>Ga0209431_10004271_pt1 | contig 11207 bp, 9 predicted proteins | sample RifCSP13_3_FD_184021 | JGI IMG/M metagenome (GOLD analysis project Ga0209431, IMG submission 184021) | Soil microbial communities from Rifle, Colorado - Rifle CSP2_sed 13_3 (SPAdes) (version 2) | ecosystem: Environmental > Terrestrial > Deep subsurface > Rock core/Sediment | place: Rifle...
CATGATATAAAGTGACGTTATCTCCTATCTCAGAGGTCTCCCCAATAACCACACCCATACCGTGGTCTATGAAAAACCCTTTGCCTATAGTAGCCCCAGGGTGTATCTCTATTCCGGTAAAAAACCTCCCAAGATGAGAAACAATACGCCCGATAAGAAAGAACTCCTTTCCCCAGAGCCAGTGAGACACCCTGTAAAAGAACAGGGCGTGAAATCCGGGGTAGCATAGGATTATCTCAATAGCGCTCCTGGCAGCCGGGTCCCTCTCAAATATAATCTTTATATCTTGTTTTAGGGTATCAAACACCGGAAACTGCCTCCAGTACAACTGAGAAAAAATTATCATAACCCGACTATTCTTGTCAAGTATTTTTAGATATGAACCTAAATTCTGCAATCGAACCACAGAGCGCACAGAGGGAATCCTTTAATGCTAATGGGAAACCCTTATTATAAATCTTTCTCCGTGCTCTCAAAAGGTGACTTTTTTAAGCTCTATAATTTTTAATATCAAAATCACGAGAACACAGAGAAATAAAGGGTTTTAAAAGGGTTTTTATATTCAAAAATATCTCTGTGGGCTCTGTGGTTTACAGTTTTTAGGTATAATTAGAAATGATTACAGGACTTACCTTTTTACCTCGTTCATACTTCCAGTTCGGTAACCCTCCAGATCGAGGGTTATATATGTAAAACCTTCTTCTTTAAAGGCCTTTAAGACATTATACTTTATATTTACATCCAATAAACGAGAGAGCTCTGCCTCAGGAATCTCTATTCTAGCTATTTCTCCATGATACCTGACCCTGAACTGGCTAAATCCAAGGTCTCTCAAGGTGCCTTCACATTTATCCACTCTTCTAAGTCTCTCCATCGTGATCTCTGTACCATAAGGGAATCTTGATGAAAGGCAGGCAAATGACGGTTTGTTCCAGGTCGCAAGTCCGAGCTCCCTGCTTAATTCCCTGATTTCTGCCTTGGAAAGTCCAGCCTCGACAAGTGGACTTCTTACACCTAATTGAAAGGCTGCATCCCTTCCAGGCCTATAGTCATTAAGGTCGTCGGAATTAGAACCATCTGCAACAGATGAAAACCCGAGTTCAGTCGCCTTACCCTTCAACTTTTCAAACAGTTCGCTCTTGCAAAAGTAGCAACGCTTCAGGGTGTTCTCTGAAAAACCTGGAATTTCAAGTTCATTGGAGTCAAAAACAATATGCCTCACCCCCATTTCTGCTGCAAGACTTATTGCCTCCCGCAGTTCAGATTCAGGATATGTAGGTGAAGTGGCAGTCGCTGCAGCAACCTTGTCACCGAGGGTATCTTTAGCCACCCTTAGAAGAAAGGTAGAATCCACACCACCGGAAAAGGCCACAATTACTGAATCCATTTCTTTCAATATTGATTTCAGGCATTCAAGTTTTGAGTTTTGAGTTTTGAGTTTTGAGTTATCTAATTCTTCTCGCTGACCACTGGCCACTGACCACTGACCACTGACCACTGAGCTTTCCATCACACCCTCATCTCATCCAACACTGAATCTGCTATCGGGGCCATGGCAACCAAGGTTCCGGACGAAGTGCCATTCTGATAGGAAACGGATGGAGACTCATTTTCCTTTACCTTCCCGTATTTGAGTATTATAGATGCTATAAGCTCCCTGTCTTCTTCACTTAACTCTCCTTTGGCCAGAGCTACCGGGCCGGAAAAGCCATTCGCCTGGAATAGGGTATCTACGCTACCCTTGAATGCCAGAAGCTTCCTGTTATCGTCTTCATCCCTCCCCAGTATAACCTTCAGGGCACTGCTGACCCTGAAATGCCGGCCTATCTGCAGAAGCTTCATCTCAGACCAGATATTTCGCTCCGAGTGGTCAAAGTAGTCTTTAAGGCGTTTCGCAAAGTTCTGGTCCGTAAGCAGACAGCCGCCGGAAGAACATGGGTAGTCATCAACCTCAAGCTCCCTGGCAATCCTTATCTGCTCCTTTCGTGACCGGCCGGAAATACCCAACAGCTTTTCCCTGTCAACTATGCCCATCTTTTCAGGTGTAGTGACAGGCAGAAGCTTTGCAGAAAGGGGCCTTACAATCAGTCCCTCAAGGCCTGCCTCTTTCTCTATCAGAAACATTGGATGCTTTCTCTGGGACATCGGCCTCTGGCCCACTACCTCTCCGGTTACTATGAATGATGCGCCTACTGTTGGCATGAGGTCTTTTGCCATCTGGAAAGAGAATATTCTGCAATCGACACACGGGTTTATCCCGCTTCCATAACCAAATTTAGGGTGTCTTACCACCTCAAGATACTCCAGCCCCTTATGTACGACCTTGATCTCCACCTCAAAATCCTCAGCCACCTTTATGGCATGGGACTTACAACCATCCCTGTCCTTGCCGTCGCAGTTGCAGAAAGGGGACTTGAAGTTCAATGCAACTATCTCAATCCCCTGCTCCAGCATAAGCTTGACAGCCAGTGTGCTGTCAAGCCCGCCTGATAACAGGGCAATGGCCTTCTTGTTCAATCTATTACCTCCATATTTATTATTCCTTAGCGCCTTCGGGGGGCCCCATCTTTACAGGCAGCTCGATTGTAAAGGTAGTCCCTTCACCAACTTTACTCTTTACCTTTATCTCGCCATTATGTTTCTTTATTATTCCGTAAACAATAGATAAACCCAATCCGGTTCCCTTTCCAGGCTCTTTTGTGGTAAAGAACGGGTCGAATATCTTTGTGAGGTTCTCCTCCGGTATGCCAGCGCCAGTGTCGCTTATCTCAACAAAAACCTTTTCTCCTTCTGAATAAGTCTTTATCGTTATCTTTCCTCTATTTTTTATAGAATGGGCTGCATTGACAAGTATATTCATAAACACCTGGTTCAACTGCGTAGGCAGGCACTCTATCTCAGGAATTTCACCGTAATCCTTTATCACTTCAGCCTTGTATTTCAGTTCATTCCATACAATATTAATGGTGCTGTCCAGGGATGCATGAATATCCGCAAACTTCCTCTCCGCATCATCTGCCCTCGCAAACCCTCTGAGGTCCCTGACTATCTTGTATACCCTGAACGCTCCGTCTCTCGATTCCTGTATGAGCTTGCTGAAATCGCTCATGATAAAATCAAACCTTATCTCCATTTTTGTATCGGCCAAATCATTGGCCATTGACGAAAGTAAATCATGATTATTGCTCTTGATGTTATTTGCCAGGGCCTCGTACTTTTCTATCAGGCGCATGAGATCTTCTCTATATTCCCCCATAGTCCTAAGGTTACTGTTAATAAAGCCGATTGGGTTGTTTATCTCATGGGCAATTCCAGCTGCCAACTGGCCCAGGGATGAAAGCTTTTCAGTCTGCAAAAGCTGCGCCTGGGTTGACTTTAGTTCCATGTTTATCTTCTCCAACTCCCCGGTCCTCTTATAGACCATCTCCTCCAGGTTCTTGCTGTACCCTTCTATCTGATCCTTTGATCTTTTTAAATCCTCGGCCATCTTGGCATTATCAACGGCAACTGCAATCTGGCCTGCCATGGTCACCAGAGTATCCTCATCCACTTTATCAAACTGGCCCCCATTGACCTTGTTTATGACCTCTATTACTCCCAGGCTCTTGTCTTTGACCAATAGGGGTACGGCGATCATGGATCTGGTCTCAAAACCGGTCTTATCATCCAGCTCTCTATAAAACCTCCCATCTGCCTTAACATCCTTGATAAGAAGTGGTTCTCCATTCTGCAGAACCCATCCGGCTATCCCCTGTCCAGGCTTTATCTTGAACTCTCTGGCCTCCTCACCTTTTTCACCAAGGGCCACGGTAAAAACAAGTTCTCCTCCACTCTCATCTGGTAGAAGTACAGAGCAAGCCTCCGCTCCCATTACGGACTTTGTTATCTCCATAACCTTTTCAAGGAGTTTTTGGAGATCCAGGGTAGACGATACCGCCCTGGAAATCGTTTCAAAGAGTTCAAGCCGTTTGATCCGTTCCTCAAGTCTCTGCATGAGAGAGCTGTTCTCAACCACAAGCCTGTTCCTCTCCAGACCTCTGTTTACTGCATGTAAAACCTCCTCTTCTTTCAAGGGCTTCCTGATATAATCATAGGCCCCCATCCTGATGGCCTCAATCGCGGAATCGAGAGAGGCAAAGGCAGTCATTATTATTATCGAAATGTCAGTATTTATCTTCTTGATCTGGGGGATCATCTCAAAACCGGACTGCAAAGGCATTACAATATCGAGGATTACAGCATTTATCTTTTCTTTCTTTAATACATCCAAACCTTCAATTGCATCTTTGGCTGTAAAAACTGCATAACCTGCCCCGATCAGGAGATCTTTAGTGATCTCCCTGATCAACGCATCATCATCGACAACCAGTACGTTTCCCATATCTCATCCAATTTTCATAAAATCGTAAAAAATCTTATTCCCACCGCGGAGTGCGGCCAAAAGTAGGCGCTTCTAGGCGAGGCACAGAGAAAAGAATCAATAATTTCAAGATGTTTAACTCAGCGTCTCAGTGTCTCTGCGGTTAATTTTTAGTTTTTGCGAATGAATCAATTTCAGGGTTCAGAAACTCTTCAATCGAAAAATCATCCAGGTCGTCTTCATCTATGACTATGGTCCCATCTTCAGACCTTGAAACAGATGATATGCCGGGATAATCCTTTTCCAATCCCTTAAGAACTTCGTACTGCTTTTTGACCGTCCTGGTAAGGCTCCTGTTCTTCAGAACGAGGTCTCTGTAATCAAGGGACTGCCTGACTGTTAATTTCAGTTCTTCATCGTTCCATGGCTTTGATATAAATCGGTACACCTCGCCCTTATTAATTGCCGATATGGCAGCCTCCAGGTCTGCATAGCCGGTAAGCATTATCCTGATTGTATCAGGAGAGATATCTTTAACCCTCGTAAGAAAATCGACCCCGGTCATACCGGGCATCATGTGGTCTGATATAACAAGAGAGATCTCCCTGCTCTCCACTATTTTGAGCCCCTCTTCCCCGCCTGTAGCCGTAAGTAAATCATAATCCTCTTTTCTGAACAGCCTGACAAGGGAACTCAGGATGTTTTCTTCATCGTCGACAAAAAGAATAGTAGGTTTCATAGTAGCCTCCTGATTACCGGATTAAGGTTTTAGATTCCAGACAAGTTCTCCTTTCCCAGGAGTACCGGTCAGCACAAGCTTTATATACTTAGCTTCAGCAGTTATAAACTCCCTTCCATCAGGAAGATTTAATGGGAACTTCACTGTATATCCAACACTCCATTCTGTAAAATAGGGGTAAAACCGCACAACACCGGGCCCTCTCTCTTTAACTCTTTTTATATTAAGCGGAGACACCGTCTCACCCGCATCATTTACAAGGTAAAGCGCCCAAATCGGCTCCTTTTTTTCCAAATCGCTCCACTCTTTGTTTGGTGTGTGTATGGAAAGAAAGAACTCATGATGTTTCTTAGGGGCCTCCATCTCGCCCTTCATGAGCTCATCTCCCTTTTCACCATCCAGCATGAAGGTGTTTATGTATTCGGCTGCATAAGACTCTCTGAATTCCCGAGTCTTGTATGTGGCATTAATCAACACCTTTGTCTCAAAGTTCTCATATACTCTACCTTCCCTTGTCCACTTTTCAAGGACAGAGAGGTAGCCATTCTCAGCTCGTTTTACAACCTTAGGGGCAGCGCAGGAAGTTAAAAAAAACAGAGCCATAAGCTGTAAGCCATAAGCTGTAAGCCTCAAAATTTTTCTGACCACAGACCACCGACCACTGACCACTGTCTTCATATCTTCCCTTCTATATCTTTCTTTGTAAACAATACTTCCAGTTCGTACCCTGCCTCTTTTATACTTTCCATTCCGCCTTCTTCTCTATCGACCAGGGATAAAACCCTGACAACATTAAACCCTTCAGCCGTTACCCTTTCTATCGCCTTGAGCATGGAGCCTCCGGTTGTAACCACATCTTCTACCACCGCAACATCCGCCCCTTCTCTCAGGTTTTTTCGACCCTCTATCCACTGCCCTGTGCCGTGTCCTTTAGGCTCCTTCCTGACTATAAAGGCAGGAATAGGGTTACCCTCCATATAACTGGTCATAGATATGGCGGTGACAATCGGGTCTGCCCCCAGTGTAGGACCGCCCACTCCTTCTACTTTTTTACCTGTCTTAAGCATACTGTACATGAGCCTACCTATCAAGCAAGCCCCCTCGGCATGGAGGGCAGTCTGCCTGCAATCTATATAAAAGTCGCTTTCCCTGCCGGATGCAAGGATGACCTTTTTCTTCTGATATGACTTTTCACGCAATATCTCTAAAAGCCTGGACCTTTCGTCCACTTTAAACCTCCAATGCAGTGCAAATTATAAGTTGCAAATTGCAAAAGTCAAATTGTGGAATCATTTACATTTTGCATTTTTCACTTTGCATTTAGCAATTTAAAATCAATCTATTTTTCAAACAACCTCAGCTGTCTCTGCCCCATCCAAGGAAATTCTAATGGATATGAACCGGTGAAACATGCGTCACACGCATTATTGCCATTGGCAACAGAGTGCATACCTTCTGCGCTCAGATAGCCAAGGGTGTCCGATGTTATATATTTGTTTGTCTCTTCTACTGTATGGGATGAGGCAATAAGCTCCTGTCTTGACGGTGTGTCCACTCCATAAAAACAAGGGAACTGTGTAGGCGGTGAAGATATACGGAAATGAACCTCTTTGGCCCCTGCTGCCCTTATCATCTTTATTATTTTCCTGGCTGTGGTTCCTCTGACTATTGAGTCATCCACCACAATCACCCGCTTTCCGACAAGGGCCTCCCGGACGGCATTGAGCTTTATCTTGACTCCAAAGTGCCGAATAGACTGCCTCGGTTCTATAAAGGTACGTCCTATATAATGATTCCTGATCAGTCCGGTCTCAAAAGGAAGCCCTGACTCTTCGGCATAACCTATGGCCGCCGGCACCCCTGAGTCGGGGACAGGGATGACCATATCGGCCTCAACCGGATGCTCCCTGGCAAGTTGCTTGCCGAATTTTTTCCTTATCTCGTAAACATTCCTGCCAAATACATTACTGTCAGGTCTCGCAAAGTAAATGAATTCAAAAATACACGGAGATGGTTTTATCTCTGCAAAGGGTTTATGAGAAGTAAGTCCATTGTTATCTATGACAACTATCTCGCCAGGCTCTATGTCTCTGATGTACTCTGCCTCTACAAGGTCCAGTGCACAGGTCTCGGAGGCCACAACATATGAATTTTTCAGTTTCCCAAGACATAAGGGCCTGAAACCGTTCGGGTCTCTGACAGCCACCATGGAACTCTCTGTCAGAAAAAGGAGTGAATAGGCCCCCTTTACTTGCCCAAGGGCATCCACGAGCCTTTCAAATAATCCCCCCTCCTTTGAGGTAGCAATCAGATGAATTATTACCTCTGTATCAGTTGTTGACTGGAATATAGAGCCGCGGGCCTCCAGTTCATCCCTAAGGATGGAGGCGTTTATAAGATTGCCGTTATGGGCAACAGCAAGGGGACCCCTGGCATAGTCAACGAGGAGCGGCTGGACATTCTTTAAATGACTTCCTCCGGCTGTTGAATACCTGACATGCCCTATGGCGCTGCTTCCTTGCAGCCTGCTTAGAGCGCCTTCATTAAAGATATCGGCAACAAGCCCCATCTCTTTATGGCTATATAGTTTATTGCCGTCCGAAGAGACTATCCCTGCCCCCTCCTGCCCCCTGTGCTGTAATGCATAAAGCCCAAGATAAGTCAGGTTTGCAGCCTCAGGATGGCCGAAGACACCAAATATTCCGCATTCGTCTTTGAATTTGTCGAACATTATACCCCTTTTATCATTATACACCCTCTCCCTCAGGGAGAGGGCTGGGGTTAGGGTGGGTTTTATTTTACCCCATCCCCACCCTAACCCTCCCCTTGAAAGGGAGGGAACTTTATGTGGTTAGTCTCCTCGGTATCGCCTCCCTCCAGGCCTTTTCCATATCCTGAACAGGGATATCTATAAGGTTGTTTATGGAAAGTCTTTGCCCCCCTACCCTTCCTATCACCACAACCGGGGCCATATATCCTGCAGCTATCTTATTGAAATCATTTATATTCCCTTCAGCGACTGTAACAACTATCCTCGACTGGCTCTCTCCGAATAAAAGGGCGTCCTTCCTTATTTCCAGAGGGATATCGATCTTTGCTCCAATCCTGTGCACTCCGCCGGTAAAACAGCACTCTGACAGAGCCACAGCAAGGCCACCCTCTGAACAGTCATGGGCCGACTTCACCAGCTTATCCTGAATCCCATTAAGACAAGTATCTTGCACCGCCTTTTCAAGAGTCAAATCCAGAGATGGCGGCATCCCCTTCTCAAGGTCATGGATGACCTTGAGGTATTCACTTCCTCCGATCTCCTCCTTGTTCAGACCCACGAGGAGTATAACGTCTCCATCATCCTTGAACCATGATGTGCAGTGATGATCAACGTCTTCCAGCAACCCGACCATCCCTACGGTAGGGGTGGGATATATGGCAACTCCCTGGGTCTCGTTATAGAGGCTTACATTCCCTCCGATGACAGGGGTTGAGAGTATCTCGCAGGCCTTGCTCAGGCCAAGAGTGGCTTGCTGGAACTGCCACATGATTTCAGGCTTTTCTGGATTGCCGAAGTTCAGACAGTCGGTAATGGCCATAGGCTTACCGCCGGAACAGACAATATTCCTCGCAGCCTCTGCAACTGCGATCATCCCACCAGTATACGGATCCAGATAGCAGTATCGGGAGTTGCAGTCAGTTGTCATTGCCAGGCCCTTGGTGGTCCCCTTGACCCTTATGACAGCGGCATCGGAGCCAGGGAGAACAACGGTGTTGGTCCTTACCATATGATCATACTGCCTGTAAATCCATCTCTTACTTGCAACAGTTGGAGAGTCCAGCAGTTTCAGCAGGATATTATTATAATCTGAAGGCTCCTTTATTGTTTTTAGATCAAGGATCTGTAGCTCGGTTTGATACTCCGGTCTCTTTACAGGCCTGTTGTATAGCGGGGCCCCGTCTGCGAGAGGCTTCACAGGAAGCTCTGCAACAGTCTTGCCGCCCATCTTGATGCGCATGAATCCGTCATCCGTGACCCTTCCAACAACAACTGCATCAAGGTCCCATTTTTTAAATATCTCAACAATCTTGTCTTCAGTCCCCTCCCTTGCCACCAGGAGCATGCGCTCCTGAGACTCAGAAAGCATTATCTCGTATGGGGTCATCCCCTCTTCACGCATAGGAACATCGTCAAGGACCATCTCTATCCCTGTCCCTGCCCTGGAAGCCATCTCAAATGACGAAGATGTAAGGCCTGCGGCCCCCATGTCCTGGATTCCAACCACATAATCGGTCTTGAAGACTTCGAGGCAGGCCTCAAGGAGGAGCTTTTCAGTGAACGGGTCTCCAACCTGCACTGTCGGCCTCTTTTCCTCTGAACCCTCGCCAAACTCAGCAGACGCCATAGTAGCGCCATGGATACCGTCTCGACCTGTCTTGGACCCCACATAAATCACAGGGTTCCCGATCCCGGAGGCGTTTCCCTTGAATATCTTGTCGACCCTCACAAGGCCAACGGTCATGGCATTAACAAGGATATTCCCCTTATAGCAATCGTTGAAATAGGCCTCTCCTCCCACTGTCGGTATCCCCATGCAGTTCCCGTATCCTGCGATCCCTGCCACAACACCATTCAAGAGATACCTCTGCTTAGGATCTTCAAGACTGCCAAATCTAAGAGAGTTAAGATTTGCTACCGGTCTTGCTCCCATGGTGAAGATATCTCTCAGGATGCCTCCAACTCCTGTAGCAGCGCCTTGATAAGGCTCTATAAAGGAGGGATGGTTGTGAGACTCCATTTTGAAGACCACTCCAATGCCTTCACCTATGTATATGACTCCGGCATTTTCTCCCGGCCCCTGGATGACCCACTGCGCAGTCGTAGGGAAGTTCTTCAGATAAACCTTGGAGGATTTATAAGAGCAGTGCTCACTCCACATGACAGAGAATATGCCGAGCTCAACCAGGTTCGGCTCGCGGCCAAGTATTTCAAGGACCTTCTGATACTCCTCTACACTTAGGCCGTGGGATGCAACAACTTCCTTTGTAATTTTTGTCTCTGTCATCCCATCTTCTCCGATATCTCATCAACCGTTATCTTGAGGTCTTCCACAGCTGTCTCCATAGAATCTATGGCAAACTTGATCTCTGTCAAAAGTCCGTAAAGTTCCTCATTCATTGCAAGAAAGGTGCACTTCTTGGAATCCTTTGAGAAGAGTTCACACTCGGTGGTACACTCACATTTCATAAACGGGCATATAGCCATATATTATCTCCTCAAGTTAAAAAATATCACTACAAACACAGATAAAAACTATATGTCCACAGATTTCACAGATTAACGCAGATTAAATCTTGAAATCTGTGTAATCTGCGGATAAAATGCTTTTCTCTGCGTCTCCGCGGTTAATCAGATTTTTAATAATGATTCAAAGATTCTTTTCCCATCCGTATTCCCCATTATCTCTTCAGCGCATCTCTCAGGATGCGGCATCATGCCCAGTATATTTCTCTTCTCATTGCATACACCGGCAATATTCAAAAGTGATCCGTTTGGATTTGCATCATCTGTAGTTTTTCCATCGGCATCGCAGTAGCGAAATACAATCTGCCCATTATCCTGAAGCCTCTTTAATGTCTGATCATCTGCAAAGTAATTACCATCCGCATGGGCAATGGGAACATTGATAACCTCTCCTTTATTGTAAAGTCGGGTAAACGGTATATCTCTGTTTTCGACCTTTAGATATCTGTTTTCACAGATAAACTTCAGGTCCCGGTTCCTCATAAGCACACCTGGAAGAAGCCCTGCCTCAACGAGTATCTGAAAGCCGTTACATATCCCTATTACAAGTCCGCCGCTATCAGCAAACTCCTTCACTCCTTTCATCACAGGGGAAAACTTTGCTATAGCCCCTGTCCTCAGGTAATCACCATACGAAAACCCTCCGGGAAGAATAAGGCAGTCAAACCCATTAATTTGGGTCTCCTTATGCCAGATATATTCTGCTTCCTGCCCAAGGACATTTTTAACCACATGGTAGCAGTCATGGTCGCAGTTTGAACCAGGAAATACAACTATTCCGAATTTCATAAATCTCCATCCTTTTTTGGACG
>Ga0209431_10004272_pt1 | contig 11207 bp, 9 predicted proteins | sample RifCSP13_3_FD_184021 | JGI IMG/M metagenome (GOLD analysis project Ga0209431, IMG submission 184021) | Soil microbial communities from Rifle, Colorado - Rifle CSP2_sed 13_3 (SPAdes) (version 2) | ecosystem: Environmental > Terrestrial > Deep subsurface > Rock core/Sediment | place: Rifle...
TCTAGGAATAATGTCTCTGGGATAGTTTCTGTGTGAGCTGTACCCTTTGTTGTGGCAACTTCATCATCTAGGAATAATGTCTCTGGGATAGTTTCTGTGTGAGCTGTACCCTTTGTTGTGGCAACTAGATCTGTTAAGGTAAGTGATTCAACAAGTTGAGTTGGTGGACAGCTAAAATCATCTTTTTCATTATAATCTTCTAACTTATCTTTTAACGCTAAGGCTTCTTTTCTATCATCATGGTTACTATCGTTATCTTCGTCATCATGGTTATCATCGTTATCTTCGTCATGATGTCTACTTTTAACTGATTCTAGATGGGATTCTAAAAATGAAATTGAATCTTTCACAACCTCGTTAATATCATGGCCTGTAATCTTTGGATTAGCACCATTCTTGAGGTTGAGAATTGTTGTAAGTAACTGAGATCTTAGTGAATCTTTTGCATCTTTTGCGCTAGCATTATTAAGAATTGATATTGCTTGTTCTACCGTTTCTACAGTAGTATCACCAAGATCGATAGGACCAAGTGTAAGAATAGATGCCAAATGTTCTGAGTGGGTCTTCCAGTATCCTTTTCCATTAATTAGATCATCATCACAAGTTGGATTATCAAAAAATTCAATATGAAGACGGGCTGACTTTTGGGGATTACCATCATAAGTTAAAGCATCTCTATCTCCATGATTGTTAATTAACAACATGAATGCAATTGAATTTCCTTTTGACCAGTATTTTCTATTTATGACTTCTTGAACCAGAGTTGAAAGATCAGGAGTTCTTTGAGCTGTGCCAGCATTTACTTCTTTTTCCCATTCAGGAATATACCAATCTACTGATGCAGTAGTTTTTTTCCTATTAGTGATATCAAATTTAGATTTGCTAAATGTTTTTGCGTTGTCAACATTTTCTGCAAATATTTCTACGCTTGCAGAATCCATTTCATTATCGTTTTCTGCTGTAAATTGGATGTATGCTTTGGTAATAGTTGTTCCATGTGGGATGTTAATATTTTGGAAGCGTAATCCTATTTGGTTTTCTGCAATATCCAAATCGGATTTATCATTCAAGTCCATCTCGCCGTTAATCCTTTGTTCGGCATCATCTGAGCTCTGGGAGATTCTGACATTTATTCCAGTACTTGAATTATTTTTGAGAGATATGATTTGAAATATCTGTTGTGAAAGCTGAGGTACAATCCACTGCATCTGATCGATTATACCGTTATCATTAGTATCGATAAATTCTACTTGAAATCTTGGATCAAAAGTTACATCAGTTATTGTTCCATTGATATTCCAGTATAGACTAAACTCCATATCTTCTTCAACAAGATCTTCAGGTATGTCTGAATAGGATTTGACATCAGTATAATGTAAAGCTGAATCATGGGCAACTGTTACTGTTTTGTTAAACACATCCTCATTAGAGTAGTCTTCTTCTATGGTATATGGTGCAGGGGTTTCAAACTCAAGCATGTATTCAGACGCACTTTCATTGATCATTACAAACTTTGTATCTTTATTATCTTGAAGTATCTCATCAATTTTTTCCATTGTAACTATATCCAGTGGAATTAGTTCTGTTGATTCTAGTAATGATTCTGTTATTTCCAAATTTTCTGGTGGTATCTCAAAAGATTGATCGTTTGAGGTGATTATTTCAGCTTGTATATTTTCTGCATCTGCTGGAAGTTCTATCTGAATATTGTTTTTGTTAGTTTCATTCAAAACAATTGTTTGAATCCAATTAACTGGTATTCCTATAACAATTTCATTATGACTTAAAGTTGATGTAGTATTCTGTAATTCGGTTGGTAAAAGAAGAGCAAGCTCTAATTTAGGTTCAAGTTGTTCAATGAAATGTGAATAGATTTCTTGAATCTGTGATTCAGTTAAAGCTTCTTTGTAAATGAATACTTCATCAATTAAACCAGAAAAATGCTTTGAGAGTTTTGATTCACCACGAGTTGTACTTAGATATGCACCTAAAACAAGATCTGAATCAGATACCATTACATCTGAAGTTGTAAGTTGAAGTTTATCTCCTGAAATAAAAATTGGTTCAGAAAGCTGAGCGGAACCTTCCAAAGTGCCGTTCACATATAAAGAAATTCTTGTATCATTTATGATTGCTACTAGATGTGACCATTCTTCGATTTTTGTTGAACCAATAACTTCAGTCCAAGAAATTCCATCGAATACAGAAAATTTAGGTACATGTTCTGGAGATAAAATATTGTTTAGAGATAATACAAACGAGTTTTCTTTTGATAATACTGTAAACTCTGCAGAACCAGTTGAGTAATTAGGTTTGATAAACACGGATATTGTCAACTGATTTAAGCCTTCATTGAGCTCTTCCTCGTTTATGATAACAAAATTTTCTGTTCCATTAAATTCTATTCTTGTATCGTAATCAGTATTATTTGATATATTATCGGTATTAGTAGCATTATCAAGCCCAATAGATGAGATTTCTTCTAGTAGATCAATAGTTTTTAGTTCTTCAATTGGAATATTTTTTATTATTTCCACAGTATTTGTAGAATTTGAATTTTCAAGAATAAATGGAAATGAGTTATTGTATAATTCAGCTATTTGTGCTGCAGTAAGGTATACATCAAATATGTTAACGTCATAAATCTCTCCAGAAAATTTCTTTGATACGTCATCAACTGAACGAGAGTTATCTAATGAAGCCCCTACTACAACATCTGAACTAGAAGCAACCAGTCCAGGAGTTTTAGGGTCAAACTGACCATCAGTAGTTAATGTAATGGTATTGGTTGTAGATTTTTCGTTAGATAATGTACCATTGGTATATACAGATAGTTTTGTTCCATTAAAGGTAGCAGCCAAGTGAGACCAGCTCTCTCCTAAAGTTACAGAAGTCTCTACAGAATGCCATTGAATTCCATCAAATATGGAAAACTTTGCTACTTGTTGTGGGTCAATTATATTGTTAATGATAAGCTCAAATGTTCTTTCTTTGCTTACAATAGTAAATTCTGAAGAACCATTTGAATAGTATGGTTTTACCCATGCAGTAATTGTTAGATTTGATATGCTATTAGTAGAGTTTCCATCATTTGTAACATAACTATCTCCATCTAATATCAAACCTGATTCCTTTTCTACGTAAACATTTCCAACAAAATGATAACCATTCACGTAAGAATCAAACTTCCATGATTCAGTAGCATTTGGTAGAATAATTTTATGTTCTAATCCATTTTCCGTAGAATTATTTTCAAGTATATCTGTAGATATAGTATAGTTTGAGATTGATGTAGTGTAATTTTCGGGTATTAGTTCAGTATGGTTTGAGATTGATGTAGTGTAATTTTCGGGTATTAGTTCAGTATGGTTTGAGATTGATGTAGTGTAATTTTCGGGTATTAGTTCAGTATGGTTTGAGATTGATGTAGTGTAATTTTCGGGTATTAGTTCAGTATGGTTTGAGATTTGTACAGTGTTAGTAAAGTTTTCTAAGGAATTAATTTGATGATCAGTTAATTCTGTATTATTATTGTTATTCATCTCTTCACCAAATGCAGTACCCCAATATGATGAAGATATTGAAACTGGTGTAATAATTCCCGATGAAACTAACAATACAATAACAATATACGAAAAGAATTTTCTAAAATTATTAAATTTAATATGATTACTTTCGTTTCGAATAAAAATTAATCCAGAAATTAAAACTAGAATAAAAATTCCAGTTGGTTCCTTTGAATCAATTTGATTAAATGAATTATCAGATAATTCTATATCAGGAATTAAATAAATTGAATCTAAGAATTGTGGTAGTTGGAAATCATGAATAAAAATCTCTTTTGAAAAAGTATCGATTGAATTGGATATATAATTATTAAAATTGTTATTAATTATTGAATTAAAAAGTAAATTACCAAAAGGATCTTGTTTATTGATTTGGAAATTATAATCAGAAAAAATTAATTGTAGATTAGTATCTAAATAATTTTTATTTGATAATTTTTCTTGATTACGGATTCTATCAATAGGTAATATTCTTTCCATAATTCCTTTACGATCAGAAAATTGCTTTACTAAAACAACAGTTGTTTCTTGTTGAAACAAATCTGATGAAAGATGTAATTCTTCCTCAAAAATCAATGATTTAATGTTTTTTTGATCTTCAATACTGGTTATTCCTAAATCTTTTTTTTCTTCAGGCGATGAGAGATTCATATATTCAGACAAACTAATAGAATGATTTACTGATGTTTGTTGAACGAATTTTCCAGTTCTAGCAGTTTCAATATAATCTAAATTATTTTCAGATTTAGTATTAGAGCTAAATGCAAATGATTCATAGCTTGCATTTGCTACAGAAGAAAATAGTAATGTGCTGAATAAGAAAATAGCTATAATATTCACTCTAGTGAAAGATCCCCAGTATGCCATCCGAATGTTTCTAAATGAGAAATACCATTAAGCAGGCTGGAAGTACGAAGAGGGATACCACTCCAATGTGGCAAAAAGCCTCATCATATAGACCAAATTGGAAAATATTGGATGATTTAGGACTATTTCATGCAAACAGGATTCCGAAAGCTAATGCGATATGAATAATTGTAGAATTATGACCAAAGGAAAATCTTTGATTCTTCGTTCAAAAAACAGTATACCTTGGAAAAATATATGGTATACCTAAAAAAATCTTAAGGTATACCTTAATGCCTTATTATTTTGGTAAAGATATCAATAAAAAATTCTACTTCTTTAGATTTCTCAGTAACATCTTCTACTCGATTAAACGTCTTAACAAGTAACATAGAGGCTTGCTCAAATTCTTTTTGATTGATAAAACGAGAGTCCCCTATCATAGTATCAGCTGCCTGAAGCATTTTTTCTATCGCTATACTATCCTTCGGATTTACTTTTAGTCTGTGGAGGTTATTTAAGACAATAATTGATAGATTTGAGCATTCTTTTTGAAACATAATTACATATTTTTCCGCTAGGGCCATGGTATCCCTTCATTACGGAATTAATAGTGTAGAGTATGTATTCAAAAAAAATGACAAACTAATGAATTTTGAGGATCTTGACCTTTCTTTTAATTCTAATTTTATTCAATTGTTTTTGAAATTGGGTTATTTTTCCCGATGAATATATTGTAAAGGTATTTTTGGTCTTTTGTAGATTATGAATCTTTAAAATTTTTGTTACAATAGAATTTGCAGGATCCAAAAATTCAATTTTTGGAAACAATTGATGTAGTAGAGGAAGAATAAATGGAAGATGGGTGCTAGAAAGGGTTACAACATCGACTTGATTATCCTCAAGTGGTTTTAGTAAGAGGGATTTTATTTTATTTATACAATATTGCTTTTGATCAATAAATTTTCCTGATTCTATTAATTCTACGAGTGGAGATACATTAATTTTTGATACTTTTACTTTTTTGGAAACATTTTTTCTTATTAGATCATCGAGTGCTTTACTTTTTATAACATTTTGAGTCGATAAAATGGCAATTGAAGATGTTTTTGTTTTTTTTGATGCTTCTTTTAGTGGGGGATAAACTCCAATTATCTTTGATGATTTGTATCCACTAAACAATATAGAAGGAGTATTTGAACCAACAACTATTACATCGGGTTTGAATTCTTTCTTCAGAGTAGATATAGTTTTATTTATTATTCGTCTAAGTTCTGAAACTGATTTCTTCCCATATGGAAAATTTTCTTGATCAGCAAAATAGATGACTTCAGCTTTCATTTTTTTTCTGATTTGTTTTATAACAGATAATGAACCAAAACCTGAATCAAAGACTGCGATTTTGACCATAATCTCTCAAAAAATCCTGTGTGATTTACATTTTTGTTAGCTAAATTTAGCCTAAAGTCGATCTAAATACACACCCCAAATTAAGAAGCCACTCCTAAACTAGCGCCTATGACAAGTTTCGATAAGACTTGGGCACGACAGGAAACACAAAGTGTTACAGGCAAACTACGCGAAGCAGTAAAACCACAAGGGGCTTTAAAGCCACGAATACAGACGGCAGTTAACAAACTACAAGTCCAGATATCAAAAATGGACTCTATGTTAGCTAAGCTACATGAGCGAGACCAACAAATCTTCAAACGAATAGTTACTGCAATGCAGCAACATGATACCGGTACAAGCAAGGTATTATCTAATGAGCTAGCAGAAATTCGCAAAGTCATTAGAATGCTTGGTAATGCAAGAATGTCACTAGAACAAGTTCAACTACGATTGACTACAATTCATGACCTCGGCGATGCAATGGTTGCAATAGGACCAGCAATGTCGACCATGAAGGGCTTGAAGTCTTCGTTAGGACGATTCATGCCAGAAGCAGACTCAGAATTGAATTCCATGACACAGACACTCAATGGACTAATGGTGGATTCATTCTCCGGCGATGCTTTCAACATGGAATCCGAAGTATCCAACGAAGAGACAGACAAGATTCTCCGAGAAGCTTCTGCAGTTGCAGAGCAACAAATTGGAGACAAATTCCCAACTGTGCCATCACTTGATGGACTATCAAGTAAAACAACTTCATCAACCTCATCTACTTACGAATAAATTTCTAGTAGATGAAGGGTGACGAAAGTTCCTCCTTTTTTGTTTTTATTTTTTTAAAATAACTAAATACGATTCCTTAAAAGATTAATACACATTTTTGAAAATTGGATAATTTCTCTTAAATTCATCTTAGATTTCCCAAGCTTTCTGTTAACAAATATTGTGGGAATTTCAATTCCGTGTAAACCTTTTCTTCTGAGATAACAAAGTAGTTCTACTTGAAAAGCAAATCCTTCTGATTTTATTTCAGAAAAGTTAACAGCATCAAGTACACTTTTTTTGAACATTCTAAATCCACTAGTAGGATCTGATATCTCTAATTGTGCACATCCTTTTGCAAATTTTCCTGCCATAGAATGTAATAATTTTCGTCCTGATCCCCAACCAATAATAGAAGAACCAGGCAGATGTCTGCTGGCAACTACATAGTCATGATCTATTATTTTGTCTGCCATCAAAGAAATTTCCTTGGGATCATGGGAATGATCAGCATCCATTTGAACCACATAATCTGAGTCAAATCTATCTAATGCAATTTGAAATCCTTGTTTGTAAGCAGAACCTAGGCCTAATTTTGAAGGTCTTTTAACTACTGTGATATTTTTATATTTTTTGTTAAGATCTTCAGCAATTTTTCCAGTTCCATCTGGAGATGCATCATCCATTATAATAATGGAAAATTTTTCTGCGATTCTTTTTACCTCACTAGTGAGTTTAGCAATTAGGCCTGGAAGAGTATCTTTTTCATTATAGGTAGGAATTACTATTGTAATGTTCATTTTAACCTTGGTTAGAGTTTTTGTTTGCTTTTGTAAAAACGTTGTTACATCACTTTCTACTAATTGCTCCACATTTAGTCTTATTTTATTTCACTAGTCCTAATTTTTTCATTTTTGTGAAGTAAATTACAAGAAATATTGCCGGTACTAATGCAAGTATGGGTAATTCAAATTCTGGAATTGACTTGTCTGGTGATACCAAATTGCCCCAATTACTTGGACTTGGTATATCAAATGGATTATCCGGATTAATACCTGCGGGCCAAGAATAATACTGATTTCCACTTGCGTCATATACTAGAACATAAAAACCATAAACATCAGTTCTTCCAAAAAGATTCAAAGGTATTTTGAATTCAAAACTTGCATGTGGCATCTGACTATACTTGTCATATAAATTGGATTTACCTCCTATCCCTATGAATCCAACAGAGTTTTGAATTTTTTTAAAGTTTCCATTTAGTGCTAATGAAGATCCTCCTTGATAAACAAATCCTTGTTTACCATCCAATGAAGCTAGAAAACAATAATCATCAGCTCCTGCAATTGAGGTTTTGTCATTTAATCCGTCGATACATACCATTGCTCTGTCAGATATGTGATCTATACTTTCTTCACCAACGACATCTAATAAAATGTAAATAAAATCGCCCTGATGAGCTGATCTGATGTGTAGTGTATCTCCATTAGGTGATGAGAGTTTATCCCAAGAAGATTGTTTCCATTCCAATCTGTCTGTCCATTTGCCATCAAAAACTACATTATTCATTGTATCAGAATATGTGATGAGTATCGATTCTGTTGCAAATGCCGCATTTAAAGAAGGTAATAATAATAGAATCGAAATTGCTAGTAAGACATTTCTCATATAGAAAGAAAAAATACTAAATAGATGAATGGTTTTTGTAAATTTTAATGACTTGTAAAAGCAAGTTTATAGACCAATTTTACTGGGATACTATGTGAAAAAGGCTATCATAGTTGGAATTATTGCAGTAGTGATTATTGTAGGGGTTTTATCAATACTATCTATGAATGCCATTTCCGTAACTGATGGTTCCAAGTCTACCTCAAAAGACGCTGAAAACGGAGAACAAGAATCTAAGCCTGTAGGAAGAAATCTTTCTATCGAATTAGAGGAAAAAATGGGCTTTACTGCCCCCTAATATAGCCAGAATGGAATCATTTGTTCAAATAAAATTCCACTATGCATAAATCTAAAGCTAGGCATATCCAATTAATGAAAAAATACACGACATTAGCTTTGATAGGGGCTATTGTAGCAGGTGTAGCAGGCTTGATTAGCATAGATGCTATTTCGGCAACATCATTAGTTACGATTCAAGGTGCTTCTGATTTTCATGAATCTGGTCTTATGATCGGTCATGTAACTTATGAGGTAAGAGGCGCAGACGGACAAATCAAACAGTACTTACAGTCTGACAACCTAATTACCAATAGAGGAACTGATTGTTCAGCTACGGCACTCTTTGGAGGTACTGTACTTACTTGTCCTACTCCAGGTAATTTTGCTTTTATTGCAATTGGAAATGGCACATTACCAGCACCATCACCAACTAATACCATATTAAACAATACGGGTGTTAACAATGGTGAAATTGCTCGAATGCTAGCACCTAATATTGCTATTACACCAAACAATGGGGCAGGTACTCTTGTAACTATATCCAATACAGGAACACCATTTACCTTTAATGGTCTTCCATCAGGTACTACAGTAACTCAATCAGGATTATTCGATGCAGCTTCTGCAGGAAATATGTTTGCTATAAGAGACGTAAATGTTCCAGTCGGTAATGCAGATACTCTAACAGTAACCTGGACAATAACTCTAAAACAGTAAACCCATAGTTCTTTTTTAATGAACTATTTTCTATTTATTTTTCAAGAAATAATATTATTGAATATTTGATAAACTCTTAAAAAATATTATGATTAAATTACTCTTATTTTTATTTCGTTTTTGATTTTCTATAACCATGACTAAAAGTTTTATCATAAAGTCTTGAATATTCATATGATGTAGGTTTTACTACATCCCCAATGATTACAATTGCAGTACGGGTTATTTTTTCATTCCAAACCTTTTTTGTAATGTCATTAAGAGTTCCTGTGATTATCTTTTGGTCATCCCAGCTTGCACGATAAACAACTGCAGCAGGAGTTGATTTAGTATACCCTCCTGCAATAGCCTCCTTTACTATATCAGAAAGAAGATGTACACTGAGATAGAAAATCATAGTTGCCTTATGCTTTGTAAGCTCTGAAATTTTTTCACGTTTTGGAACTTTGGTGCGTTTTTCTGCTCGAGTAATAATTATAGTTTGAGTGACACCTGGTAGTGTAAGTTGTGTACCTAACGCAGCAGCTGAAGCCAAAAAAGAAGTTACTCCAGGTATGATTTCTGATTTTATTCCTTCTTTTTCTAGATTATCAATCTGTTCTTTAATTGCTCCATAGATGGTAGGATCACCGTCATGTAGTCTTACAACTAGCTTATTTTTTTTTGCATTATTTTTTAAAAGATTAAAAATCTCCTCTCGTACTAATTTTGCAGCATTATGTAATTTACCTTTTTTACATAAGTTAAGTATTGCAGGAGGGATTAATGAGCCAGAATATACAACTACATCAGCTTTTTGAATTAGTTTTTTTGCTTTAATAGTAATTAGTTCGGGATCACCAGGACCGCATCCTACAAAAAAAACTTTAGACACGTTTTACCACCATAATTGAAAAATATTTTGATGTAATGGTATCTTCAGTGACTTGACCTAGAGTTAGTTTTTTTACAATTTCTTTATCTGTATCTAGGTCTTGTCCAATGGCAAAAATAGAATCTTTAGAGAATCCTGCTTCACGTAAGAGATTAATTACTTGATCAAAGTATCTTCCATCTTTTAGAAAGACCATTGTGTCGCAATTTTTTGCAATCTCTTTTACTTTGCTTAGATCATAGCATGATGGGATTACAGCCATTTTTTCTGCACCTTCAGCTAGACTAATTCCAATCTTTGATGCAAATGTAAACATGGAAACTATACCTGGAATAACTGTAATGTTGATGTCAGGATGTTTAACCGAAATCTCACGGTGAAGGTATATCCATGTACTGTAGAGATATGGATCGCCAACTGTAAGATATACAACTTTTTTTCCAGAAAAGACACTTTCTGCAATGATTTGTGAGTTTTTTTGCCAAGTGTTCTCAAGTATGTCCTTGTCTTTAGTCATAGGAAACACAAGATTTACAATTTCTGGGTTTTTGTCCTTATCAATCAATGATGAAACAACAGATAGGGCAATGCTAGGTTTTCCTTCTTTAGATGTAGGACACATTATCACGTCAGCATTTTTTATTGCATTAACAGCTTTTACAGTAAGTAATTCGGGATCACCAGGTCCACAACCAACGCAGGTTAATTCAGGCATGAAATCGTGCATATTTGTTCCTAATTAAAAGCTAGACTAGATACATCTAAAATTTTGTAGCTGATATTACAGTAACTGGGTTTCTTGCAAGCATCATTGTACCTGTTGATGTTTTACGGCTCTTAGATATAGTGATCTGTGTGATATCAACTGATGTAAAATCAAGCTTGTTCATAATTTCTAAGACAGAAAAAAGTGTTTCAATTAGAATTACTCCTACAACAATTCTTCCACCAGATTTTAATTTTCTATGACAAAGTTCAATAATTTCTTTGGTATCTCCTCCTGTACCACCAATAAAAATTGCATCAGCTTCTGGAAGCTCAGAAATTTTTTCTTTTGCATTTCCTAAAATAACTTTTACATTTAATACACCAAATTTTTC
>Ga0209431_10004286_pt1 | contig 11185 bp, 11 predicted proteins | sample RifCSP13_3_FD_184021 | JGI IMG/M metagenome (GOLD analysis project Ga0209431, IMG submission 184021) | Soil microbial communities from Rifle, Colorado - Rifle CSP2_sed 13_3 (SPAdes) (version 2) | ecosystem: Environmental > Terrestrial > Deep subsurface > Rock core/Sediment | place: Rifle...
TTTCCGGAAAGATCAATCATCATAAATGAAGTTATGTACTCGCCTAGCAACAATGAACCGGAATGGGTTGAGTTAGTAAATATTTCTGATAAGTCAATTGATATTAAAGATTGGTCTCTCAGCGATATTCTTACCATTCCAATAAAAACTTTTATAACAAATAGTAATTTGGAAATACACCCTGGAGAATATTTTGTTCTTACCCGCGATACTTCATTTTATAATTTCCATTCATCAGTTAATTACAAAGTTAAGATTGTGAATTTTGCAGCTCTTGGTAACACCGAAGACGGGATTATCATTTATGATTTTCGCAATGGAGTTATCGACAGCTTTTTCTATAAATCATCTTTTGGAGGAACCAGAGGATATTCACTTGAAAGAATCTCCTTCGCACAATCTACAAACGACAGCAGTAATTGGATAACTTCACTCAGCATAAATCGAAGCACACCGGGAGAACTGAATTCAATCTTTAATATTCCGTCATACAAAAAAGATGATTTGGTTGTCAACGAAATCATGTTTGATCCTGACATTGATAACAGTGAGTTTATCGAGTTTTTAAATTTCTCAAGTGATTCTATTAATATCGGCGGCTGGAAATTAGAAGATGAAAATCAGAATATTACAAAGCTGTTAACAACAAGCATGATACTTCCACCAAACCAATATTTTCTATTGATTGCAGACTCGCTGACTGTTGCTAAATACAATTTAGAATTATATCCATACAAAACTGTTTTAGGTGAATCAAGTCTTGGTTTGGTAAACACCGGTGAGCTAATTCTTCTTAAAGATGCGAGAGGAAATACAATTGATTCGATTTGGTATTCGGATAAATGGCACAACAAAAATTTTGTGAACACTAGAAACATTTCTCTTGAAAGAATAAATCCAAGATTAAACGGAAATGATTCCAAGAATTGGAGCAGCTGCGTAAGCTCTAATGGTGCAACACCGGCAAATCAAAACAGCATATTCACCGATAATAAAAATAGAGCAAATAATATTTCTGTTTCTCCAAATCCTTTTTCACCGGATAACGATGGTTTTGAAGATTTCGCAATTATAAACTATACTCTTGGTCAGCAGACTTCGCAGGTAAGAATCAAAATCTATGACAGTAGAGGAAGATTAGTTAGAACAATAAGCAATAATCAGCCAAGCGGTTCAACCGGTTCGGTTGTGTTTGATGGAATTGGCGATGACGGCACTGTTTTGCGAATCGGCATTTACATTATCTTCCTTGAAGCTCTTAACGAAACCGAAGGAGTTGTTGAAACCCTTAAGACAACAGTTGTGGTTGCGAGGAAATTATAAGGTTAAGAGTGAGATTTTTAGTTAAGGAATTGCTATTTTGTAATTAGTATCACTAACATAAAATAAGTCATGCAAGAATCACTGGTCCAATGGACTTTATTAAATAACCTAGATTATCTTTCTAAGCATTTAGATTTTAAAATTGCCTCAAAGAAGGCACAAGAGTTATCTACAAATTTTGGAAGAATAGATTTCATTCTTGAAGGTTACAAACAGAATCAACTATTAGTTGAATTAGAAACAACCCTGAATGAAAGGAGTAAGTTAAATTACTGTTTTGAACAGATTAAGAGTTACAAAAATGTAAGGTTTGTTGATAATACCGAATATTGCATTTTATATGCGTCAGAAACCAATAAAGATGTAAAACCGAAGATAGATTCGTTTGCTAAAGAAAATGAGATTTTAGTTCGGACCTATTCTTTAAATAAGATCAAATTACTCTATTCTGAAACGGTTGAGAAACTAAGTCTTAGTTTTGGTCTGGCTTTACCAAAACCTGCCAATTATACAATCTGTTATCTTAGGTGGTTAAATAAAATACTAAAACCTTTCTACGATTTTAAAAAGAAGATTCTCTCTAAAGACAAAATTTCCTCTTATTTTACTTCTGCAAACACAACTAATTTCCGTTGTTATTTAAAACTTGCCTTAGACTTTGAAATGATTGTACCCAGCAAAGACCAATATTGCCTTACAAGATATGGGGAGGAATATATTAACAACTTCAACTTGGATATTAATTACTCTTCCCATTTGTCATCTAATGATCTTACAAACGAACAAAAAAAGGTTTTGTTAAAAGTATTGACAAACTCGAATTGGACACCTCATAAAGTAAATATCTATTGGTTTTTAAGATTTATTGAGGTCACTGGTGGAGAGTGGCTACCAAACACAAAGGATTTTGAAGATAGTAAGCTAGAGATTATTAATGGTTTATTTGGCGTTAGTTACAAAAGCCGAACGATGTATGAATTTCTTAATTTTGCTTGTAATTGGTGCATTGAACTCGGCTTAGTTGACAGAATAAAAACTGGTTCGATGTATGATCGTGTTTTTCTTATCCCGCTTGGAGTTGAAGTAAATAATATTTTCAGTATGGATTTACAAATTAAAAAAAGTAGGATGAATCTTAATTTTAAATATTTAGAGTAGTGGTTAGGGATAAAGTAATGAAAAAGCTCTACGATAGATTTAGTTTTGATAATTACTTTAGAGAATTGCTAAGGGATGGTTATACTCATGAGGAAGCAATTGAATTTATCAAATATACTTGTTCATTCAGCGCTTTAACCATACAAGAACGAATCGAAAATGAGTATTATAAAAAGATTTCCTTGAACGAAACTATGTCACAAGATTTAAAAGATTTGCGTCAAGAAATATTCAATAAGATTTATCCATATAAAAATTGACTTTTTAATACTATCATTTAAATCTTATCTTGGCATGCCAACCAATGACAACCGCAAATAGCCCTCTCACTCCTGGTTTCAGAAATAAAAAATTTCAGCAAATACTTCTAACCATCTTCGTAATTTTTTGGATCGTGTTTGCAATCTCTCCGCTTTACAGACCGGAATGGTGGCTTGAGAATTATCTACTCTTTGCATTCATTTTGTTCCTTGTGCTGTCGTACAATAAGCTTCAGTTGTCAGATTTATCATATTTACTTATCACAATCTTTTTGCTTCTTCACACAGTTGGTGCTCACTATGGTTACTCAAGTGTGCCAATTGGTTTTGCCATTAAAGACGCTTTTAGTTTGATGAGAAATCCTTACGATAGAATTGTTCACTTTCTTTTCGGTTTTCTTTTTGCATATCCGATTTATGAATTGCTGAAAAGATACAGTAATCAGAAAGATGTTTGGCTTTATATACTTCCAATCAATTTTATAATCAGCTTAAGTGCAATCTATGAAATAATTGAAGCTATAGTTGCATGGACATTTCCACCCGAACAATACAATCCATTTGTCGGATTACAAGGAGATATTTGGGATGGTTACAAAGATATGCTGCTTGTAACAACCGGCGCAATAATAAGCACTTTAATAATTTGGTTTTCAGAAAAACTGAGGAAAAATTAATCATGCCTTACATTAAAGTAGATGAAAATATTTTCCTTTCTCAAATGCGATCGAAAGATATTGGACAGCTTGTAAGGTATTTGAATGATAAGGAAGTCTATGACAACACACTGCGAATTCCATACCCCTACACAAGAGAGGACGGAGAGCATTTCATAAATTTCTGTGAGAAGAATAAGAAAAAATTCGGAAAGCTTACTGATTGGGCAATTAGAGATAAAAATAAAAAATTGATCGGCGGCTGCGGATTCCAAATGAAGTACAAACGTAATTCAAAGAAAGATGAAATCGGCTATTGGCTTGCAAGATCCTATTGGAATAAAGGTATAATGACAAAAGTAGTAAATAAGCTTTGTGAAATTGGTTTCAAAAAATTTGGTTTAACCAGAATTGAAGCAGCCATTTTCATTCACAATAATGCTTCATGCAGAGTTCTAGAGAAAGCAGAATTTATGTTCGAAGGAGTTTTCCGTAAATCAATTAAAAAAGGAAATAAGCTAATTGATGCGAAAAAATACTATAAAGAAATTTGGTAAATGAATATTTGGTCCCGCTGGAAGCTAAACTTTTTCATTTTGCTTTATTCAACGAGGTGATTAGTCGGAATGTTTTCCATTTTTGGACACAAATCGTCAAAAATATTTAACTGATTTTTTAGGTATTTTTATTGAGTAAAAGACAATCACTTTATAAGTATGATCGAAATTTATAACCTTCACAAGAGTTTTGGCAGTAAAAAAGTTTTAGACGGAATAAATCTTAAGATTCATACCGGCGAAACGATTGTGATCATCGGAAGAAGCGGTTCCGGAAAAAGCGTTTTGATAAAACACATAGTTGGATTACTTAATCCCGATGAAGGATATGTTAAAGTTGAAAACCAGCGGGTTGATGAGCTTAATGAAATTGATTTATACGCCCTAAGAAGAAAATTCGGATTTCTTTTTCAGGGTTCTGCTTTATTCGATTCCATGACAGTCGAAGAAAATATTTCGCTTCCGCTTGTTGAATCTTCTAACGGGTATTCAAAAGATCAAATCAAAAAAATTGTTTCAGAAAAGCTCGAGCTTGTCGAATTACCAAACACTCAGCATTTAAAACCGGCTGAGCTTTCAGGTGGAATGAAAAAGAGAGTCGGTCTTGCAAGAGCTTTGGTTACAAATCCCGCTTACATTCTTTATGATGAACCGACAACAGGACTCGATCCAATTATGTCCGATTCTATTGATAATTTAATAAAAGATCTGGGTACAAAACTAAATGTTACTTCCGTTGTAGTTACTCATGATATGTACAGCGTAAAAAATGTTGCAGATAAGGTTGCGATGATTCATGACGGAAAAATTTATTTTGTTGGTAAGCCGCAAGAACTTCTCACATCAGATGATCCTGTTATCATTGATTTTATTAAAAGGACGGGAGTTTAATTGCTATGATGGATAAAATTTCTATTGTTGAAGTCATTCAATTGATGCTTGCTCCGGGCTTAATGATTTCGGCTTGCGGATTGCTTTTACTTGCAATGAACAATAAGTACTCACTTGTTGTAAACAGAATACGATTACTCAATGAAGAAAAAAGAAGATTCATAAGTAAAGTTTCAGGAAAGGATTTTAACTACGAGGAAACAATCCGTCTTGAGAGCATTTCACTTCAAATAAAAAAATTAGCATTTCGTGCGCGTCTTGTTAGAGATGCCGTACTATCTTATACAATTGCCGTTGCTCTTTTTGTAATCACTTCCCTTTTGATCGGGTTCAAGTTTATTTTTGATTTAGAAAGATTAGGATCAATCATTACCGTTCTCTTTTTAATTGGCATGATATCGGTGCTTACAGGCGTAGTCTTTGCAGCTTATGAAACGATAAAAGGATATGAAATTGTTCAGTTAGAAGTCAAAGTAGAATAAGAATCTGCGCATTATTTTCAAACAAAAAATTTCATGATATCCTCTCAAAAGAAATTTTCATACAAAGATTATCTTAAACCGGAAATTATGCTGCGTCTTTATTCTCAAGGCGCTTTTCCTATGGCAGATGAGAAAACAGGAATTATCAATTGGTATATGCCTGAGAGACGAGCCATAATTCCACTAGACAATTACAACTATCCTCGCTCACTTAAAAAGATCATTTCAGAATCTAACTTCGAGTATAAATTCGACACGGATTTTCTTTCTGTGGTCAAAAACTGTACAAATAGAAAGCCCACCTGGATATCTGAAGAATTGATCAAAGCTTATCTGCGGCTTAATAAATTGGGATTCATTCACACAGTTGAAACTTGGCAGAAGGGAAAGCTTGTCGGCGGACTTTATGGAGTTACAATCAAAGGAGCATTTTTCGGTGAATCAATGTTTTCGAAAGTTTCACAGGCATCTAAAGCGGCATTAATAAAATTGATCGAACATCTTAACAAAAAAAAATATGCTCTGCTTGATGTACAGTATCTGACTCCGCATCTCAAAATGTTTGGAGCAATTGAAATTAGCTTTGAACAATATGAAGAACGTCTCATCAAAGCTTATAAAACAGATTGTAAGTTTTAGCTCAAATAGTTAAGAGTGTTTATGTCATAATAAAACAAATGCCATAATTGCAACCGCAATTATTATGATTACAACCCGTCGGGCAACCAATGTATATTTTGATTTAACCCAGCCCCATCCCTTTGCTGCAAGAATCATTAGAACTGCAAGAATAATCGTTACTAAGATTGCTTCAATCAGTGTTAATTTATTTCCAAACATTGAGACAAGACTTTCACCGCCAAAAATATTTCTATAAATCAACTGCAAGTGAAGCCAGTAAACAAGAAGCGATTCTCTGCTAACATCTAAAATGAAACCAACATGTTTCTTTGATTTTTCCAGATAGTACCAGCAAGCAGCTAAAAGAATAAGCACAGCTCCCAACCGTTCCATAAAGAATAATGGATTAGGTATTATTTCTTTCAAGCTTGGCGGGAGTAAATAATTTAGAATGACAACACTTCCTATAAAAGAGATTGCACCGAAAATTAATAATTGCTTATTGAAGCTTTTCTCGTCATTATTTTCTCTTGCTGCAATATAAAATTTGGATGTTAGCGCACCTGCAAAAATAAAATTAAGCCATGGGAGTGCAGGGAATAAAGAGCCGTTCATTCTATTCAGATAGCTTGATAATGGCAGAGGCAAATAATTATTAAGATTAGTTTTCCATGCAATAGGACTAACAGACAGAACAATAACCAATGAAATAAAAATGAAAAGATAAAAAGGCTTTTCATTTTTGAAAATCATTCTCGCTAACAGCAAAAAAAGCAATCCTACAGCTATGCATTGAAGCACATCAACCATGAATAAGTCATTGAAAACTTGCTGGGTGGGGTTATTTAATATTTTCTTAAGCGGGAAATCAGGAAGATGAAGTGAGTAACCTGCAATCAATATGAGAAATATCCTCCCGATTTTCTTCCAGAATATTTTCCCAAATTTCCTAAGCTCATCCACACCTTTTTGAAGTGAGAGCACAAAAACCAATCCCGATACAAACAAGAAGGACGGGGCAACTAATCCGTTAATAAAATTCAAATAAGAAAACCAGCCCGATTCTTTGATTGCAGGAATGAGCATGGAATTAAAAACATGAACTTCGATCATAATTAAGAGAACCAATCCTCTTAATAAATCAATAAAGAGCGCCCGCTTTTTCTGACTCATATCTACCGGGTAATTATTGTTCCAAATATTATTTATTGTATAAATATAATTTACATATTAGTTTTGAAATGATGATTGGCAGCAAAACTATTTTCTCTTGCAGCGAACAGGCTTAGCTATACAGTTTTCAAAAATCAAATTTTTTATTTTCTCTAAAATATTGTTATTAAGTTAAAATTATTACTCACTAAAAAAGGAGTAAACTAATATGAAAATTAATAATTTTCCTTTCACACAAATAGATTGGCACACTATAGAAGCCGTAGAGTATCCGGGAACAACAGGATCTGCTTTCTGGAAAACAATTCTCCTTGGAGATATCAGAATTAGAATGGTGGAATATTCCTGGGGCTATCTTGCAGATCATTGGTGCGACAAAGGTCATATTATTTACTGTATTGATGGAGAAATGACAACTGAATTGAAAGATGGCCAGAAGATCACCATAAGAAAAGGTATGTCATATATCGTTGGTGATGGTTCCTCAAGCCACAAAACTTTTACCGATAAAGGCGCCAGATTATTTATTGTAGACTGAGCAAATTGAATGACAAAATTCAGAAAATTCACTTTTAATCTAGATGATAAAGACACAGTTTCTATAATTGATGAACTTCCTCTCTGGTCTGCTCCTTTCGGATTAAAGCTGCTTGATACGATAAAGCTTCGACCCAACATTACTGCTTTAGATATAGGTTTTGGTCTTGGTTTTCCTCTTCTAGAAGTTGCTCAGAGATTGGGAAATTCTTCTAAAGTCTATGGGATTGATCCATGGAAAGCTGCCACTGAAAGAACTCAAATTAAAATTAATATTCTCGGTTTAACCAACGTAGAGCTGATTGAAGGAGTTGCAGAGAATATTCCTTTGCCCGATAATTCAATTGATTTAATTGTATCCAACAATGGTATTAATAATGTTCAAAATCTTGAAAAGGTGATGAACGAATGCAAAAGGGTTGCAAAAAAATCCGCACAGTTTGTGGCAACTGTTAATCTTGACGAAACGATGATAGAATTTTATAACGAGCTTGAGAAAGTATTGACTGAGGAGAAATTAAGTGAGAATGTTTCAAAATTAAAAACCCATATTTATCAGAAGCGCCATCCGCTTGACGAACTAAATAAACTGTTTGAAAGTAATGGATTCAAGATAGTAAAGGTAATACATGATTCTTTTAAAGTTAGATTTTTAAATGCCACTACAATGTTTAATCATTATTTAATAAGATTGGCATTTCTAGATAGCTGGCTTGATCTTGTTCCGGCAGATAAAGTTGATAAAATATTTGATCATGTTGAAAATCGTCTTAACCTCAAAGCACGAGAACATGGGGAAATGATACTGACTATTCCATTTGTATTGATAGATGCTGAAAAATTATAAGTAAAAATTTCTTTCGTGTATTTTAGGTATCACATTAATACAAAACGCACAAAAATAAATTCAATTATTGTATTGAAAATGGTTATTTAAAATTGTAATGAACACTACTAGTTTTTAACAATTACCTGGTTGTCCTATGAAAAAAATTATAACAATACTCTCCCTCATTTTTATTTTTTTCAACTTTAATCTTTATGCTCAAATCGAAACGAAAGGTTCGAGTTTCTGTTCAAACAAGAAAATGAATTCACCTTTAATGAAGATAGAAGAATTTCTCTCCGCTCCCTTGCATTCCTTCGATGTGCTTGATTATAATTTTGATCTGGATATTTACAATTGTTTTATAAGCCCGTATCCAAAATCATTCAAAGGAAGTGTAATCGTCACTTTCAAGGTTGATTCAACACTGAACTCAATTTCTCTAAATGCCGTAAATACATCGCTCGTGATTGATTCAGTTAGATTATCTGGTATATCTTTCACTCATACCAATAATATTCTCACAATAAATTTGGATAGAACATATTCGGTTGGTGAAACAACTCAAGTTAAAATTTATTATCGTCACCATAACGTGTCCGACAATGCGTTTTATGCAAGCAACGGAATGGTTTTCACAGATTGCGAACCGGAAGGTGCAAGAAAATGGTTCCCGTGCTGGGACAAACCTTCAGATAAAGCTACTGTTGAGCTGAGAGCAAAGACTCCTGCTACTGTAAAGCTTGGTTCAAACGGGTTATTAGTAGACTCAACGAAAAATGTGGATACGATTTATTATCGCTGGGTAAGCCGCGATCCTGTAGCAACTTATCTCGTTGTTATATCCGCTAAAGTTAATTATGGACTTGATATTGTACATTGGATTAATCCTTTGAACTCAAATGATACTTTGCCAATAAGATTCTATTACAATGCAGGTGAAAATATAACGGCAGCAAAGCAAAGAATTCTACCACTTACAACCTTCTACTCCGAAACTTTTGGCGCTCATCCTTTTGAAAAAAACGGTTTTGCGACACTTAATAATCAATTTGTTTGGGGAGGAATGGAAAACCAAACTCTCACAAGTCTTTGCCCTAATTGCTGGGGAGAGTATTTGATGGCTCACGAATATGCCCATCAATGGTTTGGTGATATGATTACGTGTGCAACTTGGGCAGATATTTTTCTTAATGAAGGATTTGCAACTTTTTCCGAAGCTTTATGGTCGGAAAGTAAGAGTGGATATACATCTTATAAAAGCGATATAAATAGCGAGGCAAACTCATATTTAAATTCCAATCCTGGCTGGGCAATTTCAAATCCTAATTGGGCAGTAACAACTCCGAATACAAATACACTTTTTAATTATGCAATTACTTATGCAAAAGGGGCCTGTGTTCTTCACATGCTAAGATATGTTCTTGGTGATACATTATTTTTCAACGGACTAAAATCTTATGCAACTGATCCATCCTTAAAATATAAAAGTGCAGTCATTCCCGATTTCAAAAATGTAATGGCAGCTACATCGGGACAAAATCTCGATTGGTATTTTGATCAATGGATTTATCAGCCAAATCATCCTCTTTATCAAAATGGTTATTATTTTTTACAAAACGGAAGTAATTGGGAAGTCGGTTTTCGAGCAAAACAAACACAAACCAAAACTGTTTTCTTCAAAATGCCGATTGAAATAAAAATCACATTCACCACAGGAGCCGATACTTTAATCAGAGTAATGAATGATGTAAATAATCAGATGTTTTATTTTACATTCACAAGGCAGCCATCAACAATTCTGTTCGATCCCGACAATCAAATTGTAATTAAGACAGCAACGTTACAACAAATTGCTCCGGTGCCTGTCGAGTTAACTTCTCTTACTACGTATGCGAATGGAAATATTGTCGTTCTGAAATGGACAACGGCTACAGAGATTAATAATAAAGGATTTGATATCGAACGCAAGGATATAAATGACAATTATTCCAATTCGGGTTGGGAAAGAATTGGTTTTGTCCAGGGAATTGGAACATCAACTCATCCAAAAGAATATTCTTATGTTGATGCAATATCGAAATATGGAAGATATCTCTACCGCCTCAAACAAATAGATTTTGATGGCAAAGTGACATATAGCGAGGAAGTTAAAGTCGAAGCAGGATTGAAACCGGAAAACTTTGTACTTGAACAGAACTATCCGAATCCTTTTAATCCAACGACATTTATTAAATTCAGTTTACCGCAAGCAAGTAAAGTTAATCTTTCTGTTTACAATTCTCTTGGTGAGCTTGTAAATATTATCGCTTACGGTGAATATGAAGCTGGAACTTATGAAAGGGTGCTTGATGGGGCTAATCTTGCAAGCGGAATTTATGTTTACGTATTGCGAGCTGATAATATTGTGCTGAAGCAAAAGATGGTCTTATTGAAGTAAATCTACAATTGTATTCCTCTGCGAGGGATTTTTAAAAATTTTATTGGGCAATTCCTTTTTTATTTTTTATAGTAAGTAAATAAATCGCACAAAAACCGGAATTCATTTTCTACTTTGAATTCCGGTTTTATGAAACATGGGGTTATTATCATACTATCTCTTAGATACTTCTGTTACCGCCAGCTTATTTTTGAACTCATCCAGTATTGCTTTACTCATTCTTTTTACACGAACATTACTTTCGTTTTTGTAAAGCTTCTC
>Ga0209431_10004287_pt1 | contig 11185 bp, 13 predicted proteins | sample RifCSP13_3_FD_184021 | JGI IMG/M metagenome (GOLD analysis project Ga0209431, IMG submission 184021) | Soil microbial communities from Rifle, Colorado - Rifle CSP2_sed 13_3 (SPAdes) (version 2) | ecosystem: Environmental > Terrestrial > Deep subsurface > Rock core/Sediment | place: Rifle...
TCTATATCCTATATTCTATATCCTATATTCTATTTTGCTCTTTCTACATATTCACCCGTTCTAGTATCAATAATTACTTTATCGCCGATATTAACAAAAAGCGGAACTTTGATGCTTATTCCATTTTCGAGCTTGGCGGTTTTGTAAATATTGCTAGCCGAATCCCCCTTTACTCCCGGCGGTGTGTCGGTTACTTCCAACGTCACCTTCGGAGGAATTTCGATAGACAACGGTCTTTCCGACCAGAATAAGACATTAACCTCGCTGCCTTCTTTAACGAAAGGTAAATCAGCTTTTATAACTGCAAGGGGAATGTCCAGCTGCTCATACGAGGACGGGTCCATAAATACCGCGTTTACGTTGTCGTGATAAAGAAACTGGAGTTTTCTTTTTGTCATCGCCACATCTTCGACTTTAACATTAGAACTGAAAGTTTTATCTTCCGTCGCACCAGTAACTAAATTTTTGGCAGTAACACGAACCGTAGCCCCGCCCCTTCCTAATTTTGTGTGAGTATATTTGATAACTTTATATGGCTGGTCATTGGAAAGAAACGTAGCTCCATTTCTTAAATCAGTAGCGTTAATCATAAATATATCGACCCGAATGATACGAATTAATACCCGAATTATTCGAAACTTTCTTATCGTTGATACCTATTTTAATTCATTTGATTTTAAGTTTGAAGGGGATGTATAAGTCAAGGACATTTGCGACATTCCTCCTTCCTGAATAAAGTACTCCAATGGACTTTTTAGATGTAGTGAGTGGTGGGGTCTTTCAGTATTGTAGTAGACAATCCAGTCGGCAAGCAGACTCTGAAAGACCCCTTTGTCATGTATTGTATCCAGGTTTGGGTCAATAAATTCTTCCTGTAAGCTGCGGTTGTACCTTTCAATATAGGTGTCAATCTTAGGGCATCTTGGATAAATGAAAAGGTGAGGAATTCCATCTTTTACCAACTCTTTGTCAAATTCTCCCTGGTTTTCGGATCCGTTGTCGCTTTGCCAACAATTAATGTCTCCCGGATATACTCTTTTAAACTTCAAGTAAAAATCCCTCATATTGGCGCTGGTTAGCCTGGGATAATTGATACTCAGGGCAAATTTCATCTTGGCATCAATTGCACTTAGAAAATAGTCTTTAACTCCATCTGTAATTCTTTCAACCGAGTCGGATACTATATAACCGAAATCTTTTGGTTTGGGAGAATGCCTTACTCTTAGACGTTTCTTTCGGGTCTCATTCCGTTTAGCACATTTACCGGCTGGATTATGGTATATCCTGCCTTCTTTTTGAAAGAAGGAGTTATTTCTTTTGATGATATTGCCAATTGTTGAAACTGAGACTGTTGGTATGCCTTTTCCTTGGCAGAATTTGTCCAACTTCACCTTAAGTTTCTCTTTCCCAACTCTGTACTTGCGTTTCTCTCTTTCTTTCTTGATAAAGTCAATGATATCAGATCTCGTCTGTGGTTGCCTTACTGTATGCGGCCTTGTTGAGTGTGGAATTAAAGACGCCAGTTTACCACCGGATTCATTCACTCTTTTCCTCCAACGGGAGATCACCTTTCTGTCGGCACCAAAAGCCTCTTTCGTTGCTTTTTCTCCGTACTTTTCGTAGAACTTAATAATTTTCATTCTCTCTTGGGCTATTTCATCTTTAGAGAACTTTCTTAGGCTCAAAAGCATATTAATCACCTCCTGTGAGCCCTGTATTCTACTAAAGATTGGGTATGCTTTAGAAGAAACACCTATTTTCCCTCGAAACATTAGGTTTCATTAATGTCGCAAATGTATCTTAACTTATTCAGTCCGAAATGTATCGTGACTTATTAAGGACCACTAATTCCAGCGGTTAACCGAAATTACACTCATTGTCATTCCCGCGTAAGCGGGAATCTATACAGATAAGAATCCGGTTCTGAAACAAGTCTTCGACCGTGAGCTCAGACCGAATCGGTTCAGGATGACACCTGTTCAACTTAATCTACTTGTACTACCTGATCTACCTTTCAATTTCCCTTATTCAATTAACTAATCTTTCAGGCTTATCTTCTTGACCCCCTTAATCTCCTCGATATTGTGCGGGTCGGCGGTTGTGATAATTACCTGCCCCGAATTTTTTATAATATCGACAACAATCTCCCGATGCTCATGATCAAGCTCGGAAAAAATGTCATCAAGAAGCAAAACAGGATGTTCCTGAGTAACTTTCTTAATGTAAGCCAGTTCGGCAAGTTTCAGCCACAAAACACTCATCCTCTGCTCACCGCGTGAACCGAACCTAGCCAAATCTCTTCCTGATTTACTTGTACTACTTGTTCTACTTGATCTACTTTTCTTAAAAACGAAATCATCCCTATGCGGCCCAACCAAAGTACTCGCCGCCGCCACTTCCTCCTCCGCGTATTGCTCAAGCCGCTCTTGAGAAATCGAACTAGGATCATATTTTAATTGGTAATTGGAAATTGGTAATTGGTAATTACCAGCGTTAGCGAATTCAATGAATTCGCGACGACGCTGGTTTATATAGTCACCATTTTTAATGAGAAGCTTGTCCCAAAAAAGAAGCCTTGAACGTATAGATGTTGAAGACAAACTGAAGCTATTTTCTCTAATTTGCCAAAGAAGTCTATTCCTCTGTCTTAATCCCTTCTCGTAGGACAAACTTGCTCTTCGATATTCATAATCAACCTGGCTCAAAACCGCGTCTAAAAAGCGCCTCCTCACGCTCGGGGACTCGGTAACAAGTTCAAGATCCCACGGTCCGAAAAGGACAACTTTCAGGTTCCCTGCAAATGTAAAAAGCCTCCTCGGAACTCCGTTTAGCAAAAGCTTCTTTCTCGGAGCGGATTGCTTCTTATTCGAATCCTCCCCCACACTAACCTCCCCCCTCGTTAAGATAATTTCAAGATTTGTGATTTGTGATTTGTGATTTGTGATCGGAGTACTTTCACCTGTTCTACTTGTACTACCTGCACTACTTGCTCTACCTTTTACGCGAGCGATCTCGCTCGCGTAATTAACCATCTCCTCCTCCAACCTTGCCTTGAAACTTTTCCCGCTTGAGAGAAGATAAATCGCTTCCAAAATATTGGTTTTTCCACTGGCGTTAGGTCCGATAATAACCGTCGTTTTCGGCGAAAACTCAAAAATCTTGCTCTTAAAATTTCTGAAATTGGACAAATTTATAATTTTTATACGCATATACCTTTCCTTACACTCAAAGTATAATACCATTTAGATGAGAATACTTTTTGTTACTGCCACATACTTGCCTACAGTAAACGGCGTCACTTATCATATCAGCTCAACCGCTAAAGCCTTAAGAAAAATGGGGCATAAGGTATTAATACTAGCCCCTACCTTTCCCGGTTTTAAAGACACAGATAGAGATATTATCCGCTATCCTTCACTTCCCAACCCCTTCATCAGAAATTATCCTTTAGGGGTTCCCCTCGTGCTTTTAGGGAAAATTAGAAGGCTTAAGCCGGATATTATCCACTCACATCATCCTTTGATAATCGGACAGTACGCATCTCAGCTTGCAGACAAGCTTCGTTTACCGCTTTACTTTACCGCTCAAACCCAATACGAACAGTACCTAAATTTTTATTTCCCGCACGGTTATGATCTTACGTCCAAATTGATAGTCAGAAATTTATTTACTCTTAGTAAAAGTTGTAAAAAGGTAATTTGTCCATCACAAAAGACAAAAGTGAGGTTAGATAAACACGGAATCAAAAACACAATTGTAATTCACAACGGAATCGAAAGTGAATTCCTTGTCAAACCCACGAAAAAAAATATTTACCAACCAACCCTTGTTTACACAGGAAGAATCGAAAAAGAAAAAAATCCGCAATTTCTAATAAAAGTTTCCCGGGAATTGAAAAAAGTTCTACCCGACTTCAAACTGTTAATTATCGGATCCGGCTCTCTACTCTCAACTCTGAGTCAAAAAGTTTTTAAGTATAAGCTTGAAGATAATATTCTTATGACAGGACAAGTTAACCGTTTCCTTCTTCCCGAAATCTATAAATCGGCTTACATTTTTATAACAGCATCCAAAACCGAAGTTATGCCGCTTTCCGTTCTCGAGGCGTTGGGGTCCGGATTGCCAGTAATTGTGCTGAAGAATTCGGATCTGGAAGAAATTATAAAGGACGGTGAAAATGGATTTATATTAAAAGATAATCCGAAATTAATAGCCGAGAATATCAGATTACTTTTCTCAAATCCAAAAACTTTACATAAACTCTCTTTAAATGCATATAAAAGTGCTCTTAACTTTTCAAGCGAAAAAACTGCCGAAAAACTTGTTCAACTCTATTCCGGTAACCTTTAATATTTATATCTGGCAGGTTGGACAAAAATACGTTCCGCGGCCGGCTAAATTGTTGAGATTTTAAGTCCTTTTATTCTTTCGAAATGTTTTTTATTCAAGGTAACTAGAGTTAAATCGTTAGCCAAGCAAGTTGCAGCGACGAGAATGTCTATATCTTCTATAATAGTGCCTTTTTGTTTCAATTCTGCTCGGATCTTTCCAAATTCCTTTGAAATTGTTTCATCCAAGCCAAATACTAGATCAAAAGTGCTGAAGTATTCCAAAATTTTTTGTTCTACTTCATTTTTGGATCTGAAAATACCTTCATAAAGCTCTGCTAAAACAAGATAACTGGAAAATACTTCTCCTTCCAAACTATCTATCAATTCAACCACTTCAGGAGTCCCTTTTAAATATTTAATTACAATTGAAGTATCAAGAAGATACCTTTTCATATAATAATCGGTTTCTTGCGGGATTTCCTTTTTAAAACCTCTTTCCAAATATTTTCATCGCCTAAATCAGAATTTCTTAAACTTCCTGCAAATTTTTTCATTTTTTCTCTTTTTAATTCAGGTGCTGTCTTAAGAACAGCAAAAGGTTTTCCACCTTTGGTCAGAATTAGAGAATCAATCCTTGCCAGATCAGCAGTTATTTCGCCAAAATTGCGTCTCAATTCAGTTATCGGAATTATCTTGTCCATATCAACTAGTTTAATATAAACCAAACACTTTGTCAAGCACTATAATGCACATTATAATGTGCAGGTGAGTCTAATCCTTTTGACAAATAGGACAAAAATACGTTCCGCGGCCGCCGAGTTTTATTTTTTTTATAATGCTACCACAGCCGTTTTTACACTTTTCCCCTTCCCTGCCGTAGATAAGTGTGTGATTCTGATAATTCCCCTCCGTACCATCGGGAGTAACGTAAGCAAGTTCGCTCGCTCCGCCGTACTTTAAACCCTCTTTCAAAACCTTATGGATTGCTTCGTATAAATTCTTAATTTCTTCATTTCCTAGTTTCTTACTTTCTTTTCTCGGGTTTATCCCCGCAAGAAATAATGCCTCATTGGCATAAATATTTCCCACCCCCGCCATTTTTTCCTGATCCATTAGAAGCAGCTTTATCGGTTTTTTGCTATTTGAGAGAATTTCCGAAAATTCTGCTCCGGTTAAATCCTTTAAAAACTCCTTGCCCAGCTTCCCAATGAAACTTTTTGGATTTTTGGAGTTTTGGAGTTCTTGAGTTTTTTCCAACCTTATCCACCCGAATTTCCGGTAATCATTAAAGTATAAAATACCACCCCGATCTAATTTGAATATAATGTGTGTGTGTTTTCCGGGAACTCCGCCGACTACTTTCTTTGTATAAACAGGTTTAATTTTCAAGTTCGGACCCTGATAGATAAACTGCCCCGTCATTTTTACATGGGCAGCAAGACTGAATTTGTTGGACAAATCTATTACTAATGCTTTCCCGAACCTTCTAACCCCCATCACTTTCGCACCGATAATGTTTTTTTTATCTTCTTCACCAAGAGTCTTAGAATAATTTATTGTCACATCTTCGATGAGATGTCCCACAATAAACTTTTCCAGTTGTATTCGTATTGATTCTACTTCAGGAAGCTCAGGCATAAATTCAGTATATAGTAGTTTTTAGATAGTATATATGTCTAATCAGTTTCGGAGAAAATAATACCAAAACTCCTGTCATCTTCGAAATTTCCTATCTTAATCCCAGTTAATCTTATTTTTTACTCCGAAGGCCTGGATAATTGCAGGATATCCATTCTTTCGCAGATACTCAGGCCAGAAATAATGCAGGAAACCTTCCTGAATTAACTTAACCGCGAACAAAAACATCAAAACAAATTGATTGCTTGATTCAAGTAATATAAACCATATATAAAACACCTCAATCAAATTCGGAAATGCTGTTAATACTAATTGCTTCTTAACAATTTCATATAATAATTGTCCAATCAATCTGAAAATAAGCAAACTCAAAAGAAAACCAAATACGCCATACGTCAAACCAACAAGCACCATCGCCAAAAAACCCAACACATCCAATCTTTTATCAAGTTTTTGATAATAACTCCATTTTGTTTTAGCAACGTTGATGAAAAAGTGGGCGTCCCAATAATCGATAAATTCAAATACCAGAAATCCCCACAAAGGAGAAATTATAATCAAAAACGCCGACAATACCCTTAGCAAAACAATGAAATTTATTATTGATCGAGAACTTTTACTTGCCACTTAATTTGAACTTAACAAATGCTCGAATTTCCCTGTCGAATCTCTCTTTCCTAAACTTCTTCGCATGAATAATTAGGGTTTCGGTATTGAATTTTTTCTTTTCAAATTTTTTAATCGCATCTATAACAGAGTCAACATCGGGTTTGGTAAATAAAATTCCCGTTTTCCCATCGATAACCGTTTCCAATACCCCCCCGGATTTGTAAGCAATTACCGGCGTTGCGGCGGCATTAACTTCCAAATTAAGCATTCCGAAATCCTCCTGCAGGGATGGCGAGATATACGCTTTAGCGTTTTTAATAAGCTCCCACTTTTTTTCCTGCGAAATTTCACCCAAAAACTCGACCGTTGGTCCGGCCATTTTCTTAAGTTCATCTCCATATCCGGCAAATTGCCTGCCAAATACCTTAAGAGGCAAATTCAATTTTGTGCACGCTTCAACTGCCAAATCAAAGCGCTTGGCTCGAGCCAGTCTCCCACCGGTTATAAAATATTTTCGTTTGTTCATGGGTATTGGATTTTTTATATCAGGTATATCAATCGGTGGATGAATTACAACAGCATCTCTCCTATAAAACTTTTTTATCCTCGAAACAATCTCTTTCGAATTAGCAAGAAAATAATCGGGCTTTTGCGCATCGGTAAAATCGTAAAGCCGCATAAAATGCATCGGAATTTGCCCAAGGACAAGTAAAAATCGCCTCAAGGCATTCATTGTCCACTTGTTAGCTGTCGCGTAGCCGTAAAGAAATCGGGGTGGCGTGTGACAATAGCAAATATGAAGTGCTGACTTTTTCTTTTTAAATGAGTTCACTCCCAAAAAATTACCTGCTTTGGAAACAATAATAAGATCATACTTTCTCAAATCCATCATTTTGAAAATTAGAGGATCAATGAAGCGAAACATGCTAATTAGCTTTCCCTTCAATGGAATCCATTGAAGAATTGAGGGCTTAATATTCCAGCTTTTGAAGCGATCTTTATGCGGTCCCAAAAATTTCGGCAGGTATATGAGAGTGTAAACATCGGAGTCGGGGTAAATGTTATGCAACTCTTCCAACACCCTCTCCGCCCCGCCGTATTCTTTGATATAGTCATGTACCAAGGCAATTTTCATAAGAAAGAATATAGAATATTGAATTAAGAATATTGGGAAGTGTACGATTTAATTCCCTTAATTAATCCATGAATTAATTTTTGTACTATAATTGTTTGTCTAAAAACCTCTTCGTACTGGTTTATTGAGATATAGTTAATGTCTCTCGCAAGAATAATCTGATTTTGTAATTCTGTTAAAGACCCCAAGGCTACTGAATAAAACTGCAACTTTTCCTTTTTGCCTCGTCTGCTAAACCCCTCAGCAATATTACTCGTAATTGAAATCGCCGCTCTTAATATCTGACTGATAAGGATATAGGTCTCTTTTTTAGGAAAATTTTCAACTAATTTATAAACCAAAAGTACTAATTTATGAGCTTCTTTCCAGGTATCAAGATCTGTAAAATTAATTATTTTCCCCATTATTCAATATTCCATATTCAATATTCTCAAAACTTAAACAGGATTCCTTGGTTTCTCTCCTCAGCAAATCTCTTCAGCTTGTGATAAGCGTTCCAGCGGCCTTCGAGGGCAAAAACCTTAAGTTCATGTTCGGGCTTGGTCACCCTCACCTTTGTTCCCAGTATATCTATTTCGTCAACATCCTCATCCGATGCATTAAATGTCTTGCTCCAATTTTCTTTTACTCTTTTACCCTCATGTTTACTCCGAACTGAACTCGTTCTAGTTTGGGGCTCTTCGACTCTAATTTGCCACTCCCCGCACACTTCAACCAGCACGCTATCAACAACAAACTTCCCAAAGTAAGATTTATACTGATCCGACTCACGGTACTTCACTTCCTGAAGTAAATACTCTTTAAAAACTTCATTGCAGGATATAGCCGTTTCTTTATCACACAAAATATCAATGTCATCGGCCGCCATATCAAATCCTTGAAGCTTCAAGCCCGCGGTCCCCCGAATAGCATACTGACCATTCCCGAGCATACCCACAAGCTTCAATGCTGTACTTTCGATTTCAACCTTGCTTAAGTTGTTCCTATAAACCGGTTCCTCGCTTATTCCAAATTTTTTCACCCTTTTTGTCAAAGTCTTAAATCCAAATGATTCAAAAAGCTCAACGTTTTCCTTTGAGCCGATTTCCCAATCGTCAAGCTCATTTAAATCAAATTTAATTGAAACATCGGTTACAATTTTTGCCAGTTTGTAGGAAATATCTCCCCCCTCTTTTCCTTCGCTTAACTTTTTTTTGGTTTTTTCGTCAACATTACTTAAATTTTTAAAGATATTTTTATAATCCCCGTACAAATCAATAAGCTTTACCGCTGTTTTCGGGCCGATTCCGGAAACTCCGGGGTAATTATCCGAGGCATCCCCGACGAGCGCTTTATAATCAATAACTTGTCTCGGGGAAACATTCAATGCTTCATATACATCCTTTTCCCGGTACATTTTTGATTTACTCAAGCCGGTAACGGGCATATAAACGGCAATATTTTTGGCGTCATCAACAAGCTGAAGGATATCCCTGTCCCCTGTGACAATAATAACTTCGTCAACAAAAGAAGTCTTAATACCTAAAACTGAAGACTTTTTTTTAGTTTTGAGTTTTAAGTTTTCAGTTGCTTGCGACGAGATAGTCGCAAGCAAATCATCCGCCTCGTAGCCGGGCTTTTCAAAATAATTAATTTTCATGCTTGTTAATACTTCCTTTGCCTTTTCAAATTGGCTTGAAAGCTCTTTTTCTGTTTCCGGCCGGTGAGCTTGATAATCTTTAAACTCTTTTTTCCTGAAGGTAGGTTCTTTCCTATCAAAACAAACTGCAATGTGGGTTGGCTTCAAATCTTCAACAAGCCTCAAAAGCATCGAGGTTAAACCGTAAACCGCATTTATCGGCTCCCCAGCATTGGTGGTCAATTTCGGAAGCGCATGATACGCCCGATGCATAATTGCGTTGCCGTCAATAAGGACCAATTTACTCATTAATTTCTTTCACATCAGGTGTGTGATTCTTTCTGATATTTACAAATAGGGATCATGCACCCGGCGTGGTCTATTTGTTCGTGAGGATATTGTAACATTATCTTCCCTACTACAGCGTCCCGTTTACATATTTATGAAGGATTGAGGAAATAAGAGTCTGATACGGAATTCCTTCTTCAAGTGATTTCGCCTTGAGCTTCGCATAAACCCTCTCGGTTACCCTAATATTAATATTTTTACTTTTCTTAAGCGTATATTGCGCCATTTTCTTATAATACTTAATTTGTTCTTTTAAATTGGGAACACTCTCAAATAAACCACTATCGTAATCCTGCAATATTTGTTTTTCTTCGTAATCAAGTTTGATTTTTTTCATAATCATTTCCCTCCTTTCACTAAATATTTATTAGTTGCTTTCCTGCTGGGAATAATCGTTTTCAAAAATATTTTTTCTTCATCTTCAACAAAAGGTACTAAATATATATAATTAAATATCTCAACAACAAAAATCTTCTGATTTGGATATTTCTTTAAATTTTTGTGTTTTTCAATTTTAATGACTTTATCTTGGTCATATGCTACCAAAAAATCGTTAAACGATATTCCCCTAGTCCGCTTTAATAAATCATTTTTTTTCTCATTCCACTCAAATCTCTTCACGCTTAATAATATGACAATCCGTATACATTGTCAATACTAAAAAGTGTCAATTTTCTAACGAATCCTTCGAAGTTTATCCAATTCTACCTGCAATTTCCGATGAAAATCGGAGTCAAAAAGAAGCGCATTTGTAACCGAAAACCCACTCAAATCTTCAAACGATGAATTTCTTCTATCAAACTCAACCCTAGGATCCCTATTTCTGACCTGATAGTTTTGCAGCGCATTCCAAAGCAAATAATCATTATTAGTTTTTGTATCATAGATCGGACGCTCAAGACAGTGTTTGCCGGTTCCGTTAAACCCTCCTTGGCATGAATAACAAATCCCATCAGGCAAACTGTCAAGTTTTACAAGACCTTCAGGATAGAATCCCGATCTCAATAGTTTACTTAAAATAAAAATATATAAACTATTGTAATAGTTATTCAGTTGGTTTCCCTCTACTCCTATATAATCTATCTGGAGATTTTTAAGTGTCGTTATAGTTTCTCTTTTGGGTTTTGTCCACTTAAAAGAAGGTCCAGGTATACAATTAAATATCTCTAAATCCCGGCTGTATTTCCTTAATTTCTCATGCGCGCCATTACTTTTTTCAGAAGCAAAGGAACTTGAAAAAGCAATGGCATTTGTCTTAAAAATCTCATCATCGGAAAAATCATTTCGAGACATGTACGATTTATGAAGAAATTTATTCCATCCAAATGCTATAGATCCGAAGAATTCGATATGGTGAATTCGAAGCTTACTTGAATTTCTAACTGTACCCCCTTCAAGAAAAACTCTAACTGTCTCGTCAAAACTTCTTTGGTATGGGCTTAAACCACGACCATCTGAATCACGTATATGAGATTCATACAATTTAATACCTCGATTGTCTCTATT
>Ga0209431_10004288_pt1 | contig 11184 bp, 9 predicted proteins | sample RifCSP13_3_FD_184021 | JGI IMG/M metagenome (GOLD analysis project Ga0209431, IMG submission 184021) | Soil microbial communities from Rifle, Colorado - Rifle CSP2_sed 13_3 (SPAdes) (version 2) | ecosystem: Environmental > Terrestrial > Deep subsurface > Rock core/Sediment | place: Rifle...
GTGACGCCGTGCTCGGTCGGACACCTGACTGGACTCACGGCTACGAGGGTTCGCAGGCTCCTGCGTTGACGGCGTCACGTGCGATGTCGAGCGGGCCGCCCGGCACCCACTGGTTCCCGGCCGGGTCGAGCGTGTACGCCTCGTTCAGGAACCGGTACGCGGCGCACATCTTCCGAAGCGCCTGGAACTCGTAGAGCCCGAGCGCGTACCACGTCTCCGGATTCTCCGGCTGGAGCTCGACGGCCTGGACGTACTTGCGCTCGGCGGTCGCGCGGCGGTTCTGCCGCTCGGCGATACGCGCGAGCGCGAACACCGGGTCGACCGCGAGCGGGTTGAAGAACCGCGCCCAGAGCGCGCGGTCGCGCGCCGTGTCGAAGTCGCGCTGGTCGAGCGCCCGCGTCGAAGCGCGCGCGCTTCGCTCGGCGAGTCGCGGCGAGGCGAACGAGACGAGCAGCGCGAGGGTGACGAGAACGGCGGAGATGCCAAGGAGCAGCCGGCGCCGTCGTTCTCCCGCCGCACGCCCCGCTCCGGCGAGGACGCCGAGCGCGACCATCGTGGGAGCCGTCACGGCGAGGAAGTCCCAGGTGTAGTCGACGAGGGCATGGAGGCCGTACGCCGCCGGCGCGGCCACGAGGGCGACCGCGGCTGCCCTCTCGGCTCCCTCCAGACGCCGGAGCGCACAAACACACGCCGCCGCTGCAGCTGCGGCGAGGACGAGGAAGAGCCCGAAGGCGACGATCCCGCCGTCGGCGAGGTGCTGCAACGGGACGCTGTGCGGCTGGACGACGCTTCGCGCGTCGACGCGATACCGCTTGCGCGCGATCTCGAACGTGCCCGCGCCGGCGCCCTCCGGAGCGTTCCCGGCGAAGATGTCCCACGCCTCGCCCCACCAGCACAATCGGTTGCTGACGTCGACGGAGCGGAGGCGGCTCGGATCGTTCACGACCTCCGAGCAGGACGAGCCGGCGGAGACCGCATTGCCGACTGCGACGACGAGCACGACCGCCGCCGCGACGACGCCGATCGCCGCGGCGGCGCCGAGCCCTCGGCCGGCGTTCCTCCGTGTGCGCTCGTCCAGTGCGCGGCGTGTCCCGACGACGACAAGCGCGGCTACGAGCCCGGCGCCGAGAAGAGCGAGGGCGCCGAAGACGGCGCCGTCTGCGACCCGGTCCGAGCGCGTCGCGCCGTCCTCGACGAGCGCCGGCCTGGTGAACGCCCACGCCGCAACGAGCCCGGCCGGAATCACCGATGCCGCCAGCAGGAGGCCGCCTTCGACGCGCTCGCGCGACAGCGCGAGCCACAGCGCAACGACGACCACGCCGCCGACGAGGCCGGCACGCGAGAGAGTCAGGAGGAGGGCGAGCGTAGCGACGTACGCGAGCAGCCCGCCCGAGGCCCGTACCAGCGTCCGCTGTCCCCGAGCGGCGCCGAGCCAGAGCGCCGCCCCGAGAGCGATGTCGCAGATCAGCGCGAGGGCGTTCCAGTACCCGACGGGCTCGCGGAGACGGGCCACGAAGTCACCTCCGGGATCGAGCGCCGGAATCGCCTTGGCAAGAAGCGCCCAGGTCAGGACGATCCCCGTGAAGAGGGCCACCATGGACGCGCCGAGCCGTGCCCCGCACCGCCCGCCGACTCCCGCGACGAAGACGCCGAGACCGAGGAAGGCCGCGAACACGACGCTCTTGTCGAACGCGTCCCACGACCGGTCGGGGACGACCGACCAGGCGACCGTCGCACCGGTCCAGGCGACGAGCAGCACCATCGTTGCCAGGAGCGCGCGACCGGAGCGCCCCACGTGGGGCGGCGCGAGCCGGCCGAGCGCAACCGCAACCAGCGCCCCGGCGAGCAGCACGACCGCCGCACCTCCGACGGCAAGCGTGCCGCCGACGTCCGAGCCGTCGCCCGCGAACGCTGCAGCCAGCAGCGCCGCACCGACGAGTCCCGTGAAGACGAGAGCTCCCGCGCCGGGCGCGCCGACGGGCGGCTCCGGCGCCGTCTCCATGGCGGGCCACGCTACCATCGCTCCCGGCGTTTGCCGTCCCGCTCGGGAGGGTATGTGCCGAGTCCGTCTAACAAATCGTTTACTCTCCCCACACGCTCGGATCACCTGGAGCCGGGAGACTCCGCCGAACAGGGCTCCCGGTCGCGCCCGTGACACCGCACTCGACGCACACGACCCGCTCCGCTCGCGCATTCGCTGCGCTGGTCGCCCTCCTCGCCGGAGGGCTCGTCGCGCTGATGCTCGCGGGCACGGCAACGGCGGCCACGCCCTGTGGAAAGAAGGTGCTCGCGGACTGGTTCGACAACGGCCGCATCGACCGCCTCTACCCCCTGCACTGCTACGAGGAGGCGATCGACGCGATTCCGGATGAGCTCCGCGACTACGCGGACGCGGAGGAGGTCATCGAGCGGGCGCTCCAGGCTGCGCTCAGGGGCGACCTCGCCCCAGGCGGCCGCGATCCCACCCCGGGGGATGGCAACTCGGGCGGTACCGGCGGCAAAGGTGGTACCGGGGGAACGGGTGGTGCCGGCGGCACGGGAAGTGGCGGCACAGGCGGAACCGGTGACGGCGGCACGGGCGGATCGGGCTCGGGCGGAACGGGCTCCGAAGCAACACCTGACGTGGACACATCCGGCCCCTCGTCGGTCCCGATCCCGCTCATCGTCCTCGGCGGCATGTCTGTGGCGCTGCTCGCAGCAGGCGCGCTCGGCTATCTCTCCCGCCGCCGCCAGGCTGCCCAGGTGGACGAGTCGGCTGACGACGACACGCTCGGCTGAGCCTCGCGCCGGCCGCGATCCTGACCTCACCGGGTAGAATTGAGGGGGTCTTTGGCGTTCAGAAACTCCCTGCAAATGGCCGAAAAGGCTCCGTCCGGTGGGAGTCCTACCATCCCCGGTCCGCTCGCATGACGCTCGTCGCTCAACCGGGCGGTAGGACGTGATGTCGGACACGGCTCGGGAGGAGACGATGGCAACCGCGGAGCAGGCGCTCGAGAGCACGGAGGCGATTCCGGACGAGATCGTGAACACGGTCGTCCACGGGGAGGCCAGCGTCGCCCCGCGCCGCTACTTCACCGTCCCCGGCCGCGACCCGTTCGACGAGATCGAATGGGAGATCCGCGACGCCCACATCCCCGGCCGCGACGGGCCGGCGTTCGAGCAGAAGGACGTCGAGTTCCCGAAGTTCTGGTCACAGACCGCGACCAACATCGTCGCCCAGAAGTACTTCCGCGGCCGCATGTCCTCCCCCGAGCGCGAGCGCTCCGTCAAGCAGATGATCGGCCGCGTCGTCGAGACGATCGGCGGCTGGGGCCGCGAGGGCGGCTACTTCGCGACCGACGAGGAGGCCGACACCTTCGAGGCCGAGCTCAAGGCGATCCTCGTCAACCAGTACGCCTCCTTCAACTCGCCCGTCTGGTTCAACGTCGGCTTCGAGACGAAGCCCCAATGCTCGGCGTGCATGCCGTACCACCAGCCGGTCTCGACGCCGGAGGGAATGGTTCCGATCGGCGAGCTCGTCGAGGACGAGCAGATCGGGCGCGAGGTGTACGACGCCAACGGGACCACTCGCATCGTCGCCGTCAAGCACAACGGGCGAAAACCTGTGTATCGGGTGACGTTGTCGAACGGGCATTGGATCGAGGCGACGCCCGATCACGTCGTGAAGGCTGTACGCGACGGGAGCACCACCACGGCCGAGTGGCTGCGCGTCGACCAACTCGAGCTCGGCATGAAGATGCTTCGTTTCCCAGTCAGAGTCGTCGAGGTCGCCCTCGCTGGAACCGGTAGCTCGGCCGTCGGGCAGCGCCTCGAATGGGACGGCGGCTTCAGCGAGGAGGCGATAGTTGCCATCGAGCTGCTCGGAGTTCAGGACGTCTACGACATCCAAACGGAGTCAGGCGAGTTCCTGGCGAACGACATCGCCGTCCACAACTGCTTCATCCTCTCGATCGAGGACTCGATGGAGTCGATCCTCGACTGGATCCGCCGGGAGGGGATCATCTTCCGCGGCGGCTCGGGCTCCGGCGTCAACCTCTCGCGCCTGCGCTCCTCGAAGGAGCAGCTCTCGAAGGGCGGCTACGCGTCGGGCCCGGTGAGCTTCATGCGGGGCGCCGACGCCTCCGCCGGCACGATCAAGTCGGGGGGCAAGTGCTTCAGAGAAGGAACCCTCGTCGCCACTCCCAATGGTCTGCGGCCGATAGAGCAGCTGAGGATCGGCGAGGACGTCCTCACGCACAAGGGCCCGCGTGCCGTCGCCGACTTCATGCCGAACGGCCGCAAGCAGTGCTACCGAGTGCTGACCCGTGAGGGCTACGAGGTCGAGGTAACGGAGGGCCACAAGTTCGCGTACTGGAACGACGTCGAGGGCGGCTTCGACGTCAAGCCGATCGAGGCGTTCCGTCCCGGCGACGCGCTCTACGCCCTGCTGGAGCCAAGCGAAGGCGGCACGACCATACCGTTGTTCACGCCCGAAGTCGCCGACCCGGCACAAGCGACGACGACCGTAGAGATGCACCTTCCCGCCGAACTCGACGAGCGCCTCGCCTACGTCATCGGGCTGAGCTACGGCGACGGCGATCTGCAGATGGCGCCCACGTATCAATTCCGGGTCGCCTTCTGCAAGGACCAGCCGGGTCGCATCTCGGCCGACCGCTTCCGCGAGTACTGCCGCGAGGTCTTCGGCGAGGAGCCGCTGTTGCTCCGCAGCGAAGAGGGACATCAGGTGCTGGGCTTCACTCGCAAGCGCCTGGTCGAGTTCCTGATCGCCAACGGGCTCGCCAAGGGCAAGGGCGACGCGCTCGGCTTCCCGAGCATGCTCGTCCGCGCCGAGCCCGAGGTGCGGGCGGCGTTCGTCGCTGGCGTCATCGATGCTGACGGCTCCTATCGGCGGCGCGGTGGCTGGTCGATTAGCTCGATCGACCGCGCGTTCTTGGTCAACCTGCAGCGTCTTCTGCTGACCCTGGGCGTCCCCTCGAAGATCAAGCTCAGCCGGGAGGGGCGTGACAGCTGGCGCCCTCTGTACCGCCTCTGCATCGTGGGCCACACTTTCGTCCATCGGCTCGTCGAGCTGATCGCGCCCTATTCGGCAAAGGCCGAGGTCACGTACGAGCCGTCCGCCGGCGCGGACAAGGGGTGGGGGTACCGCCCGTCGCTCTATCGACCTCTCACCGCGAGAGTCCAACAGCGCGGCGGTTTCCGACTCGTCGAGCGAAGCGTCGGTATGAACGAGACGAGCGGCTACCGTGCCGTCGCCACGCTCGCGGCGCATCCAGACGCGGCTGTGGCCGAGTACGCGGAGGAGGTCTCGACCTGCGTGCAACTCACGCTCGAGTCGGTCACACCAACCGAGGTCGCCGAGACCTACGACATCGAAGTGGAGGACGTCCACCTCCTGAGCGCCAACGGTCTCTATTCGTCAAATACCCGGCGCGCGGCAAAAATGGTGGTGCTCGACGTCGACCACCCGGACGTCGAGGAGTTCGTCTGGTGCAAGGCCAAGGAGGAGCGCAAGGCGCGCGTCCTCGAGTCGGCGGGCTACGACATGACGCTGGACTCGCCCGACTGGGCCTCGATCCAGTACCAGAACGCGAACAACTCGGTTCGCGTCACGGACGCCTTCATGGAGTCCGTCCTCGAGGGCAAGGAGTGGAACCTCACCGCACGCACCGACGGCTCGGTCGTCGAGACGAAGAACGCGCGCGTCTTGCTCCGCCAGATGGCCGAGGCGGCCTGGGAGTGCGCCGACCCGGGCCTCCAGTACGACACGACGATCAACGCCTGGCACACGTGCCCGAACACGGGGCGGATCAACGCGTCAAATCCATGCTGCTTCGTCGGCGAGACGCTCGTCGACACGGAAGAGGGTCTGGTCAGGTTCGACGAGCTGCTCGACCGCAAGGTGCGTGACGAGCCATTGCCCCGGGTCTGGTCTCTCGCAGGCGGCAAATCCGAGCTCGCTCTTCGCCCGATCACGAACGTCTGGATTGCAGGGGTCGCGTCACAACTCTTGGAGGTGACGACGAGTGCGGGTCATGTGTTCAGTTGTACGCCGGAGCACCGCTTCCTCACCTCAGCGGGTTACGTCGAGGCCTCGCGGCTCGCACCGGGAACGGAGCTCGTCGCCGCGGCAGCCGAGGAGGCGCCGGCGTCAGATGGAGGCGCGCTCGCAACCCTGAGCCGCGTCGCGGTGCGTGACACGGTCGCCGCGGTGCGGGTCGTCGAGCCGGCAGAGCCTGTCCTCGTCTACGACCTCGAGGCAGCCGGAGAGCACAACTTCACGGTGGCGTCGCGCGAAGGCGCACCGGTCGTCGTCCACAACTCCGAGTACATGCACATCGACGACTCGGCATGCAACCTGGCGTCGCTCAACCTTATGAAGTTCCGGCGCGAGGATGGCGAGTTCGACGTCGAGGCCTACGTGCACGCGGTCGACGTCGTCTTCCTCGCGCAGGAGATCATCGTCGGCTACTCCTCGTACCCGACGCCTGAGATCGACCGAAACGCGAAGGCCTTCCGCCAACTCGGAATCGGCTATACGAACCTCGGCGCGCTGCTGATGGCGCGCGGCCTCCCCTACGACTCCGACGAGGGCCGCGCGTACGCGGCCGCGATCACCGCGCTTCTGACCGGGCGGTCATACCGGAAGTCAGCGGAGATCGCCAAGCGGATGGGACCCTTCGCCGGCTATCAGCCCAACGCGGCAGCGATGATCGGCGTCATTGCAAAGCACCGGGCGGCCGTCGGAAACATCGACCACGCCAACTCCGTTCCGGACGATCTACTGGGCGCTGCCAGGCGCGCGTGGGACGAGGCGCTCGAGCTCGGTGAGGTGAACGGCTACAGGAATGCACAGGCCAGTGTCGCTGCCCCGACCGGAACGATTTCATTCATGCTCGATGCGGACACGACCGGGGTCGAGCCGGACTTCTCGCTCGTCAAGTCGAAGAAGCTCGTCGGCGGCGGCGAGATCACGATCGTCAACAAGACGGTGCCGATGGCGCTCGACAAGCTCGGCTACGCGCCGAACGAGGTCGGGGAGATCGTCGCCTACATCGACGAGCGGAACACCGTCGTCGGCGCGCCCTACGTCAAGGCCGAGCACTACCCGGTCTTCGACTGCGCGATCGGCGACCGAGCGATCTCCTACATGGGCCACGTGAAGATGATGGGCGCCGTCCAGCCTGGGATCAGCGGGGCACTGTCCAAGACGGTCAACCTCCCGGAGGAGACCACCGTCGACGAGATCGCCCAGCTCTTCGTCGAGTCGTGGCAGCTCGGCGTCAAGGCGATCGCGATCTACCGTGACAACTGCAAGGTCGCGCAGCCGCTCTCCGGGAAGGCCGACGCCGGCGCGACGACGCTCGCGCCGATCACGGCCGCGATCCCGGGTCATCCGCAGCGGCGCCGCCTCCCGGACGACCGCGTCGAGGTCGGCCGCAAGTTCAAGGTCGGCGAGTACGAGGGCTACATTCACGTAGGCCTCTTCGACGACGGGACGCCCGGCGACATCTTCGTGGACATCGCGAAGGAGGGCACGACCCTCGCCGGCCTCATGAACTCGTTCATGATCTCCGTCTCGCTCGGGCTCCAGTACGGCGTCCCGCTCGAGGTCTACGTCTCGAAGTTCAGCCACATGCGCTTCGAGCCCTCGGGGATGACGAACGACGCCGACATCCGGGTCGCGAAGTCGATCGTCGACTACATCTTCCGCTGGATGGGGAAGAAGTTCCTCTCAACCGACCAGCAAGAGGAAGCCGGCATCCTGACGGCCGAGGTGAAGCAGCGGCTCGCGGCGGCGTACAGCGACGCGGGCGAGAACGCGGTTGCGGTGGCGGCGCTCGAGCCCGCCCCGCCCGGCCAGACGGCGCTCTTCAACCAGTGGGAGGACGCGATCGAGTGCTCCCGCTGCGGCGGCCGCATGGTGCGGACGGGGTCGTGCTACACCTGCCGCGACTGCGGCACCAACACCGGCTGCTCATAGCAGCTCTGCGACACCTGTTCTAAATACCTTCAAGGGTATTATTGGCGGCATGCCAGCCACAGCCACGACGTGGCCCGTCTGGGCGTTGATTCGCGAGGCTCGGCGGCGCGCGGGCTTCACACAGGCTGAGCTGGCGAAGCGCGTCGGTACATCGCAACCGGCAATCGCCCGCTACGAGCGCGCTCGCTCGATGCCGGATCTCGCCACGCTGTACCGCATCGTCGAGGCGTGCGGGCTCGAGCTCCGGCTCAAGCTCGCTGAGCCCGACCCACAGCGTGAGGCCGCGGCGAGGATCGCGCTCGAGCGGACACCCGAAGAGCGGCTGCAGGCGAACACCCGCCAGGTCGAGCTCATCCATGCTCTCCGCCATGGGTGACCCCGACGCACCGCCGCTGCAGGCCGCCGAGCTGTTGCAGCTCCTCGACAGACACGCCGTTCGCTACGTCGTGGTCGGCGGCCTGGCAGCGACCGTCCACGGCGCTACGCGGGTCACGTTCGACATCGACCTGGTGCCCGAGTGGACGAACGACAACCTCGACCGCCTCGCGTCTGCGCTGCGGGACGTCGAGGCGGAACTGCTGGTACCGGAATCTCTGACTCCGATCACGTTCACGATCGACGCGCGATCGCTCCGTCAGTTCGAGGTCTCGACCTGGCGCACGCGGCTCGGCGATCTCGATGTGATCATCGGAACGCCGACAGCGTCGCGGGGCGTGCTGGCGAGGTATGACACTCTCAAGCCCAGGGCGGTCGAACGAGTGGCATTCGGCGTGACGATCCTCGTCGCAAATCTCGAGGACATCATCGAGTCGAAGCAAGCCTTGGGCCGCGAGTCGGACTTGGTGGCGCTGCCAGAGCTCCACCGGCTGCGCGCACGTTCGGGCTGAGTCTGGCTCACGGAGAACCAGCCAGCCGGACGTCCGCGTCGCGCGGTCGTCGACCAAGAGCAGTGGGAGGACGCGCCTGCGGCACCAACACCGGCTGCTTGTAGATCGAGATCATCTTCATCGACAAGTGCCTCGCTGCGCGGCACTTGTCTTTGGCGTGTGTGAGCCGGAAAATCGGGTGGTGCAAGACGACGACCTCCGCGCCGTCTGCTTCCTGACGCTCGACGCATTGCGCGCACAGCACGGTGACGAGCTGCCGTATGCAGACGTCCTCGACCGCGGCTTCGTGTGGCGAAATCGCAGGGTTCCGTTCCTCAACCGCCAGAAGGGCATCTATCGGGCGGCAGCTCAAGAAGGTCCTGCAGCACTCGCTGTGATGACCTCGATTCGATCCCCCTACGACGATGAAGAGACACCCGATGGCTTCCTATACGCCTACCGCGACGGACCGGTCGAGATTTCGGACAACCGGGCGCTTCTCGCTGCGCACGAGCTGCAGGTGCCACTCGTCTACTTCTACGGCACTCGGCAAGGTTGGTTTCATGCCATCTACCCGACGTATGTGACGGAGGATTACCGCAGTGAGCGCCGAGTTCTGCTCGTGCCAGGTGAGCGAACGGCGATGGGCCGGGCGCGTCCCCTCGCTGACAGCCTCGAGCGACGCTACGCGGTCGTGGAAAGACGCGCGCGCCTCCACCAGTGGCGCTTTCGCGGGCTCGTTCTCCCGGCCTACCGACACCGTTGCACGATCTGCGCGCTGAAAGAAGAACGCCTTCTCGACGCCGCGCACATCATCGGAGACGCCGAACGCCGAGGGGAACCCGTCGTGCCGAACGGCGTGAGTCTCTGTTCCATTCACCATCGCGCGTTCGACGAGCATCTCATAGGAATCTCGCCGGACTACAACGTCCACGTATCGAAGCGTCTGTTGGACGACGATGATGGACCGATGTTGGAGCTGCTCAAGGGCTTCCATCGGCAGCCCATCCACCTTCCGGCCCGACGGTCACACCGTCCCGATCCGAGTCGCCTCGCTGTGCGGTTCGAGCGATTCGAGACAGCCGCGTAGGAGGAGCGGAATGGATGTCGACGTCAGACGTGTGGTCGCTGCACTCGAAGCGGCAATCGAGGACCAGCGGCGCCACGTCATTGAACTCGAAGAGGACTACGAGGCCGGCTACCTCAACGGACTCGTGCGCGCGGTGGACATCGTCGTCCTGAAGGCGCACGGCTACGCTACAGCCGCTGAGAGCGAGCACCAGTAGTACGTGATGGAGGACAGCGGTTGGCGTCGTTGTCGAGCCACGAGCCGACGACGACCGACCAGAACTCCGGCTGCGGCTTGAATCCGAGCGACTGGTAGAGCGGCTGCGCGTCGTCGGTCTGCAGCCCGACGTGTTGACCCGGCACCTCATCGAGCAGCCGGCGGATCATGGCCGAGGCGATGCCTCTCCCCGGTACGCGGACGCCGTCCAGACGTCGACGAGGTACGCGTTGCAGACGCCGTCGGAGAGGAGGCGCGCCATACCGACGACGCGATCGCCGTCACGAGCGAACGCGACGTGCTGAGATTGCTGGAACGATCGGCGCAGAGCCTCCGGGGTGCGTCCGTTGTCGAAGTCGTCCGCCGCCAAGTCGGCCTTGGCCTGGGCCCAGTCGACGCCCTCCAACGAGCTTTCGATGCGAACGGTCACGACCGTACGATTACACCGCTGCGGGCGTGCGGTTGTCGTGCAGATGCGTCGCATGCGAACATCTGTTCGTGTCGTGCGAAGCCACGATCCTCCACGCCGACCTCGACGCGTTCTTCGCGTCGGTCGAGCAGCGCGACGATCCTAAGCTCCGCGGACGGCCGGTCATCGTCGGCGCCGGTGTCGTCCTCGCGGCGAGCTACGAGGCCAAGGCGTACGGCGTCCGCACGGCGATGGGCGGGGCGCAGGCTCGGCGGCTGTGTCCGCACGCGATCGTGGTGCCGCCACGGATGTCCGCCTACTCCGAGGCGAGCAAGGCGGTGTTCGCGGTGTTCAACGACACGACCCCGCTCGTCGAGGGGCTGTCGATCGACGAAGCATTCCTCGACGTCCGGGGACTCCAGCGGCTGGCGGGCCCTCCCAAGGAGATCGCAGTGCGGCTCCGGCAAAGGGTTCTCGAGCAGGTCGGGCTCCCGATCACCGTCGGAATCGCGAGGAAGAAGTTCCTCGCCAAGGTCGCGAGCGGGGTCGCGAAGCCGAACGGCCTGCTCGTGGTGCCGCCCGACGACGAGCTCGGTTTCCTCCACCCGCTCCCGGTCGAGCGGCTCTGGGGCGTCGGCCGGGT
>Ga0209431_10004292_pt1 | contig 11178 bp, 9 predicted proteins | sample RifCSP13_3_FD_184021 | JGI IMG/M metagenome (GOLD analysis project Ga0209431, IMG submission 184021) | Soil microbial communities from Rifle, Colorado - Rifle CSP2_sed 13_3 (SPAdes) (version 2) | ecosystem: Environmental > Terrestrial > Deep subsurface > Rock core/Sediment | place: Rifle...
TGGGTTTGCACGCCAGTGCCGTCGCGCAGGTCGCTCAACGCCGGCTGGATTCCTTCCAGGACCTTTGTCTTTGTAGCCGCCCCCCTCTCAGGCCTGCCAGGGCATGCCGGATTGCTTTGCCCAGTGCCGGAGCAAGGTGGTCTTGCCCACCCGCTGGTGGCCGTAGACCACGATGAATTGCGCGCCGCGTTGGGAAAGGAGGCGGTTGAGCGCATCCGACTCGGACTATCACCCTTACGATTTTCCGAGTTGATCACCGATTAACTTGCACATCGGGTTAACTACATACTTTTATGTAATCGGCGGTAAACAAATTGTGACCTCTAGTTCGCTCCTGGGGTCTGAATGATACTCGTGATCTCCTGCGCTTGCAGGAATTACAAAGGTAGTTCCACGTTGGATTGCCAGCTCACCACTCGTTGTTACAACCCGCCCGCTACCGCTATTAGTAATCCCAATGTAAAATCCATCTCCAGTTATTGGAAGAACACCATCTACAAATAATTCGCTTGCGCGGAAGAATTCAGCATAATTGGGCGAGATCAACTGGCGCTCGTAACTGTTACCAATCTGTCGTGTAATGGGTTCTTGTTGCTTGAAGACCGACTCGACATCCTTTGGCGAGTAAGTTGTATAGTTGAAGCAAGCTAAACCTAGGTCCCATCCTCGCTTTTGATGGGCATCCTCTTCACGAACACCAAAAGATGCGTACTCCGCGAAGACATACCAATCGCTCGGTTCCTGAACTTCGATCATCAATATCCCCTCACCAATTGCGTGCGGTATCCCAGCCTCCACCAGGTATACATCACCAGGCTTAACGGCTATCCTATTGAGCGAGGAAAGAATCAACTCTCCATCTTGTGCCTCGACCCACTTGGAGAATTCTTCACGCGCAACACCCTCCTTGAAGCCCATCGCCAAGTAGGGTTCCACACCATTTATTGTGCGGATCTGCTTAATAATCCAGCACTCTGTTTTTCCGTACGGTGATTTCATATACTGGCGGGCAAAGGAGCGATTGGGGTGACAATGGACAGGTAGTCGAACCGCTGAATCTAGAAGTTTCACCAGCACACCTGTTGTTTTACCCCAGCGTGAAACGTGTCTTTCTCCTAACATCGCGTAAGGCAATCGCTCAATCAAATTCTTGAGCCGGATTACATCTCCACCCGGAATCTCAACAATGCTCAGACCCTCTTGCAAGTGTTCACGACCTGGGTTAATGGCTTGGGTACCTGAACCAACCCAATCCTCCGGAAACATTCCATCTTCACCTGCATCGTTTCCTCGGAACTCATCAATAAGTCGCCCACCTTTGTAGATCCGGTAGACGCGAGTAGGATTGACTTGTAACGGAACCTTTGTAGCTAGTTTAAGTTTTGCCTGGTTGCCCATATTCATTCCTGGTTTTGAGTTATTTTTTGAAGAATTGCGAAATCTCTTCACTAACTTCGGACCGGGTACAATTTGATGGCTTCTTTTTGAAAATGCTCTAGAACTCATTCATTATCTATCCAAGTAGTTGAGTTATATCCTGGTTTCTAAACTGAACTATTAATAAGACCGCCATTTTACTTTATTTGTTACTATGGAAATCATGACCTTCTCCTATGCCTTGACGCTCCCCATCGTTAGACCAGCGACAAGGTAACGTTGAATAAACCCAAAGAACAAGATTTGAGGAATTGTAGCAATAACCGAGCCAGCAGCCATTAATGGCCACTGGAGGTTTGCAAAGCCACGAAAATTGGCGATAGCTACGGAGATAGTCTCGGCGCGAGAATAGCCTAATGCAAGAGGAAATAATAGGGCTCCCCATACTGTGATGAAGGTGAACATTGCCGAAGCAACGATGCCTGGTACGATAAGAGGTAGAGTAATATGCCAGATGAGTTGCCACTCGGAACACCCATCGACGCGGCCAGCGTCTTCGATCTCCGCAGGCACTTGCAAAATGAAGCCGCGTAATAACCACACAGCAAACGGGAGCGTTAGAATCTGAAAAGCGAGGATCATGCCTGTCCATGAATCGAAGAGGCCGGTCCGGCGATAGATTGCATACAAGGGCAGAAGAAATATCATCTCTGGAAGCAAACGCAATACCAATATACTAACTCCAATGACCTGTTTGCCACGTATGGGAGAACGACCCAGTGAGTACCCCAATGGCACCCCAGCCACAGTGGAAACTATCACTGTGCCCAAACCAATAAAGACTGTATTGAGAAATGCCCGCGCAAAACCACGGTTGTTCCAGGCTTCAATATAATTGCTCCATTGGGGTTTAAAAATCCAGATGGGAGGGAGCGAGGCAGCATCCACCGGTCGTTTGAGAGAAGTCCCTATTATCCACAGCACTGGGCAAGTGAAAAGTAAAGCCAGAACCAATAAGGCGATGTAAGTAGCCAGTTTGCCGATGCGCTTACGGTTCATTCGACTTCAACCTTTGGGATAAATCGTATATAGATCAAAACGATAATCCCGATAAATATAGCAAAAGTGACTGATAACGAAGTCGCATAACCAATATTTAGATAACTCCCAATTCCTTGTAAGTAGAGGTAATGTTGCATCACCTGTGAGGCTCGCACCGGGCCTCCACCTGTTGTTCCCCATACGAGTGCGAAAACCCGGAGAAGGTCGATTGTTCTAAAGATCACAGCTGTCAAGACAAAGGGTTGAAGCCCTGGCAAGGTTATGTGTAGAAAGACCTGCCAACCTGATGCACCATCTACTTGAGCCATCTCCTCTGGTTCAGTTGGTAAGCTTTGTAGACCCGCCAGCAGGATGAGAGTAACCACACCAGTATTCCACCATGTCTCGACCAGCGCAACGGTAGGGATAACCAGCTTGGGATCTGTCAGCCAATTGAGTGCTGGCAAGCCTAAAACGGACAGGTAGTAATTGATATGTCCCATTGATGGATCTAGCAACATTTTCCACATGACAGCCGCCACGATATCCGAAATGATCAGTGGAAATATGAGGGCAGTTCGAAGAATTAGTGAGCCTCTTGTTATTCTATGTAATAAGAGCGCACAAACTAAGCCCAGAAGTAGCTCCGCTACCAATGCCAATAAGGTGAAATATAAGGTGTTCTTAAGGGCATTCCAAAAATACGGATCTCCCACCATTCTTATGTAGTTTTCTAAACCAATAAAGACCATGTTATCGGCCTGACCTTTGGACCAGTCCCATTGGTGGAAACTCACGAATAAGCCGAATAGCAGGGGGTATAAAATTAAGATGATCGCAATAGCCAGACTGGGAGTGGCGAATATATACCCGTATAGGATTTGTGGACGAACTGACTTGAGCTTGCCAAAACGATAATGAAATTTAGATTGAGTAACAGATTTCATCCGGCTTTTTTATTCGCGGGGCTTTGGACAAGAATGGCTGAGAACGACTCAAGGTACAAATTCACCAGCCTGTAGTCTATAAAATTCTCATCGACGCGCTTAAGTATACAAGAATATTCTTGATGCCGGGGCCTCGAGTCCCGAGGCCCCGGTGTGTTTTACAACACAGACTTAATTTTATTTCAGCCCCTCTTTTTCGACGATATCCTTTGCTTGCTGGTTGAGTTCCTCCATAACGGTGGCGCTATCTTCACCCGTTGAGATCCGAATGACAGCGTCGATGATTCGATCTGATACTTCGCGCGCTCCGTTGAAATACATGTAACCCGGTATTGACATTTTGAAAGATTCATCCGCCGCCTTGACAAATTCAGGGGAGAAGAAGTCAGCACTGAGCTTATTCCAGCTGGAGGCCCGTACTGGTCCGTAAGTCGCCTTACCAGTGTGTATATCTAGATCTTTACTGGTAGCCCATTGCATGAATAGCCATGCCGCTTCCTTAGCGGGGGATTTTTCAGCCATCGAAAATCCCCAGCCCCAATGGGTTGTACCATGGCCTGTATCTGTCTTCGGCAGTGGTGAGTAACCGACTTTGCCAACAACCTTTGATTGTTCTGGATCGTTGATAGTTCCACCGAAGGTGGTTGCATCAAAAAAGATAGTAGCTGACTGTCCCTGAGCGAAACTATTCAACACTTCGTACCAGGTAAAATTCTCTACTCCAGGCGGGCCTAATGTCAGCAGATGAGCCCAGGTGTTGAAGCCTTTGACAATAGCCGGATCGGTGAATCGGGGTTCCCAATTCTCATCGAAGTAAAACATACGCCCGGGCATGAAGGGTCTATCCCCCCAGTAATCGTAAACGGCAGACAGAAGTTCATCAGGCATTGTAGGATCCTGGCCACGAAGGGCAACTGCGGCTATGCCTTTGTCCTTGTATGCCTTGTCGATGGTGTCCAGGGCAGCCATCCAATCGTCCATTGTCTCCAATTTGCTGACATCGATCCCCTGTTCTTCGAAGAGATCGGTGCGATAGTAAATTATGTAGGCCTCTAGAGCAATTGGGATGCCGTAGATCTTGCCTGATGTATCAGGGAAGCGGAAACCGTCCACAGTATCGGGGTATATATCCGTGAAATCATAGTCTGGATTTGTTAGTTTAGGGTCGGCGATGAAATCATCCAATGCAGCGATCCAGTTGTTCTGATAGCCTGTGTAACCGGTTTGATTTGGCGAAAGCATGAATAAATCAAATGGTGGTTCTTCAGAACTTAAGCCCAGCGTGACCCGGTCCCAGAAGGTCATCTCAGCCAAAGTATTAACTTCGACCTTTATGCCGGTCAGTTCCTCGAACTCTGGGATCTTTTCTTCCAAAGCTGCCTGCCAAGGATGCGCACTCAACAGCAGCCTCACCGTTTGACCTTCGGCTTGCCGCCAGTCGAAAGCTTCTTCTACAGTTTCTTCAGTAGGAACAACCTCCTCAACTTCAGTAGCGACTTCTTCGGGTTCAGTTGGCACAGCTCCGCCGCATCCAGTGACGAGCACGACAATTAGAGCCACCATTGCCCACTTAAAGAGAGATGAACGCTTCATAGTGATCTCCTCCGGGATCTATATACAAAGAACTGCATGCAAAACAATCTGCATAAGATGTATTACCGACAGCCCTCCTTGTGTCGGTCGTGGATGACGATTTGCCGAAAGCGTTACTTTGGGTTATGAATGTGTATCGAGTCGAGCCTCCTTTCCATCATCGATGAAAAAAGATGTCTGATATCCTGGTGCGCATTGATCTCGTTGACAAGGCTTATTCTTATACGCACCGTACGTCCGTTATTTTGGATAGCACCTCTTCTATTATGGAAAGTCCCTCGACCAGCTCATCTCTGGTGATACAAAGCGGGGGGGCGACGAATATGCCAAGCGGGTGTGCCATCGTATGCACGCCTCGTTTTAATAGCTCTGCATCGACTTCCCCAATGTCTGCCCAAGGCGCTATGGTTTGCGTGGACGGGGCAAACGATTGCTTCGTCTTTCTATTCTTTACCAGTTCAATGAATTGGAAGAGCCCTAGCCCTCGAACATCGCCGATAGATGGATGCTTCTCTTTCATGCCTTCCAAATACTCGGTCAAGAACTTCCCTTGTTCTTTCGAGTTCTCTACCAATTTCTCTTCTTTGTAGACATTGATTGCCGCAATTGCTGCCGCACAAGACATGGGATGATGTGCATAGGTAGTGCCGAGCCAAAATAGGTTATCTTCAAAATAATCTGCAATATCCTGCGAAACGGCTACAGCACCCAAAGGTAGATGACTGGAGGTAAGTCCCTTTGCCATGGTCATGATATCAGGTTGGACGTTCCAATTATCTACAGCAAACCATTCGCCGGTGCGACCGAAACCGGACATGATCTCATCAACGATCAATAATACGCCAGCCTCGTCGCAAATGCGCCGAACCGTTGTCATATAATCGTTTCGGTGGGGAAACAAGATTCCATTAGAACCATTGACTCCCTCTACCATAAAAGCTGCGACATTGTTCGCTCCTTCGTATTCGATAACCTGCCCAATGTACTTGGCGCATCTTATGTCACAGGATGAAGGTTCAAGACCGAAATCACAGCGATAGCAATATGGTGCAGGTACATGGCTGACGCCTGGCAAAGCAGGTTCTATCGCCCAGCGGCGGGAATCACCGGTTGCACTCCCACATCCATGCAATGAGCCATGGTAAGAACGATAGGTAGAGATAATTTTGTGCCTGCCCGTAAACAATTTTGCGATCTTGAGTGCATTTTCGTTCGCATCCGCCCCAGTTAAAGACACAAAGACTTTGGTGAGTCTTTTTGGTGTGACCTCGACTAAGAGTCGTCCTAGTTCTGCTCTAGGGTGCGTGGTAAAAGGAGGAGATATGTAGCATAAGCGTTTAGCCTGCTCACAAATCGCTTCCACTATTTTGGGGTGTTGATGCCCGGCATTCACGCTTATAAACTGCGAAGAAAAATCGAGGTAACGATTGCCATCTGCATCCCAGAAATAGCTTCCCGCTCCGCCCGTTATAACCGCGCGAGGAGGAGTCTTGCCTTGTATGGCCCAGTTAAAGAAAGTGAAATCGTGGCTCAGGTTTGCGACTTCTTCGGGGTTTCGATCTAGCCAGGATTGGTTTGCCATAGGGTATTCTCCTTTTATAGAATTGGATCAGATTGAATTCTTGAAGGTATCAGGTACCGCCTTGTTTATATGAGTTTGGGTGAGAGAAGATTCCACTCGCACATCAAACCCGCCAATTATTGCTTTCTCTAATATCAATCCAGGTGAAGTGGCAGAGGTGTAAAGCCTCTACTTATGAAGCTATTCTCCAGGTTTAATATGGCTTCGCGCAAAACGAGGCTGAGTGCTCCGATTAATGGCGCTTCGGTTCCGAGTCGCGAATTCAGGATAGGGGTCTGTTTAGCCTCCTCTGACATACATCGTTCGCGGACATTCTGTCTGACAGTGTTAAAGAGAAAATCATCCGCCTCGCAGATTGTCCCACCAATGAAAATTGCTTCGGGGTTAAAAGAGTGAATGAGGTTAATCACGCCAATGGACAAAGCCTCTGCCATTGATTGTACGGCCTCTATAGCAACCGGGTCGCCGTCCTCTGCTGCTTGAGCGACCATATCAAATGATAACTTTTCTAGTTTTCCATCCAGCCACTCGTGCACTATGCTTTTCTTACCAGATTGTATTTCGTTCCGAACCTTTGTGATAGCCGCATTGGGAGAAGCATACAGTTCTAAGCAACCATAATTGCCACAACCACACCTGGGTCCACGAGGATCAATCGTCATGTGCCCTATTTCACCAGCAATGTTGGATTTTCCCCTGTATAGGTCTCCACCAATAACTATTCCCGCACCGACACCGGTGTCGGCCTCGATAAAGGCGAAGTTTTCCATATCCTTAGCATCTCCAAACCACTTCTCCGCGAGCGCGGATGAGTTAGCATCGTTATCGAGAAAGGTGGCGATTCTGATTTCCTCTTCGATTGCTTGACGTAGGGCTATATTCGTCCATCCGGGGAAATTTGGGGGAGAAATGAGCATGCCATTCCTTGCATCGAGTGGCCCAGGTGCACTAATCCCAATACCGATTATTTTTTCAGGAGGAACCCCTGACTCCAAAACGAGATTGCGAATAATAGAAAGCAGGTTGGAAATTCTGATATCACCCGAATTGGAAAAAGAAGAACCAGCAGATATTCGATGCACAGTTTCCTTGAGATTCAGATCGGCAATCACACCCGATATCCACGAACGGGTGAGGGAGATACCCACTGCATACCCAAAGAGATCGTTAATCCGCAGTATTGCCGGTCTCCGGCCACCGGAGGAGGTGCCAAGGCCATCTTCGACAACGAGCCCCGCGCTAACCAGTCCTTTTACAATGTTTGTGATGGTAGAGGGAGTGAGGTTTGTGGATCTAGCCAGGTCGACTCGGGAAATTCCGCTGCTAGATCTTATGCTCTCGAAAACTAGTGAGTAGTTCTCGATCTTAATATCTTGAATGCTCTTACCTTGCGCACGACTAGTGTAACGTGTGCCCATAAGTTATGCCCAAAACTTACTTTTTGCAATGAAAGAACTAAGTTGAGTCTACAGTATTTTTGGGCCTTTGTCAATAATATTTAAGAAATGAATACAGTAGTAAAAAATAAGGTAGCCCACTTTCAAAACAATAAAGCGACCACTGGCCGTGATAGAATCGCCGCACTCGCCCGGAAGAGAGGGCTACGCTGGAGAGCAATCCTTCGGCAAGCTCAAGGCAGGCTTTTCCGGCGCTACCCAGCAGGGGTCGATCTAGCCTGGCACCAGCGTATCAACCGCTCCGACGCCCCCCGCTGGGCGACCCTCACCGCCTCTCCGAACATGAAGGCCAGCATCATCGGAATCTTGTTCTCTTCGTCCATATTGTGCCTCCATTTTCACCCCCGAATCTGTCACAAATGTTCGGTTATTGCAACCCCCGCCCCCCTTTTTTGCCCCCCTGCCCCCTTGCCCCCTCGGTCGATCCCTGGCGCAGAACCAAATGTGAAAAAGTTACATTTGCCCTCTACTTCTACTACTACTATTAAATAGGAAGGAGTTCGAGATCAGCAGGGGAAGTAGTAGAAGATCCCCCTCCAAATGTAAAAAAGTTACATTTCAAGCCCGGTGAAAACGCCCGAAATGTAAAAAAACTACATTTCACTTCTGACGATTTAAAGCTTTCTCCCCCTATCCATGCTCTGTAGTCCGCCGGCATCGGAGAGCCGGAACGCGCTGCCCTGAGCGCCTGCGCCAATTCCTTCTCCGGATGTGCGCTTGCGTTGGGTTTGCATGCCAGTGCCGTCGCGCAGGTCGATCAACGCCGGCTGGATTCCTTCCACAACCTTTGTCCTTGTAGCTGCCACCCTGCCAGACCTGGCAGCACCTACCGGACTATGGTGCGTATCACGCGACGCTGATTGCCGACCCTGCCCTGCCCGGAAAGTGGCAGCCGGGGGAGGAGGTCGCTTACATTCTGGTGTTCGAGGGAGACTTGACAGATGGAGAGAATCCTGAGGAGTACGCCTGCCAGATACTGCCCTTCCGGCTTGCTGAAGCGTTGCCAATTCCGGTTTTGCACAAATGGGCGGAATCCCTGTGGGAAGCCGGAATTGAGCATGGGATGATCGCTAAGTTGACGACTGATGGCGATAGTCCAGCGGGTTTTTCAGTGCAGATTATCGAATCAGTTTGGGCAGATATACTGACCGAGCTGTTGAAGGGGGGAAAAATCGTGATTACCGAGAGCTATTGAGTTCCAGTGAATAGGGGGGTGCTTCGGCATCCCCCTCGATTGATTCCTGTTTGGTTATGTCCAGGTTGTTAAGGAATGATTAGGTCTGACCGCATCGATGCGTCAGACGTAATGTAACCGATACAAGATTTGATCCATCTTAATCTGCTTGTTGCCCTAGATCCCCCGGGCGCAGCCTATTCGGAGCAACATTTGTTTGCCTGAAATTGCTTCCATCAGGAATAACCTAATCAGAATTCATGGAAATTAGAAAATGGAATTGTGCCTTCCTTGAATGGCATATCATCGGCATATAATTTCCAATAGAGATCATGAGGAATACCTTGGCGTTCGTCCACTCGTAATTTTCCATATATTTCTTGGTTCACTTTATACCGAAATACTATCTCCTTGGAGATTGTTCTGGTTTCTTTTGGAAAGAGAACGTCTCGGGAGCGATAATAAACAACAGTATCCCCACTTGGTGTTTGATGTTGGATAATGTGCTCTCCTCTATGTTCCCCATGTATTTTCCCGTTCGCAATTGCAGGAAAAGTATATTCGAGCATGAAGTAGCGGGTTATTCTTGAGCCATTATTGGAAATTGACACCTTGAGCTCATACTCGTGATTCTCAGACTCACGATGGATAATCATATATCCAAATTCAACCGCGACTTCAGGATGAGCAAGCCGATTCATCAATAGTCGAATCTCATAATCTTCCATTGGTACTGCTTCGAAGTTGTATCTTTTGTAATATCTTAAATCTTTAGCCTGATGTGCGGTAGTACCTTCTGGAATCTCGACAACATAACAGACTTGGTTTCCAGAACCAGCTAACCGAACTGGATGGATGATCACCGATGCAATTCGTGGTCGTATATTCCCAATAACGTGTTCAAGCCATTCTTTTGAATATTTCGTAGAATCTACAGGATCAATATTTTGAGGAAGATGTCGCTTATCTGATTGGTCAAATTCCTTAATACCGTAGATAATCGTGCCGCCAGAGGAGTTGGCCATCGAAGAAATATCTTTGGTGATCTCATCCGTTTTATTATTTTGCCGGTCAATCGAAGCAGCGCTCTTATACTCAAGGGATAGAGTTTCCTCTACTCCATCGTCGATTAGTTTTTGAAGTCTAACTTCATCCCAATAGGTCATTATCATTACATCCAATTTCAAGCTAAAGTCGGAGCTAGCGGTGAGTATATTTGCAACCGAACATTGTTAGCCCCAGACGAACTTGATTTTTAGCACCACGTTGCCCCGAGTGTAGCTCATCCACTGCCATGGGTGTTGAGTGGCGTTTCTATAGTGCAACACGAGCCGTAAACTCAACCCCTCCTGGATCTCACTTAGTATCGCCCGATTTCTTTTCAAAGCTATTGTCCGTGGACAAGGCGCGACCCGCTATTTTGGCGATCAAGAATGCCAAAGTAGCAGAAATAATGGCATTGCACTCTCCGGGAGTTATTAATCCATGTGCGACCTTGTTTCTTATGTTGAAATTACATCGACTTTCAACAAGGAACATCCGGGCAAACCAGAATACGCCCTCAGACAAAAGATCTTTTACATCAGTCTTACTTGGAGCCAATAAGCTCGGTAGCGGAGAAATTTCCTGCCTTTTCTGGTCATCCAGTCGAATAGTCACAATGCCATTTATCTCGGCCATCCGTACAATGAGCGATTCAAGTTGAGGTGCGAGAATGTGAATCGATGAAATGTAGTCGCCCTCAAAGTGCCGTTGAACACCGTGTTTAGTCAATGACCAGTCAAATTGTGGAATGGAGCGTTGCAGATACGAGATAATCTCCAGCTCTCCGAGTTGATCCTGCTTCTCAATTGTGGTCCATATTTCCCCAATTGCATGTACTAATTCAAAGACATGCTGTTCTAGGAAGCGAAGCCCCTCCTCTGGGTCCTCCCAACCACGGAAGTTGTCATGGCTGTCCCGGTGTGAACTTTGGATGTAAGAGACGAGACCATCGTTTGCAAACCG
>Ga0209431_10004295_pt1 | contig 11177 bp, 13 predicted proteins | sample RifCSP13_3_FD_184021 | JGI IMG/M metagenome (GOLD analysis project Ga0209431, IMG submission 184021) | Soil microbial communities from Rifle, Colorado - Rifle CSP2_sed 13_3 (SPAdes) (version 2) | ecosystem: Environmental > Terrestrial > Deep subsurface > Rock core/Sediment | place: Rifle...
GTCTTCCAAGTTCCATTTGGCACATACAGAATAAACCAGACTATGGCACCTGCAGGATACTTGTCTTTAATTAACTTCACATATGTAACTGTACACAACACTGATCTTAATGCCACTGCGTTATTCAAAGCCATAGTTGACCCCACAGACCTACCACTACTCCAACAAAAGTCGGATATACTAGATATCGCAGATAACGGATTTGATGACCTACTGGAAAGTGTACAGCTAGTCAAGGTAAACAACGGAACCAAGATTATAATTAACAAGACAACTGACATGCCAGCCCCAATATTTGCTGGTGCTAACAACGCTACGGCCATATTCAATGCTACTGCATCCCAATTCACTTTACTATACAAGAACCTAGTGTTGCCACCAAATGACTATCCAAAGGATATAATATCTAAATTCAGACAGACGCCATATGATGCTGGCAACTTTACACAGACCACATTTGTTGGAGTTATGGCAGCTACTAAGCCGACTGCATTTGGCCAGTATCTTGCAACACAGCCGTTTGACAAGTTCAACTGTGGCCAGCAGTACATCTACGATATAGATGACACACTGGTTCCAACATTTGGTGGCATGTCCAGAACAGAGTTTAGCCTAGACCAAAACGGAGTGTGCCCAGATGCACAAGACTATCTAACATTTGAGATTGCGAAAGTTCCACCTGCAGGAACACCTGTACTTGATGGCCAAGATATACTACTCTATGTCAACCCACAGTATCCAAGAATCTCACCCCCAGCAGAAGGTGTTGATTTCAGTGATTCATCCAACATTGATTCATTTACATTCACTCTGATAGCCCCACTACCTGAGACAGGTCTCATCAATGATCTTACTGTGTATCTACAGGCAGGGGCAGGATGGAGTACTACTGGGGTAGATGTATTATCCAAGCAACTAATCCCACCCTCTGAACCAAACGCTGGCAAAGTTGAGATTACAGTATCAGTAGATCATCTTGCAAAGATGATAGTAGGCGGTAAACAAATACCTCCACCACCTCCACCCAAACCAATTCCATTTGGATTTGGACCTATACGTGTTGGACCTGGTCCAGGAGCAGGCGGTGCACCTGACATGCCAACTGCTAGAATACACAGAGTAGAGTATGACGTATGTAACGAGAATATTGCAAGAATGCTTGTAGGTCATGATAGCTCTAGCCCACCACGCATACAGCTGCTTACCACCAAACTAGGAGTAGTGGACGCAACACTATCTAGCAACCAACCATTTGCTAACCAAAACAAGTTCACACTAGTAGACAGGTATCTCTTTGAGGCACCTCTTGCACACGACGAGAGCATATTTACAATATTTGCAGTAGACTACCACTCTAACGTACAGCGAACCATAGTACAGATAGAAGGATGCCAAGGAGTACTAGTATTTGTAGACGACCAAATTGTACTGCCTCACATATTTGACATCAAGTATAAGACACAAAATAGCACAGACATTAGACCAACCGGCTATCATTATATCAAAGAGGGTCAGGACATTACAGTATCTGCAATAGTACAGAGCCCAATAATTCCACTAGGCAGGGCAGAACTCTTCATTGTCACACTTGGTACTTCACAACAGAAGGTCGTCCCAATGGATATTTCTCCATTAATTCTACCAGATCTTGAGAATGTCTCAATAATATCTGGTATGATTCCATCCAAGCTGCTCAAAGGACCTGCAGTGGAATACTGGATTAGAGTAGTAACAGAGGAAGGAGTAATACAGGAATCAATACATAGCATAGTTGGAGTAAAGCCAGAAGGCTATTCAGATACATCATCAGTTGAAATGGATACCATTACAATCAAGGCACAAGGCACTACACTAAGACCAACTGCATATCTTACAAACGAGGGTGATATCCCAGTGTATAGCGAGGTATCCCTAGTATCTGATGGCAACAAGGTTTACTCTAAACCAGTACTACTCACCCCAGGACAAAACATAATCAACCTAGAGTGGGATATTCCAAAGACTGGCTCCAGTACAAGCTACAAGATTCAGACACAGCTAGACGTGTATGATAAATCATACATTACAAATATGGCAACACTTGATACGTTTGCAAGAACAAAGATAGTTCCAATATCAGACCAGTCTGAGATAGTGCCAGCAACTGATGAGCTTGGCAATATAATTGCAAGACCCGCAATGATGTATTCATCAAACGAAGGATCTGGAGCGTTCCGAGTTACATCACCTGATGGAACATGTGTACTTGGAGCTGGCTGTCTAGTAGAAGAGTCAACCCTCAAGCATCGCGGTGGAATAGACAGTGTACTAATTGATGGACACATATACAGAGTAAGGTATTCAGGTGATGACAGTCCACTGGAGAGATTCTCAATTACGTCGCTAGACTCTGTACTAGGTGAATGGAGAGTCGAAATAGTAGAATTGGAAAATAGTGAGTTCCTGGCTGCTGCTGCAGAGGATCTACCCATAAAGGTACAGTACAGGGCAGAGCGCAGTCCGATGGTTACGGTTGGGATGGAGTAATTCTGAAATATACCAAATGATCTGTTTTCTTATTATTCGTGTATAGACAGTACCGAAAATTAATCGATTCATCAATAGATATAAGCATACCATATTTATTTTACAATCATGGGGAGAAAATATGTTATGAATATCGCATTAGGCATATTTTTATTTGTTATTTCAATTCTTGGTCTAGCTTTGTTTCCTCTGCAAAGTGTAAATGCAGATGATTTATTGTCACCTCGTCAACAGATGGCCTCTGGAATTGATGCAGAGGATGTAGAATGTAAGTTAGGTTTTACATTAATGATTCGTTCAACAAACGGAGATGCGGCCTGCGTTAAACCATCTACTTCTATAAATTTATCAAATGCAGGGTGGGGTAATATCATTAAATCAGCAATAGAAGAACCAAACACCCCAGAAGAACCAAACACCCCAGAAGAACCAAACCCACAAGAAGAATCTGAAGAAAATGTAATTGAAATCAAAATCAGCGATGGAGTAGGTTCCGGGGACAGGTAGGTAAAATCAGTCAAAAACTATCTGCCTGAATTTACTCATAAAATATGGTTAAATCTAGTTTGTCAGTTTGTCTAAATTAGACAAACTATCACTAAAAACCCTGTTGTTTTATCAATATTATAATGAAATTCACAATAACGAACATTGCAGTAATGATGATTGCGATAGTTGCAATCTCAGCTGGAACAACCTATGCTTTTACCCAAGGCATAATTGACAGTAATTCTCGTCCTAGTGGTGCTCTTTTGACAGCAAATGTCAAAATAACTCAATATGATGGAGAAGGTAACATTAAGGCATACAGACAGACTGATAACCATATTGTTTTCAATGGTATGGAAATGATTATGGGTCAAGTTTTCGATGACATAAACAGCTCAGCACAATACCCACTTGCTGGTTCAGGCGGACAGGTAAAATATATGGAACTTGGACTTGCAGGTGAATGGCCATTATTATCCAATGACACCAACATTAGAGAACAATTACAATGGTCATGTACCCGCCAAGATGCAGCTATCACGAACGTTTCATCACACAGGGCTCCTAGCAGCTGTCTTATTACCGATCCTACAGGTGGCACATGCAGAGCAAGAATGAATGTAACTGCAATGGCATCATTTTCAGGAATGGTTTGCGCTAATGCAACGGATATTGATGAAGCTGGAATCTTCAATGACCCAACAAGTGGAATGGGAACAATGTTCGCAAGAAATACGTTTGGTGGAGTAGTATTGAATGTTCCTGATACTCTCGCATTAGACTGGGAATTTACGTTCACAGACTCTTAGACGTAACTTCAAAAAGGGGGCAACCCCAAAACCTCATTTTTATAAAATTAATTTTTGAAAACTTTGATTTTCTAACGAGGAATTATTTTATAGTATTGTTTGCAAATTCTGGAGTATTTTTTCGGTATTGGTTTAACGCAGTAGAGTATTCTAGAGTATTGTGATCATCAGTGTTAAGTATAGTTTCAATCGGGTTAAATTTTTCCTGACTGCCTAGATAATGTTTTTGATCATCTATCACCAATGGTTTTTGGCTACCAATTATTATCAGTTCCTGAAGACCTGTTACAGATATTTTGAAAATATAGACATATTGAAAAACGGAATGGAAGGTATTATAAAAAATAAGCCAGTCTTCACGGGTCATTTCAAACATTGGAACCCATTGAGCAACGATTCCTTCATCTGTTAATCTATTTTTAAGCAATTCAAAATACTCTTTCGTAAATAAGCTCCCATGATTTTCATATGGATCCTGAGGTTGGCCAGTAATAATGTCAAATTTTACATCATTTCTTAAAAGCCAATTTCTAGCATCATCAATTATTAAATTATGTTTAATTTCAGGATAAAATAATCTTGATGCCTCAACTACAGCAGGGTCAACCTCAACTGTGGTGGTATGTACCTTGTCTGAAAGCCATTTGGCACTTATCCCGCATCCTAATCCTACCACTAAGGCATTATCTGGGGTTCCATGGTTTTTGACAAACACGTCATAAGGCATCGAGGATAATTGAGATGCACCTACAATAGCATTAGGGGCTGAATTGCATTGATCTTTTCCGTTAATAGCTAGAACCTTTGTATCTCCTATCGAGGTTACCATTATTGTAGAATACATACTATCCTTGTAAAATAGTACATTTTGCTTTTCTAGATGAAATTGAAGATCTTTTGTTGTCTGACCAGGGAGTATATACGCATAGACTCCATAATTTAGCGTTTGCACATCATATCCTGGTGCAAACAAGAAAATTGCAGCAATTATTACTGCTATTCCAATTAAATATTGATACTTTACATATCGTTTTGTTGCTAGGATTGATAATCCAATTGAAAAATTAATGAGCGCAGTAATAAGAATGCTAACTTGAACTCCTAAAAGAGGTAACAATAAAAAACCTGCTGCTAATGTACCAAACACCGCACCTACACTATTTGATGCATCAAGTTTACCAACATCATAACCTATTGTTGAAAAATTTTGCGAATAAGTTTTAATCATTAAAGGCAATGTTGTTCCCATGAGAGTTGCTGGAATTGTAATTATTGACATTGCCATTAAGATCTGGGTGACCTGAAATAGGTAGAGATTTGGAAAAGTCAAATTATAAACTTCAATATATGCTCCAGGAAGTAATCCAAAAATAGGTAATAGAAGAATGCCATATACTCCTATTCCAATCTGAAACAGAGCAAAATATTTTAAAGGACTTGACATCCTGTCAGTATATTTTCCAGCTAACCAACTTCCAATTGCTAATCCTAAGATAAATGAACTAATTATGGTTGAAACTGCATAAACGGTTGAACCAAAAACAAGAGAAAGCGGCCTAATCCAAATTATTTCATATATTAGTGCAGCCATGCCTGAAAGAGCAAAAATGACTATGATCAAATTTCTGTTAAAATTCATACAAATTTTACAAGGTGTTCTCGATTTAATGGCGTTCAATCAATAAATTTTAATCATATTGGTGAGATTTTAAAATCATATTGAGAAGTTTTAATACGTAATTCTCCAAAGGATTTTTGTGTCATTTTATTCATTTGAGATGATAATTGTTGGTATAATTTTGTTAGGTGCTATGGTAGCTGGAGGCTTTAAAATTTGGTTAAAGAAAAAACAAGGAAATTTAGAACCTCCAGATTTTACAAATGACTACGAGTAGCAAACTTAAGATTTATAACAACTCGAGACTGTTTTTCTAATATCAATCATTTTAGCAAAAATAACTCTTAACTAAAATAGTGTAAGGGTAAATAGATACTAGAAATAATTTGAAACTTATAATTGGCATTACAGGAAGTACTGGGGTCATCTATGGAGTAAGATTGCTTGAGGTACTAAAAGAGAAAAATATCCAAACTCATCTAATTATCACAGAATGGGCAAAAAAATGCCTTGCAATGGAGACCAACTTTAATGTTGATAAAGTCAAATCCCTTGCTACCAGTGTTTCTGATGAAGCAAATATGGCAGCAAGCGTTTCAAGTGGTACTCATAAAACTGATGGAATGATTGTGGCTCCATGTACTATGAAAACTCTCTCAAGTATAGCAGTCGGATATGATGAAACTCTAATTGCACGTGCAGCAGGTGTAACGCTAAAAGAATCTCGTAAATTAGTTCTAGTAACCAGAGAAACTCCGTTGACTGCAATTAATTTGGAAAATATGTTAAAGCTTGCAAGATTGGGTGTAGTTATACTTCCACCTGTTCCAGGATTTTATACTAAACCAAAAACTATAGATGAAATAGTTAATCATACAGTTGGAAAATGTTTAGATCAGTTTAACATTGAACATGATTTGTATAAAAGATGGGGCGAATAGCTCTATGGAGTCTTATCAAAGTAATCTCTTATATCACCTCTGAAAAATGTTGTAAAAGATCGACTAGTGGCACTGGTTCCATCATCAACTGTCACATTAACATTATATTTTCCTGGAATGTCTATATTTTCACGCACCACATAGCTTCCGCGAAATAAACCCGTAGAATCTGTTTTGCCACTAAATGAAGTAACAAACTTGTCAAATTGATTGGTAATACTCACATTTACAAACACATTTGTAAGCACACCATCTCGTTGTTCAAACTTTGCTTGTGGATTTTTTTCAGCATCAAAAACCTTTACTGAAATTGCAAAAGGATATCTAGCATAGGTATACTGCGGAAGTTTAGTAGACATAATTAATTCAGTTTCAGGCTTGATCAGAATTTCTGGCTCAAAGATTTTCTCTCTATATTTGATTGGAACAAAAACTCCATCTACTAAAATTTTTCCTTTAAGAATAATTTTATCACCTGCCATTTTTTGATAGAGATAGTAAACTTCACCAGTAGTAGTAATTCCACTCAATCTCATTATTTTTCCATCCTGAATAATTCTAGTCTCAAAATCTTTGGAAATTGCATAATCTTGATTGTCAGTTGAAATTATACCAGTTTGAAAAACTACAAAATTTTCTTCAAATCCAAATGAGTATTGAGAATATGGTTGAGTGAAAAAAATTAAAGAACTAATAGCAATCGATATCAAAACTACAATCAATGATATTTTCCTGTCAAACAGACTTTTCACATACACCAGTTTTTCTACATCAAAATTAAGATTGTCATTGAATAATTTGACTAGTGACTATCCTTTTATATCAAAAATCAGGCAAATCGAATGTCATTGCCCAAAATTAATTTTGAAAAAATAGTCAAAGCAGAACGAAATAAGGTTTTCGATATTGCAGCAAACTATGAGCAATTTCAAAAAATATTACCGAAGTACTTTCCTTCAATCAGAGTACGTTCTGTTCGAGGTAACACCGCAGTAGTTGAAGAGCACATTAGAGTAGCAGGCCGTGAATTGGTTATGATGACAAAACATGTAACCAAATACCCAGAACTCCATGAAGTTTTTGTTATAGGTGGCGATGCTAAAGGCAGTCATATCATTGAAAGATATGAATCCATTAAAGATGGCACAAAGATTACAGTTGAAGCTGATCTTAATCTAAGTGGGCCATTAAAGCTAGTAGCATTTTTTGGCAAAGATAAGATCAAAAAAGGATTTACAAAGATTATGGACGAATTTGCAAAGATTGCAGAACAATAATTTTGTTATTTGGAATCTTGTTTTTCTTTAAATTCTTTGAGATCCTTTTCTGCTTCTATCTTTCCTTTCTCAAAATCGCCTTTGGCCCTTCCAAGTGTTTTTGCAAGTTCAGGAATTTTTTTGGCACCGAAAATCAATACTCCGATAATAATAACTATCCAAATCCATTCTGCTCCCATTGGTAGTTGTAGGCTTATTGATTCAAACATTGCTTATGTCTTAATGATCTTATTTTAGATTTAAGTGTTCAGAAATAATTTCAGCCTACGATTTAATTAGCCTCAATTTTCTAAAGCATTCTAGAGCCTCATTAAAGCGGGATTGGTCTATTCAGACAGACATCTGCCTTTAGTCGTCTGAATCTATAACACTATTGATGAAGTCGGGAAAAATATTCCTGATGATTTTCATAGTATTATCCTCAGTCATAGGCTTAGCTGTAATACAGGACTTTGCTTCTGATAAAAGCCAATCTGTCAGCGTTGATGATTATTCTTCTCAGACAAAAACGAAAGAGATTAAACTTTCTGATGGCGTTGGTACAGATAGTAAGGGTTAGAAAAATAAATCTCAAATTTAGCTTTTCATTTTTCTAATCCTGCGTTCTTTTCGTTCGATAAAAAACATTCCTACAACATATAATGCAACCATGGGACCGCCAATAAACCACATTGTAACACCACTGCCATCAGGAGTAATTACTGCACCAAAAATCACAATAATTACTATGGCATATCGAATATTTTTTCTCCAAAACGTTGCATCAATAACACCAGAGGCAGTAGCTGCATACATTACCAAAGGCAATTGAAATGATATTCCAAAGGCCAAGAGAAATTGTAAAACAAATGAAACAAAGTCCATAATGTTCAAAAATGTTACTAGTCCTGCAGATTCTCCATATTTGTAAAGAAAATCAAGAATATAGGGTATCACTAAAAAATATGAGAAAAGACAACCTGTTATAAAAAGTCCAAGTGCTGGTATTACAATTGCACGACTTACATTAATCTCTCTTTCTTTTAGCGCAGGCCTAATGAATCCAGTTATCTCGCTAATAATCACAGGCATTCCCAACACAATTCCAACTAGTGCTGCAATGTAAATTTGTGCAAAGAATGCTTGACCAGGAGCTGTTTGGATTAGTTGAACTTGTTCAGGCACTAGTTGCTGTTTCATATAATTGGTAATTTGTGCAGCAATGTTATCAAATGGCTCTGGCGTCGGATAATAAAGGGCGATCCCATTAATTTCAATGGGAGTTAAATGAAAAGTTAGAATAAAAACAGTGATAATTCCAACCACAATTGAAATTCTCAAAATGCGAGCTCTTAGCTCATCAAGATGTTTGGCAATTTCATGAATCTCAGACATCTGAGATTATACTTTAGAGTAAACTCTATTTATCTACTTGGTCGGAATCGGCAAGAGTTTCTCTTCTGGTAGCCCTGCGTCTTTTTGTTCTTTTTCTGAGATGTCTAAGAATTCAATTGTAATTACTGCCTTTGAATTAAATTTGGATTCTAATTCCTTTGCCAGCTCTGCAATTTCTTTTCCAGAATAGATCTCTTTTGAATCTTTAAGAAAAACACGTTCTCCTTTTTCCATGTCTTTTCCACCAAATTTCTTTTTAAGAAATTTTGTGATTTCAGGCACCTCTTTTCGTTCTATATTGTTATAGTAAAATGTAATTCCTTTAATTGGAGTATAATCAAAAGGTGTTCCATTTCTATAAAGAAATACGCCAATAAAAATAGCATCTTCTTCTGGTTCTCTGGTACATTTTATCTCCCAAAGTAGAACTTTATTTGTATCATAAGTTAGCTTTTCTACTTCATCAATTGTTAATTTCCAGTATCTGCATCTAGTCATACAAATCCAACAATTTTACTGTTATAAATTGCTTAAAATTTAATTTATTTTTCCTACCTGACATACGCCATGAAGGTATTTGTTAGTATTATTGGGTCGCTTTTTATTTAATTCGAGGACAGAATAGTGAAAGTTTTTCCAATAAACTCTTTAGTTGGAATTACAATACCTTCGTTTTTCTCGTTTGTAATTACGATGTGTAACGTGCCAACTGAAGTTATTGTGCCTGTGACATCCCCAATTTTTATTTTCTTACCAACCTTGAGAATGGAGCGATGATCAGCTACACCTGCTATTGCTGCTGGGAGCACATCTTTTAGAGTAAATCCCAAGCCCACCGCAATTGCCGCACCAACAGCAATAGCGACACTCCACGCAAATGCAGATACTAGTATTGGTATTATTGATTCTCCAACGCCTAGTTGAGTAATAGCAACTGAAAATATTATTCCATACATTACAACTTTAATGCCTGTAATGACATACTTTGAATTTCCAAAACCATGTTTTACGATCTCTTGGTCAACCCATTTAATGACATATTTAACAATGATCGAACCAATTATTAGAATTAGAATAAATGCCAACAAATTTGGAACCCATAGCCACAAATCAGTCAAAGCCGTACTTAGTTCTACAAATTCAAGTGCGTTTATGGCTGCAACAATAAAGAATATGTAAACAAACCATTTGATCGTAGCTGCAATAAGCTTGGCAGAGTTTAATTTATTGGTGGAAAGATCCCTTATTTCTGTGTCAGCGTCACTTTGAAAGTTAACTTTTAGTAATATTCTTGTTGCTGCTTTTTCTACCACCCTTCCAACAATCTTTCCTGCTACAAGCCCGATTATCAATAAAATAACAGCTGCAACTATTTTTGGAACTGACTCTGCTATATTATTAGCAAATGTAGTTAGCCCCTCAGTAGCCGGCGTGTAGAATTGGTTTATGCTTGTACTTTCCTGAGCATATGCAAAGCCTGTACCAGAGATTATTAAAATGAAAACTGTAGATAAGAATACCCTGTTGATTCTAAATTTCTGCATTTATCTATCCCTAAATCGGCGTTGTTGGATCCGCTTATTTATACTCATCGAAACATTTGTCCTACCCGGAGATCTTATTATCAATGAGTGACTCGATAATTTCTAACTTAATTTTTGTGGACATTTAAAGCAAGTTGGAATGTTTGTAAATTAAACAAACTCGATTAATTTTCTGCTATAAATTTAATTCTACATCGTTAACCTATTTGAAAAAATCATTTACAAAAATCTCTCACAAAATTAAATCTATAAATGAAATTTAAGATCATCTTATAACTCAGTATGACGTACATATTTTAAGATGGGAATAAGAGTAACAGTTGTACTTGACCAAAGTAATGTGGAAAAGCTACGTGGAATTCAAGCCAAACTAATCAAAAACTCCACCAAATCTGTTAGCTTTTCAAATGTACTAAATCAAGTTGTAGAAGAAGGACTAAGAAAATTTAAACCATAATAATTTAGATTCTTTATCACTTTATTTCTCTAGTTAAATCTAAATGAAAATTTCCAATAGATATAATATGCTTTAACTTAAAAGCAAAATCATGTCATTATATACAGTTCATGTTATAATTGAAAATAAACCAGGCATTAGT
>Ga0209431_10004298_pt1 | contig 11173 bp, 7 predicted proteins | sample RifCSP13_3_FD_184021 | JGI IMG/M metagenome (GOLD analysis project Ga0209431, IMG submission 184021) | Soil microbial communities from Rifle, Colorado - Rifle CSP2_sed 13_3 (SPAdes) (version 2) | ecosystem: Environmental > Terrestrial > Deep subsurface > Rock core/Sediment | place: Rifle...
GTCAGCTTTTCCTGCTGGGCATCGGCCTGCTCCTGGCATTCCAGGAGGTTCAGGTGGTGGAGGCGATCGTTGGTGTCCCGATACCCGATGCCGCAAGCCCAGCGATAGGACTGCCGGATCTGTCCCGTTTTTCCCAGGCAAACCTGCTTATGGTTGTTGGGTAGATGAGGCATCACGGCTGCAAAGCTGCGATGAACCTGGGACAGGTCGTCGTCCTGGAGCACAATCAGGTACTGCCAGTCGTAATCCTGGCAGAGCTGGAAGGTCGGCCCACCCGCATACAGGCCATCCAGGAGCAAGCAGATGGGCAAGCGCGGGAAGCGCACTTTCAAGCGCTTGGCCAGGCGGTAAAAAGCCTTCAGTTCACAGTCCTGCTTCCCCCCTTGCAGGTCAGCGTTCTCGATGAATTCGGTCATCAATGAAAAGACAAAGCCATTGGCGGTGACCAGTTTGGCTTCCAGGACTGGGTGGTAGTATAGGATTTCCCCATTGGATAAGCGCCGGGTGAGACAATACGGGCAGTGCCGCTGGGGAAAGCTCAACACCCCGGTACCATCGATGGCCACCCGGTTCCACACGCCGAGCAGGCGATAGCGGTACAAAACCTTCTTGCGCATCAGGCCTTCCACCAGCCGACTAGCCACCTCCTGCACTTCGTCTACCTGTACCCGCCGGAAAGCATAATTCAGTGTATCGCCATGCGGCACACCCTCCACCCCGAACCAGGCTGCAAATTTGGTGGCCGAGGCTCCATTGCCACGCAGTTTGTAGTTGGCTTCCCGCCGGGACCCCAAGCGGAACACAAACAGCAGCACACCAACGCATAGCAATTGAGCCAGGGAATATTGGATGAGTTGGGGATTACGTGGGTCACAGACCCCGTGGAAAATCGCTGGCCAACTCCCCCAAAAAATGCTGCACCGTGCCGACGAACGCTTTCAACAAAGCTCTTTGCTCGCCTTCTTCTGCTGACACACTCGGACTGCCTGGCTGAATGTTCATGGCGCTTCGCCTCCTCCAGCCAAAAGTTGATTACCCGCATGGAAACACCCACTCAATATACCTCATAATGGCCTATCAGGCAGCCTGGTTCGCGAAAAAAGTTGCTCGGTCAAACGTTCCCCCCTACCAGCCTTTAATGAAGGCTTCCCCCCATTTGCGCGAAAAATCCCCTATTCGTCAGGGCTGTCATTAATATCCTATATTGCCTGAGGGTGTTGGTTGTGCAAAAAACATAGACGGTGATAGAATGGAGGCCGTGGATAACCTCACACAGCATTATAAATCCGGATTTGTAGCGGTGATGGGCCAGCCGAATGTGGGAAAATCAACCTTGGTGAACGCACTATTGGGGACAAAAATTGCTGCTGTATCTCCCTGGCCCCAAACCACTCGCAAGCGTCAAATGGGTATTCTAACGCTTGAACAAGCCCAGATTATCTTTGTCGATACACCGGGTGTACACCAACCGCTTCACAAGCTCGGTGAACGGATGAATAAAGAAGCATTAGAAGTTCTTGAGGAATGCGACTACGCTTTGCTCGTAGTAGATGGTAGCCAGGCGCCGGGGGAAGAGGACCAAATGCTTATCGAAACCCTGACCAAACTCAAACGCTCCATCCCCATTTTGATGATATTGAACAAAATTGACCTAGCGAACGATATAACCCTCCTTGCCAACCAGGCTGCCTACCAGGCTTTGCTCCCACGGGCTAATACGCTAATGATTTCAGCAACACAGGAAGACAACTTGGAGGAAATTGTATTCAAGTTAGTGTCTGGTCTACCTGAAGGTCCCCCTTTCTTCCCTGAGGACCAACTCACTGACTTGTATGAACGCGAAATTGTCGCTGATTTGATCCGCGAAGCCGTTCTGCATCATTTGCGCGCCGAAGTGCCACACAGCATTGCTGTCCGCATCGATGAATACAAAGAACGTGATCAAGAGAACCTATATATTGCTGCCACTCTGTTTGTCGAACGCGAATCCCAAAAAGGGATTGTTATAGGTCAAGGGGGGATAATGCTGAAGAATATTGGAACTGCTGCCCGTCAAAAGATAGAGGCTATGATGGGGAGCAAAGTTTTTCTCAGTCTACGAATTAAGGTGCAGAAAAATTGGCGCAACGATGAAACGGCGTTACGCCAATTCGGTTTTGGTGCATAAACCGAAAATGTAAGCTATAAATTATCTACCCTCTCAACAACTATAACGTATCAGCGGGAGGTTCATTTGAAACCTCTTCTCCGGACATCTCGGGCGGAGCAGGAGCATTTCGCTCTGCAGACACGTGTCCCATTCCAGGATTGAGTGGATAAGATTGAGTCCCGAAGCGAGTCATCAATACACCTCCCACCGCCAACATCCCGACCAATGCCGGAACCATCCAGCCAATGCATGGAAGCAGAGCGTCCACGCCGTTGACCACCAGAGCGAGCACAAATGTCCCCACACCGGCGGCAACCGCCAGTGGCCAATCCCGGTTAAAGGTCTTACCTATCCGCTGGCCGAGCTCAAGTCCCACTGCGACGAATCCCAAAACCCACGCTATGACTAAGATCAAGACTCCCAACAAACTGATCGGGATGCCGATAATAGTTATTGCCATGGCGATCAGCAACAGAGGCGCCACGACGACAGTGAATAATCCCACTCCACCGGCGAGTAGTGGCTGGGCGATAATTGCCTGGGCAGTGCGAGTAGTGGGATTTGGCAGAAACATGACCAGCAATGCCGCCAGAGCTGCCCATAAAAAGGTACGGAACAAGAACCACATAGCGTTCCAGACGGGGGAAATTTGTGCTTGAAAATCTGTAATCTTCGGAGCCTGGATACCCCTGAATCCTGTGAATCCGAAGGGAATATCGATTCCTGTAATTACCTGACCTGCAACTTCTGCATTTTCATCCCGGCTAAGAGTCGCCGCCACCGAAGTCAGGTTGCCATTAATAATCGCGTCATCTTCCAGGGTTACGGTGCCTCCCACGCCAACTACATCCCCTCCTACGGTTCCATCAATAGTAACCATACCCCCGACTAAAACCACATCTCCGGTGACTTTAGAATCCATCTCCAAAGTGACAAGACCCCCAAAAATAATCAGACTTCCATCAAGGGTCTCTCCACTCTCGAGGGTATAGATGCCTCCGGTAACAATCTTATCATCATGTAGACCCTTGGCCAGCGCAGTTCCAGGTAAAGCCAAAGCTACCAATACAACCAAAACGAATACAACCAGAATAGTTTTTTTCATAGGATAATCCTCCTTGGAAGTAATAGTCTACGTAGAGAAAAGATCCAGATCAAACTGAGGAAGCTGATCCCTATTGCAACCACAACCCACCAGAATGGCGGGACAATTCTTACGACTACGTTCAAGAAAGTAGTCAGGATTTCCTGAACAGCATTCGCAAAGGATAACCAAGAGGTAGCCAGACGAACACCAGATAATAATAAGGTAGTCGGTGAGACGAGCGCAAAATTAAGTTGAGCTGCCAACAAGATCAGGAGCAATACCGCGCCAAAAGTATTCAAAGCGAAGAACCACCAGGATTGCCTGCGTTGTCTCTGGCGATACATCTGCAAGCTTTTTTCTGCTTGGCGCGCCTGCCAGCGGGATGTAAATCCGCTGGCAGGTCGCATGGGGGGGATAGTTCGCAAAAGTTGATCGACATAAGACAAGGCAGAAGATAATCTGCGACAGGCCTCACAGACTTCAAGATGAGTATGCAAAGAATGAGCTTGCTCTGCTGTCAGAGGCTCCTCAGCCAATATCCATGTCTCAAAAGGCTGATGACTCATTTCTTTTTCCCTCCAACACGATTATTTGATTGAGTTGCTCATCCCATGCCCTGGCCATTTCTCCTCTAGCACGGTGAAGACGACTCTTCACCGCGCTAATCGTGAGGTTAAGCGCCTCCGCGATTTGCTCGTAAGAGAAGTCAGACCAGTAATACATCACGACCGCTGCCCGATCAGCAGGGCTTAATATTCCCAGAAGAGCGCGTACCCGCTGCTGTTCTTCACTTGCGCTCAAGGAGACCTCTGGATTTGGTGAAGGATCGGCAACCTCCTGATCAGATAATGTTTGAAAATTAACAAATGTCATTCGCTTTTTCCTGATCTGATCGATGCAATAATGGGCAGCTATCGACAACAACCAGGTGGAAAATGGCCGATCTACATCGTATCGATCCATCGCGTCATATGCGCGTAAGAAAGTCTCTTGAGCAGCATCCTCGGCTTCAAACTCTTCCCCTAACATGCGGTAGCACAGGTTGAACACTGCCACCTGATAGGCTTCTACGAGCTGCCCGAAGGCATCTGGATCGCCTTGCCTGGCTCGCTCGAGCCAATGTGTTTCGACGTCCTTGACGATGTTATTCCTGAGCACCTGACTCCAGTCCTATTCAGGCATTTCTCGCGTTTGGTTCTGCTTATATATACGTGCATTAATCGAATAAGTTGCACGCCAAGCTTGCATCATAAAACCTTGCCATCCACCGCACTTCCTTGTATCATCTGTTTATGATGAAAATTCAAACGATTATATTAACAGGCAAAGTGGTCCGGCTGGAACCACTCTCTGAGAGCCATGTCCCGGATTTGACAATTTCCGGGCAAGATGAGAGCATCTGGCAATATATGCTGTATAACACCATCCATACGGAGCAACAAATGCGCTCCTGGGTGCTCGATTTACTCGACCGGCAAACAAAAGGCACAGATCTTCCATTCACTGTGATCCATCTCGATTCAGGGAGGGCCATTGGTGCTACACGTTATCTCAACATTCGCCCGCAAGATCGAGCACTCGAGATCGGTGGCACCTGGTATGCGGTTGAGTTTCAACGAACTGCCGTGAACACAGAGTGTAAGTATTTACTCCTAAAACATGCCTTCGAGGGGCTCAAATGTATCCGCGTACAATTCAAAACCGATCTCCGAAACGAACGCTCTCAGCGAGCCCTGGAACGAATCGGCGCTGTCAAGGAAGGCATTTTACGCAGCCATATAATCACACCGGATGGATTTATCCGTGATTCGGTTTTTTACAGCGTCCTGGCCTCCGAATGGCCGGTAGTAAAGGCAAGACTGGAAGAAAAACTACAGAAAAAATAAAAAATCCCGCCGGCAAAAGCCCAGTGGGATTTTTTGTTGGAATTAAACCCTCAGCTTTCTGAACAAGCATACATCCCTAATCCGCAGCAAGGGGCGGAGGGGTATCCAATTCATCGTCTGAGAGTACTTCCACCAGGGCTTCCTTCTCCACTTTCTTTTCTGGTTGGCTAGTATCCATTGCGACATTGCCAAGCTCAGCAAAGCGACCTGGGACGAAACCAGTACCGGCTGGGATCAACTTCCCAATGATCACATTTTCCTTTAAACCATAGAGCGGATCTTCAGTAGAGGCGATTGCAGCGCCAGCCAATACCTTGATTGTATGCTGGAAGGAAGAAGCCGACAAGAACGACTCTGTGCTTAATGAAGCCTTGGTGATGCCCAACAATACTTCAATAAACCTGGCAGGCCGTTTGCCATCAGCCAGCAAACGTTCGTTTTCTCGTTGCAGCTCCAGGAAATCTACCAGATCACCAGGCAAAAATGAGGTATCGCCAGGGCGAGTGATCTGCACTTTGGACATCATCTTTCGGATGATGACCTCAAAGTGTTTATCATTAATGTTCTGTCCTTGGGAGCGATATACTTTTTGCACCTCGGAAAGCAAATACACCTGGCATTCCTGGCGACCTTGGATGCGCAGAATTCGATGGGGGTTGAGCGAACCTTCCGTTAGAGGTTGACCAGGTTCTACATAGTCTCCATCTTTGACCAGCATCCGAGCATTGCTTGGGATCTCATACTCCGCTTCCTGGCGAACCTCGTGCGAGACAACAACCTTGGCGTTGTCAGTGCGATCTGCTTCTTCGATCCGTACCCGACCGCTGTTCTGGCTTACGATGGTCGCTTCTCCCAAAGTGGCGAGCACATCTCCATCCTTGATCTCACTTCCGTCTTCTGCGATGATCGTCCAGCCGGCCGGTAAATCGTATTCGTCGCCAACCATTTCGCTGTATTTAACTCGAACAACACGAAGATCACTATAGCGATCCGACTGCTCAACAAAGGCCACCCCGGAGATTTCGGAGACAACCGCTTCACCCTTCGGCGTCTTGCGTGCTTCGAACAGCTCCTCCACGCGTGGCAAACCGGTGGTGATGTCTCCGACTGCGGCGACGCCTCCGGTATGGAAAGTACGCAGGGTCAGCTGCGTTCCCGGTTCACCGATCGATTGTGCAGCCACGATCCCAACGGCCGAACCCACTTCGACCATCTTGCCTCTACCCAGATCCATACCGTAGCATTTTGAGCAGATGCCATGGTTCAATTCACAATTAAGTGGCGAACGGACTTTAACTTCTTCGATTCCAGTAGCGACGATCTTCCTCACCTGTTCGTGGTTTAGAACTTCGTCCCGATCGACAAGAATCTCACCAGTGTCGGGATCGATTATAGACTCGGCAGCCAAGCGACCATACAGACGGTTCCCCAGCGACTGGCCAGCGATGTCATCAGATCGGCGGATCACCACGCCTTGCACGGTCCCACAATCTTCGTCGTTAATGATCACATCCTGAGCAATATCAACCAGGCGGCGGGTCAGGTAACCCGCGTCGGCAGTGCGCAGAGCGGTATCAGCCAACCCCTTGCGAGCGCCATGAGTCGAGATGAAGTATTCAAGAGCAGTTAACCCTTCGCGGAAATTTGACCGAATGGGGAGCGGAATAATCCGCCCAGATGGATCGGCCATTAATCCACGCATCCCAGCCAACTGCGAGATTGGCTGAAAGCCACCCTTTGTAGCGCCCGAGTTGGCCATAGTAGCCAGATTGCCATGTGGATCGAGTGTATCCCTAACTTTCTCAGCCAATCGATTGGTGGTTAATTGCCAGATCTCAATCAATCGCTCGTTTTGTTCCTGCTCTGTTAGCAAGCCACGCCGAAAGTCGCGCTGTGTTGCTTCAGCTTCCTCCAATGCCTCGGAAATGATTTGCGGTTTTTCTGCTGGGACGGTGATATCCGAGACTGCCAGGGTATATCCAGAACGAGTGGCATATGTGAAGCCAATATCTTTGATCCGGTCGGCGACCTCGGGCGTAACGGCCTCTCCAGAGACTTCATAGACCTCAGCCACCAGGTCTTTCAAACCACCCTTCTCCAACACATGGTTCACAAACTGGATCTCGGGAGGAAGGATGTGATTGAAAAGCACACGCCCAACCGTGGTATTGATAAACCTCTCTTGAGGTTCAGGGAGACGATTATCCTCGTCATCGTACCAGGTAATGGTCCAAAGACGGATATTCGTATGCACCTCTACTTGATTCAGGCTGTACACCAATTCAACCTCGTCCTTGGATGAAAAAACACGCCCATCCCCGAGATGCGGTCGTGAATCGTCGATCTTCGTCAGGTAATACACGCCCAACACCATATCCTTGGATGGACTAATGATCGGTTCGCCATCAGCTGGTTTCAGTAAATTACGTGAGGAAAGCATCAACTGGCGAGCTTCCATAACCGCTTTCTGAGATAGGGGTACATGAACCGCCATCTGGTCACCGTCAAAGTCGGCATTGAACGCCGTCGTTACCAAAGGGTGTAATTGAATTGCGCTTCCCTCGATCAATATTGGTTCAAAAGCCTGAATTCCTAGACGGTGCAAGGTGGGCGCACGATTGAGTAATACCGGGCGCTCCTTAATAACCTCTTCTAAAACCTCCCATACCTCAGGGCGATTCCGTTCAATGAAGCGCTTTGCGCCTCTGACATTCGCTGCGTAATTATGAGATACAAGACGTGAGATCACGAATGGCCGATAGAGCTCAAGAGCCATGCTCTTGGGCAAGCCGCATTGATACAATTTCAACTTCGGGCCCACGACGATCACCGAACGGCCAGAATAGTCAACACGTTTTCCCAATAGATTTCGGCGGAAGCGGCCTTTCTTACCTTTGAGCATATCGCTGAGAGATTTAAGTTCCCGGCGACCGCGGCGGGAAAGCGCTTTCCCGCGCTGTGAATTGTCGATCAGTGAGTCCACCGCCTCCTGCAACATACGCTTCTCATTACGCACGATTACATCCGGCGCGCCCAACTCCAATAAACGCTTAAGGCGGTTGTTGCGGTTAATCACGCGGCGATATAGATCGTTCAGGTCAGAGGTTGCGAAGCGACCTCCGTCCAGCTGCACCATGGGGCGCAGGTCGGGAGGGATCACCGGAAGGACAGTGAGAACCATCCACTCGGGTCGGTTTCCTGAACGACGGAACGCCTCAACAACCTTCAGCCGTTTCGTGGCTTTCTTTCGTTTCTGCTTGCTCTTCGAAGTGCGTACTTCGTACCATAGCTCATCAGCTAGTTTATCCAGGTCTAGGCGGCGCAGAATGTCGTAAAAAGCCTCCGCGCCCATATCCGCCCGGAAAACTTGGCCCCAACGCGACTTTAACTCTCGAAAGCGACTTTCACCCATAAATGTCAACGGGCGTAACTCAAGCAACTCATCGCGCATGCGAGTATTCTCATCGCGGGATGCCGTCGCCTGGTCGTCGAGCTGGTTACGCAGGTCCTCCATTGCCATCTCGGCTTCGGCGCGTAATTGTTCGATTTCTTTATTGATATGCTCAATATCGCGCTGTTTTTGGTCTTCCAATTCGTGTTCCAACTCCTCTAACTGGTCCTTGACGATCTTCTGCACGGAAGAGAGGTGTTGATTGGTGATGGGTGTCCCAGCTTCTACCACAACAATATCAGTGTCCGGAAAGTGGATTGCTGTACGAGGGGATTCACCGAGCTGCTCGCGTAGATTTTGTTCCAGACGTTGACCGGATTTGATGATCGGATCCAGCTTCTCCGCTACTGCTTCTTCGAAGTTCTTTGCGATCTCCGTTTTTCGACTCTGAAACTCGGCGAGTTTGCGATCGCGCCCCGATTTGACTTCCTGGATCTTAGAATTTATCCTCGCCCCTTGCTCGCGTTCGGTTAATGTAATTTTCTCTTCCAATCGCTTGAGGGCTTTCTGGCGAGCCTCCTCATCTACATACGTTACGACATATTGTGCAAAATAGAGCACTCGATCCAGGTTTCGGCGGGAGATATCCAACAAAAGCCCCAGGTAAGAGGGAACCCGGCGCGTATACCAAACATGCGCCACAGGCGCGGAAAGTTCGATGTGACCCATCCTCTCCCGCCTGACCGATGACCGCGTCACTTCGACGCCACATTTGTCACAGATAATCCCCTTATAACGAATGTTCTTGTACTTTCCACAATAACACTGCCAGTCGCGCGTCGGACCGAATATCGCCTCACAGAACAGACCATCTTTCTCCGGTCGTAAGCGGCGGTAATTGATGGTCTCGGGTTTGAGTACCTCGCCATAAGACCAACTCCGAATGGTCTCAGGTGATGCCAGGCTAATCCGAAGAGAGGTTAACCCCTTAGTTTCCACTCGTATACCTCCTTGAACACAATTGAAAAAATAGTTCGATTAATCAGCACAGGCAAATATTCCCCCACCACAGCGTCTCCCGATGCTGCTGTCGTGAGCCATTGCCTTTGTTATCCGGATGAGGATTGGGGATAAACCAACCAAATTTGATTCAATTAACAAACGAAAACAAGCGCATGAGAAACCCTCTCAAACGCTCACTGGCGTTACAGTATTTCTATGGTTTGCATGCAGCCTAATTATAACCAATAATATCAAGTTTCGTCAAGGTTTTTAATTACCGCTCCTTCGATGGCAGCCAGTCAACTTTTGCCTCACCTGGCGGGGTGCGATTGGCGGTTAGGGATCATCAGGAAGAATGCACTTCCTCGACCCAATTGGCTTTCCACCCAAACCCGGCCGCCATGTCGATCAGCGATCGACTTCACGATGGCTAACCCAAGGCCGGTGCCGCGTTCAATTTCTACTCCCTTGCGTTTTGAGCGGTAAAACTTTTCAAAGAGTCGCTGCTGATCAGCAGGAGCTATGCCCATGCCAGTATCTCGTACTTCATAAATTGCATTATCTGGATGGAGCTTGAGCCCAATTGTAACCTCCCCACCTGGCTGAGTGTACTTGATCGCGTTCTCAACCAGGTTGTGCAGTGCCTGTTGTAACAACGCCTGATCCGCTTCGATCAAGGGAAGGTTTTTCTGCAAGACATCCACGCTTAATTTGACTCGTTTTTGGGCGGCCTGCAATTGAAAATCATTTACAACACTTTCTATCACGGCACTTACTGGTTGTTTAGCTAATTGCAAGCCCACACCAGCTTCGATTCTCCCAAGATCTAATAGATTGTTGATCAGGTGGGTCATTTTTTCAACACCACCAATTATTTTCTGCAAGTAACCCTTTTGTTGTTCGTTCAAGTCGCCCACCATCTGCAACATGGTCGCGTATCCACGGATCAATGTAAGCGGCGAACGCAGATCATGACTAACGGTGGAGACAAAGTCAGATTTGAGCGAATCTAATTCCTTGAATTGGGTTATATCGCGTAATACGCACACGCGTCCCATTCGTCTTCCATCCGCCTGAACAGTTGAAGCGGTTGCCAGAAATATTTGCCCATCTGGTAAGACTAACTCGGCCGACCCTTTTTCATCGGCTGAAGAACGTAGTAAATAAATGAGCTTTTCTTGATTGATGATCTGTTCGATCGGCTTACCTATGCCTGCCTCAATGCTTGGCCCAAGAGTCTGGCTGGCTGCCGGATTGGCAAGTAAGAGCTGGTTAAGTTGGTCAGTAACCAAAACCGGGTCTGGTGTCGAGGCAAGGATCGCTTCCAGCTGCTTTCGGCCGATCTCGGAGGTTAAGAAAAGACGAGCGTTGGCCGCTGCCAAAGCAGCCTGCCCAGCCAGTGTCACTAAATACCTGACCTCCTCTTCCGGGAATTGGTGAGGTTGCTCATATGCCACCCATAAAGCCCCATAAAATAAGTTTTCATGACGCAGGGCAATAGCAAGCAGCGCCTGAGGCCGGAAGGATCCTGTTGGAAAACCAAAAAGGCGGGGGCGCGTCAGGCTCGTTAATATTACGCGTTCTTGTTGCCGAGTCAGGGATAGGACTTGTTCATCCAGGTAGCTGAACATATCACTGGCTGGGCCACAGCCAAAATG
>Ga0209431_10004300_pt1 | contig 11170 bp, 11 predicted proteins | sample RifCSP13_3_FD_184021 | JGI IMG/M metagenome (GOLD analysis project Ga0209431, IMG submission 184021) | Soil microbial communities from Rifle, Colorado - Rifle CSP2_sed 13_3 (SPAdes) (version 2) | ecosystem: Environmental > Terrestrial > Deep subsurface > Rock core/Sediment | place: Rifle...
GTAATCTTTTCCACCATCCAAAAATTTCAGCCAGATGAAGGAAATATATACGAGCAGTTGTCGGCCCGGCGCAATATCGTTGTTATTGTAGATGAAGCGCACCGCACGCAATACGGCTTTAGCGCCAAAACTGTTGACGACAAAAATGCCGATGGCGAGGTGATCGGCAAAAAGGTGGTGTACGGCTTTGCCAAATACCTGCGAGACGCGCTGCCCCATGCTACCTATCTTGGATTCACCGGCACGCCGATTGAAAAAACCGATGTGAATACCCCGGCAGTGTTCGGCAATTATGTGGACATCTATGACATTGCCCAGGCAGTGGAAGATGGCGCCACGGTGCGGATTTATTACGAGAGCCGTCTGGCCAAGGTTGGTCTAAGTGACGAAGGCAAAAAGCTGATTGCTGAACTGGATGAAGAGCTGGATCAGGAAGAGCTTACCGAAACGCAGAAGGCAAAGGCCAAGTGGACAAAGATGGAGGCGCTGATTGGAAGTGAGCAGCGCATCAAGAATATTGCAAAAGACATTGTAAGCCACTTTGAGGCACGGCAGGAGGTGTTTTCCGGCAAGGGGATGGTGGTGAGCATGTCTCGGCGCATTGCCGCTGATCTGTATCAGGCAATCGTCAAGATAAAACCTGAGTGGCACGCCGACGATTTAGGCAAGGGTGCCATCAAGGTGGTGATGACGGCATCAAGCAGCGATGGCCCACTGTTGGCCAAACACCACACTACCAAGGAGCAACGCAAGATGTTGGCCGAGCGGATGAGGGCAGACGATGATCCGCTCAAGCTGGTGATCGTGCGAGATATGTGGCTGACCGGTTTCGATGCCCCGAGTATGCATACCCTCTATATAGACAAGCCGATGAAGGGGCACAACCTGATGCAGGCGATTGCGCGGGTCAACCGTGTGCACAAAGACAAACCCGGCGGCCTGGTGGTGGATTACCTGGGTATTGCCGCTGACCTCAGGGAGGCGCTCTCTTTCTATTCCGATGCAGGCGGCAAGGGCGACCCGACGCTGGCGCAGGAGCAGGCGGTAAGTCTGATGCTGGAGAAGATCGAAGTGGTTTCCGCCATGTATCACGGTTTTGCCTATGAAAACTATTTCGAGGCAGATACCGCACAAAAGTTGTCTCTGATCCTGGCGGCGGAGGAGCACATTCTCGGGCTGGAGGATGGCAGAAAGCGGTATATTAATGAGGTGACCGCACTTTCTCAGGCCTTCGCCATTGCAGTGCCGCACGAACAGGCGATGGATGCCCGCGACGAAGTTGGATTTTTTCAGGCGGTGAAGGCGCGCCTGGCCAAGTTCGACAGTACTGGTGAAGGGCGCAGCAACGAAGAGATCGAAACAACCATCCGCCAGGTCATCGACAAGGCGCTGGTTTCGGAAAAGGTGATTGATATCTTTGACGCGGCTGGCATCAAGAAGCCGGATATCTCCATCTTGTCCGACGAGTTTCTGTCCGAGCTGAAAGGTCACAAACACAAGAACGTGGCTCTGGAAGTTCTGAAAAAACTGCTCAATGACGAGCTGAAGGCACGCGCCAAAAAGAACTTGGTACAGAGCAAATCTTTAATGGAAATGCTGGAGAACGCCATCAAGAAATATCACAACAAGATTCTGACAGCCGCTGAGGTGATGGAGGAGTTGATCAAGATCAGCAAGGAGATCGTCGCTTCCGATAATGAGGCCAAGCATATGGGCCTGAGCGATTTTGAATATGCATTCTACACGGCAGTGGCCAACAACGACAGCGCGCGAGAATTGATGCAGCAAGACAAGTTGAGAGAGTTGGCTGTGGTGCTGACGCAGCGGGTGCGTGAGAATGCGTCGATAGACTGGACAATCAAGGAAAACGTGAAGGCCAAGCTGAAAGTGATTGTAAAACGCACCCTGCGCCAATTTGGCTACCCGCCAGACATGCAGTTACTGGCCACGGAAACGGTGTTAAAGCAGGCAGAGATGATTGCCGATGAGTTGGCGAGGGCATAAAGGGTAATTGAGGGGATGCAGGACAAAGGTGTTTCCGTATGTCTATAAATAGGGGACGGGTTCGTATTACGGCACCATGTATCGGATGGGAAGGGCGGCGGAGAAAATAACAGGGTGTCGCGTCTACACTTTTTACGAGTTCATCAATCTTGGTTATACATGCTCATGCGCGGCGGTAGCGTGCAATCGCAAACCTAACGCATGTATGACCTTCAGCAGAGTGGCCAACTCCGGGTTGCCTTCCGGCGACAATGTTTTATACAGGCTTTCGCGTCCAAGGCCGGTTTCGCGGGCAATTTGCGTCATGCCCTTGGCGCGGGCTATGTCACCCAATGCGGCTGATACCAGCTTGGGATCGCCGTCTTCTAAAGCGGCTTCGAGATAAGCAGCCATGTCCTCTTCAGTTTTTAGATGTTCCGCAACATCCCATTGTCTGGTTTTAGTTTTTCCCATAATAACCTCCTATAGTTCTCGCGCTAAATCCAGCGCCATTCTGATGTCTCGATCCTGTGTGCTCTTGTCGCCTCCGGCGAGCAGGATTATCAATGTTCGTCCCTTTTGCACAAAATATATCCGATATCCGGGACCATAATCTATCCGCAGTTCAGAAACCCCTTCTCCTGCCGGTTTTACATCCCCAGGATTGCCAAGAGACAGACGACGTATGCGGACATCTATGCGTGCCTTTGCCTGCCGATCACGCAAGCTGTTAAACCACTTGGCATAAATCTCCGTTTGGCGAATTTCGATCACAGAACAACTGTATCATATAGGATACACAAAGGCAAGTAAAAAATGACACCTGCATGACATTCGGGTCTGTGACTGTAAATCTTAAAGAATAGAAGGTCGTCCATACACCCTCACCCCTTCGACTCCGCTCAGGGCAGGCCTGACCCTCTACCCATCCGGGCATAAATCCCTGAGGGCGAGGGGATCATATTTACAGAGGAACTGCTGGGTATCTTCCGAGAACGCCTTTCGGAAAAGACCGATATTTTTCAAAGGTGGCGGGGGTGGTTAAGGGGGCGAAGGGGACTGGAATAATTGCGACAGAACTTATAGCTTAGATGACACCATGGAAACCTTAAAATCAAACATGTCCTGAATTGCCATGAAGTCCTTAATGAAGATGTTGGTGTCTATCGGCTTTTTAAGCATAGACCTTTTTTATCTTCACGCCTTTATGTTTCTCAAAGATATTTTCAAGTTCGATCTTACCTGATGCTACATCCAGGGCCATGTTTACAGCTTCTGAATCATCCTCGATCTTGAAAAACCTCTTGATCTTTTCTATGGCTGTTTTCTTGACCTCAAGATGTTCAATGGTTACAATATTGGCTCTACTCATTTCTAAACCTCCTCTTTCTTTATCATGAGATTATCAGCACACCGCTTGAGTTGTCAAGGATTTTGGCCGGTTATTTGGCTGGGTAGGCGCTCCTCATGCTGCAGTGCTTTTCCTCGAAACAGAGCATGAATGTGGGCCAAGATAGGGGACTTATGGTATAATTTCGAAGGAACGCTCTTTGTGAGATATTTCGAAAGAGGAGGGGAGTGATGGAACTAAAAGGAAGGTTGACCATGAAGAGGGAAGATGCGGGGAGGCTTCTTAAAGAGCTCGGCGAGGAGTTGCTCAGGACAGGTAGGCTTACCTACCCCTCTGAGCTTGGAGAGGCCAGGAATATCTTCACGCCGGAAAGTCTGTACGTGGAGGTAGAGTACAAAGAGAAAAGGGATAAGAAGAAGTTTGAGATAGAACTTGAGTGGTAGCATACCTAACGGTTGAAGTCAGGGGAGTAATTGGGGATACATCCCATTTATTTCCTTTTCCCCGCCCTTGCCCTGCGAAGGGCAAAGAATCTCAATGAGCTTTCCTTGAAATATAAGCCGCTTTACTGCAAAATACAAACCTGATAATATATCCCAAAACGGATGAGGTGAAATTATGACTCAATTACTTGAAAAAGCCTTCAAGGAGGCGTCAAAACTGCCGGTTGTGGATCAAAACGCTCTTGCGAAGTGGGTGCTTGAAGAGTTAGAGGCAGAAAAAAAATGGGAGCTAATGTTTGCAGAATCGGAAGATGTCCTCGACAAACTTGCGGATGAGGCCCTTGCAGAGCATAAAAAAGGAAAAACAAAGCCGTTGGATATTGATCGCTTATGAACTCAAGAACAGCGGATCGTTTCTGGAAGTGCTATTCCGAATTACCTGGAACGATAAAGAAGCATGCAAAGGAGGCTTACAAGCAGTTTCGGGAAGACCCGTACTATCCAAGTTTACACTTCAAGCAAGTTCATTCCACACGTCCCATCTTTTCAGTGAGAATTACAAAAGACTATAGAGCTGTTGGCATCATTCAAGGAGAAGATATAATCTGGTTCTGGATTGGCAAACATTCGGAATACGATAAGATATTGAAACAATTGAGACGCACATAACAAGCCGCTTCCTGCCTCGCCTTGCATGATTAGAAAAGAACCTCCTCAAACAAAAATTCTAATCGAGCTAAGTAAAGATATGTGATATTATCACACAATGGGTATCGTTCACCTCCTTCCAGAAAACCTTATAAACCAAATAGCAGCGGGCGAGGTAGTCGAGAGACCTGCGTCTGTGGTCAAAGAGCTTATCGAAAACTCCATAGATGCCGGGGCAACCGAGATAATAGTTGATATAGAAGACGGCGGGCGGAAGCTGATTCGCGTGACCGACAACGGTTGCGGGATGAGCAGGGAGGATGCCCTGCTTTCACTTCAGAGGCACGCAACCAGCAAGATCAGTACCGTTAACGATTTGTTCAATATATCAACATTAGGTTTCAGGGGCGAGGCGCTCCCAAGCATTGCTTCTGTATCAAGGTTGAAACTTACGTCCGTTCCTAAGGGCTCTATCAGCGGGACATCTATCCAGATCGATGGCGGCAAGGAAGTTGAAGTAAAGGAGTTCGGCGGCGCAGTGGGGACGACCATCGAGGTCAGGGACCTCTTCTTTAATACCCCTGCGAGGCTCAAGTTCATGAAGAGCACTACTACGGAACTGAGTCACATTACTGAAACCATAACCAGGATGGCCATATCTTATCCGTCCATAAGGTTCATATATAATCACAACGGTTCCCCTATTTATAATCTACCTTCCTCTAAAGACCTCTTATCAAGAGTCTGCGGGATGATAAAGGAAGAGGGAAAGAACTTCATTGAAGTATCTTTTACCGGGGACAGTCCCGATTCTACGAATAACTCCCCCGCCTTCGGCTCCCCCTCTTTACTAAAGAGGGGGTTGGGGGGAGTTGGGGCAGCCCCTATTAGAATCAGCGGGTATGTTTCCGGCCCGGATATAAACAGACCGACCCAGAAATCAATCTACATATTCGTGAACGGCCGTTTTGTCAGGGACAGGGTCATACTCCATGCGTTAATGGATGCCTGCAGAACCGTCATGGAGAAAGACAGGTATCCACTTGCCTTCCTCTTTCTTGATGTCCCGCCATCTGATGTGGATGTGAACGTCCATCCTGCCAAGAGTGAGGTGCGCTTTAAAAAGACCGATGAAATCCACAGGGCCGTTTATGCAGCCATTTTGGAGGCGTTGAAGGGATGGACGGTTAGGAAAGGCAGTGGTCAGTGGTCAGCGGTCGGTGGTCAGCGTAATGAATTCCAAACCCCTGACTCGAATTATCAGGAACGGGTCAGTGAGGCGATAGGAAGGTATGCTGCATCTAACAGCTCAGAGCCAGGAGGTCGGAGCTATCCCATCCCCTCCCCAACCCTCTACCCATCCGGGCATAAACCCTTGAAGGGGCGGGAGCTTTTCCCTCGCCTTCAGGGAGAGGGTCAGGGTGAGGGTGGGGTTATGGGATTCTTTTCATCTCTCACCGTCCTCGGCAGGGTAGGGGGGACGTATATTGTCTGTTCAACAGGGAATGACCTGTGCCTCATTGACCAGCATGCGGCCCATGAGAGGATAGCCTTTGAGAGACTAAAAAAAATGTACGGGGACTCAAGACCTGAGAGTCAGACCCTCTTAATCCCGGAAGTAGTTGACCTGCCGCAATCCGAGGGGATGCTTATAAGAGAGCATCTCGAAGTTTTGTCAAGAACAGGGCTTGAGGTTGAACATTTCGGGGGAGATACCTTTATAATAAAGTCAGTTCCAACGGCACTGTCCAATAAGAACATTAGAGGTCTGGTCAGGGACATCGCTGACGAGCTTGCCCATGCGGGCAGGACTAAGAGTATAGACGAGCTGATGGAGAGGCTCTTTTCGAGAATGGCCTGCCATAGTGCGGTGGAAGGCGGGGATTACATGGATCCGAGGGAGATAGCCGCTTTGCTGAGGGACCTGGATTCAATAGATTTTTCATCTAACTGTCCGCATGGAAGGCCTGTTTTTGTTATGCTTGATCAGATTGAGATCGAGAAGATGTTCGGGAGAAGATGAAAAGTCCAGTGGTCAGTGGTCAGGGGTCAGGGGTCAGCCGAAATAAAACCAAAATAGTTGTTATTATTGGCCCCACAGCCAGCGGGAAGTCCAAGGTTGCCCTGGAACTGGCAGAGAGGTTTAACGGTGAGATAATAAGCGCTGACTCCATGCAGGTCTACAGGTACATGGACATCGGGACTGCCAAGCCTTCAAGGGAGGATCAAGAGAGGATTCGCCACCACCTTATAGACATTCGTGACCCTGATGAGGGGTTTGATGCAGCTCAGTTCAGGGATGAGGCATCAAAGGCAATAAGGGAAATAGTAGATAAAGGTGATCTCCCTTTTGTTGCAGGAGGCACCGGGCTTTACATAAAGGCATTGACTGAAGGGATATTTGATGCGCCGGTCTCTGACAAAGAGATAAGGGAAAGGTTGAAAAAAGAGGCCGAGGAGGCCGGTCTTTCCTCTCTTTATAATAAGCTGAGGGATGTGGACCCTGAAGCTGCCGAGAAGATTGGCCCTGCCAATACCCATAGGATTATAAGGGCCCTGGAGATATATTACATGACGGGGCATCCCATATCCCAGCATCACAAAGAACACGCCTTTCCGGAGAGGCCCTATTATGTGCTCAAGATAGGGTTGTATGCGGAAAGGGAAACTCTTTATAAAAATATTGACTACAGGGTTGATTGTATGATAAGAGCAGGTTTCGTTGATGAAGTTAAGCGTATCCTTGAAATGGGATACGGGCCGGATCTAAAGGGAATGCAGGCGATAGGCTACAGTCACATTTGCAAATACATAAAAGGCGAGTACAATTTAGAAGATTCTATAAACATGATAAAGAGGGATACAAGGCATTATGCAAAGAGGCAGATGACATGGTTCAGACGGGATAATGAGATAACCTGGTTTGATGTAGGTAAGGAGGGGTATATTGGAAACATTTTCAGTGAAGTTGGGAGATTTGCTGGGCAAACCTTACATCCCTGAGGTTCCAAAGCTGGCGGCCAAGGATGAAAAAAAGTCGGAACCAAAGGTCATAAAGCCAAAAGAAAGGCCTGTCCAAAAAAAAACAAACGATGAAAAAGCCAGGGAGGTATTAATGACCACGTCGACCAAAGGGAATGTAAACATCCAGGACCAGTTCCTTAATCACATGCGCAGGGAGAAGGCTCCTGTTACTGTCCATATGCTGGACGGGAAGGAGATCCACGGTCACATAAAGTGCTTTGACAACTTTTGCATCCAGTTAGAGTCTCATTCGAGTGGAGAGACCCTCGTTTATAAACACGGGATATCAAGTATCACCCCATCCAAGATATCTGACTACACAAAGAAGGAATCCTTTGTCGAAGGTTGAGAAGGCCCTTCTGGTCGGGGCATATATTTCAGGAAAAGGGAATAAGAGTGAGGCAGAAGAGTCCCTTGCAGAGCTGGCCGAGCTTGCCAGAACCGCAGGCGCTGCTGTAATAGAGAGCTTTATCCAGAAGATAGCAGGTCCAAATCCAACATATTTTATAGGAAAAGGGAAGGCTGAAGAGATTAAGGCAGAGGTCGGGAAAGAAGAGATCGACCTTGTGGTCTTTGATGAGAACCTTTCACCAGGCCAGGAAAAAAACCTTGAAGAACTGTTGGAGACAAAAATCATCGACAGGACAGGTCTTATCCTCGACATCTTTGCCCAACGGGCCAGGACAAGGGAGGGGAAGCTTCAGGTTGAGCTGGCCCAGCTCAACTATCTTCTGCCGAGGCTTGTAGGTAAAGGAGCTGCCCTTTCAAGACTTGGCGGAGGGATAGGTACCAGAGGGCCCGGAGAGTCAAAACTTGAGAGTGATAGAAGGAGGGTAAGGGAGCGGATTGGAAGGATAAAGCATGATCTGGAAAAGGTCAAAAATACACGGGAACTTCACCGTCTGAGCAGAAGGTCTGTGCCATTTCCGGTCATTGCAATAATAGGTTATACAAACGCAGGGAAATCCACGCTTTTCAACCGTCTTTCAAAGGCGCCTGCCGGTCATGGTGTGCTTGCGGAAGACAAACTCTTTGCAACCCTTGACCCAACCACAAGAAAGATACACCTTCCCGGAGGTCAAGCAGCCCTCATTTCAGATACCGTTGGTTTCATAAAAAAACTCCCTCATCAACTGATTGAGGCGTTCAAGGCCACTTTGGAGGAGGTCAGGGAGGCCGATATCCTCCTTCATGTCATAGATTGCAGTCATTCGAATGCCGGGTTACAGATAGAGTCCGTAAAAAAGGTGCTGGAAGAGATAGGCGCTGCTGAAAAGCCGGTTATAAATGTCTTCAATAAGACCGACAGGCTTGAAGGTGGAATGGTTCCGCCACACCTCAAACTTATTGAGGATGACGCTATTGCCTTATCTGCACTGACAGGCGCAGGAATAAGCGACCTTATAGCTGCTATCGGCAGAGAGGTAAGATAAACTTCTGATTAAAGCCTTTGTATAAGGCACAACTGAGCTGATGGGAGTAAGAACCATGCCTGTTAGAGCCATTTCTCTGTTTTTGTTATTCCTGCTGATTACTCTTCATCCAACCCGGTCTATGTCCACAACGGCGGATACTGCCGGAATAAAGGATATACTCGATAGAGAATGCACAAATCTGAAAGCGGACATTCTCTTTGATCTCATAAAAGCCGGGTTTCCCTCGGAGATTGAAAAGGGCCTTTCTCCCGACCTTTTGAAGATCATGGAGGGTGTTGTCAAACGCACAGATTTTGATGGCATTAAGGAGGAGAAGACGGTTGAGATAATCCGGCTTGTATACGATGCCTTCAAGAAAGGCGCTCCGTTGGAATACATCGATCAGATATTCGATGTGGCTTATTCAAAGAGCGTGAGTGTTGATCAGCTTTTTGCCGCTGCCAATGCCCTTAAGGAGTTTGACGACTCCGACGTGCCTCAGGAGTTCTATGAAGAGTTTGTATACCGCTCGATAGAAGACAAATGGGAGACCGCCGCAGTGCCTGTACTGACAAGGGGCCTTATATATGGCGTTGACAGGGGACTCACGCCGCAGAGGGTGGCTCTCTCAATAATGATTGATCTTGAAAATGGGGAACTGAAAAAGAAGGGTGCGGACCAACTGGTCCTCGATGCAATAAAATTAGTCAGGAATATTGAGCCTGAGAAGTGGAGGCCTTTGAGCGAAGCGGAGAAGGCCCTGGCTGCGAGAAGGGTGAAAAAGATCGAGTTGGAAAGGATGAAAAAGATAGTTGTCACAAAGAAGGAAGGGAAGGATACGGCGAAAAGGAAGGCAGAAGAGGAACTGAAAAAGATACGCGAGACCGGGGATGAAGGTAGGCGCCAGGCTGATAAGGAGAGGTTGATAAAAGAGATGAATGCCAGGCTGAAGGCTTATCAGGGTGAGATATTGAAATACCAGAAGGAACAGAATGATATTGAGGCGGCCTTAAATATACAGAATAAGGAGATTGAGAGGGAAAAGAAGCAGAAGGCCAGGGAAAGGGAGGAGAAGAGAAGAAAGGAGATCGGCGCAATGGCTCGGAGGGCTGCAGAGCAAGGCAGAAGCGGCAATCTGGACACGGACAGGCTCAATTCCGCCATTGAACGGTATATAGGGATACCATACAGATTCGGCGGCGATTCGGAGAATGGAATTGACTGTTCGGCCTTTACCAGGAGGGTATACAGAGACCAAGGATTGGAGCTTCCCAGGACCAGCCGGGAGCAGGCTGCAATCGGGAATTCTGTTAATGATAATTCGTTTCAGCCGGGAGATCTGATATTTTTCGATATGTCCATTACTGGCGGCATCTCTCATGTGGGGGTATATATGAATGGCAATACCTTTGCCCATGCCAGCAAGAGTAAGGGCGTGACAAAGAGTTCCGTAAAGGAGAGGTACTACTCCAAGAGGCTTGTTAGGGCCAACAGGATTTTTTGATACGAGGGATATGCAAGAGAATGAGGCAGGCGAGCTGGCTCCGGCTTAATGGAAGTTGATAGATTTCTTGCTCAAGGCCTTTTTAAAGGCTTGACAAAGCAAAATTTGATGGTATGCTTCCTTCTATATAGTAGTATTTTACAAATTTCTCTATTCCGCTTTAATTACTACAGAGAGTGAGGAGTTATAAATTTGGGAATTAAATATTATAATAATTGTGACTCCAGTTTTTTACCCGTCCCATCTTTTTTCATCAATATCACAACATAAAATCAAGGAGGTTGTCATGTTAAGAAAGTCACTCTCACTACTTCTTTTTATCTCTCTCGCCTTGTCCTTCGGGATATCTTCCGCCGGCCTTTTTGACGGCGGAGACCAGGTTGTTGAAACAATGGGCACTGGAGAGGTGAACTGGTCGGCAAATGTGATCAGGTCTGTTGGAAGCGGAGCCCCAAGCCCGGATGCCCCAAATGTGGCTGTTGCGAGGCTCGGCGCTGAGAGGGCGGCGAAGCTCGATGCCATGAGGAACTTGCTGGAGACGGTAAAGGGTGTCCATATAGATTCCCAGACTACTGTTGTAAATTTCACTACCCAGAGCGACTCCATAAATTCAAGAGTTGAGGGGATAGTAAAGGGAGCCAGGGTGGTCAAGACGAAGTACCTTTCTGATGGCGGTGTTGAGGTAATCATAGAGGTGCCGATCACCGGAGGCCTGGCAGATACTGTTTACGGTAACATCCCAGCTTTAGGGGCACAGGCTCAAGCACTTCCAAGGGCCGGGAGCCCGGTATATACAGGACTG
>Ga0209431_10004302_pt1 | contig 11169 bp, 10 predicted proteins | sample RifCSP13_3_FD_184021 | JGI IMG/M metagenome (GOLD analysis project Ga0209431, IMG submission 184021) | Soil microbial communities from Rifle, Colorado - Rifle CSP2_sed 13_3 (SPAdes) (version 2) | ecosystem: Environmental > Terrestrial > Deep subsurface > Rock core/Sediment | place: Rifle...
ACCTGCGCCTCGTCGGAGAGCGCGACATCGAGGAGTTCAAGGAGACCGTGAAGGACCGGTCGAAGGAGATGCGGGAGTGGTACCGCCACCTCGAGAAGGAAGCGTCCGGAGACGACGTCCGCCAGGTGTTCGTATTCTTTAATAACCACTACGCGGGTTTTGGGCCTGCGAGCGTGAACGAATTTCGGCGGCTGGCGGGGATGATGGAGATGGGCTTTCCCGCGGCGGGCGGGGCTCAAAGAGGTTTGGGGGACTTCGGATGACCACGCCGAAAGGGCCCCAGATGCAGATCGAGGTTTCGCCAGACGGCGAGAACGGCTGGACAGCCGTCACGCTCCTCTACGATCCCGACACGCCGTTCTCGGTCGTACCGTACGATGTCCTGAAGCGCGTCGGCATCCAGCCCGAGTCCCTCGAGGAAGTCCGGATTGCCGGAAAGATCGAAGATCGCAACATCGGGACCGCCTACTTCCGCTACAGGGAACGGGTTTCGCAGAGCCGGGTTGTGTTCCCTCATCCGGAGGACCCTTGCACCTGGGGATGGCACGCGGTGTACTATCTGGGCTGGGAAATCGACGCCTCTACGGGGGAGCTTCGAAAGAACCCTCGGATCCTGGGTTCGGACTGACGTCCCGTTCGGTCGCCCGCGCCAAAGCGACTTGAGGTCGGTCGCGTTTCCCGCACGCATGGCCCTTGGAGTCCAGATCGTCTACGATTGTGCGGATCCTCAACGGCTCTCCGAGTTCTACGCGGCCGCCCTGGGATACAAGCTGCAGGACCCGCCCGAGGGGTTCGCGACGTGGGGGGCGTTCCTCTTGTCGATTGGCGTCCCGGAAGAGGAATGGAACGATGGCAGCGCCGTCGTCGATCCGGAGGGGAAAGGTCCGCGGATCTACTTCCAGAAGTTGGACACGCCGAAGCCCGCGAAGAACCGCCTGCACCTCGACATGAACGCGAGCGGTGGGCGGAAGACGCCGGAGGAGGAGCGGCGCCGACGGATCGACAGCGAGGTCGGGCGCATCCTCGCGCTCGGGCTCGGGGCGACGAAGGCGAGCGAGAGCGACGACGCGAACTGGTACTTCATTACGATGCTCGACCCGGAGGGCAACGAGTTCGACGTGCACTGAATATCGAGATGACCACCAAGGGCAATGCTACTTGTACAGCGAACGTCTTTGATACGTCGTGACCAAGCGAAGGGGGATGAGCCCGATGTACGTGGATCTCGAGGTCGGGAAAGACCTGGACGGACCGTTCGAGACCCTGAACCTTGAGCTCGACACGGGCTCGGATGACTCGGCCCTTCCGCGGTCGTTCCTGAAGGGGCTGGGCGTCCGACCCCTGGGGTACGATTTGTACGAACTTGCCGACGGCAGGCGAGTCCGGCGTCAGTACGGAATGGTCTTCCTGCGACTCCGCGGCGAGATTGGTGCAACGCGCGTGATCTTCTGCGGACCGAGGGACGCGCCCGTCCTCGGGCACATCGCGCTTGAGATGCTCGGCCTTACCCTTGACGTCAAGCGGGGACAACTTCGCAAGTACCTCCGCCAGATGATCTCGACTCGCCGCGCGCGCCCGAAGGCCGCCTAAGCTTTTGTGCCGCCGCGCAGATGACGGCGTGTGGCCCGCATCGTATTTCACGTCGACCTCGACTCCTTCTACACCGCGGTCGAGGTGCGCGAGCATCCGGAGATGGAGGGCAAGGCGATCATCGGCGGCGCGCAGGGCAGCGGCGTCGTGATGGCTTTTGGCGACGACTGTCCATCTGATTGCCGGCAGCCATTTGAGCCGATTTGTCGTTAAGTAGACCCTTGTGCTAGCAAAATGCCAAATATTGGAGCCTTGATACTCCACCATGCGCCCGATTTCAGGGAAGTCATGGAGGAGCATCGCAGGTGCGGTCGTACTTCTGTTTTTGGTCTCCGGTTTGGGCCCGCAATGGCTGCCTGCAGAGCTCGAGGCTGCTTCGACGGTTCGCGATTCCGAAAAGCAGTTGGCTGGGCCTGACACAAATCGGCAAGTCAGTCATCCTTGGCCGCGGAGAGTGGGAAGGGATCGATCAGACGTCCAACCACCTGCACTGGATTGTGGTGATGACCCTTGTTACTTTGCTGGTGAGCATTATGACCCCTGGTTTACCGCATGGGCGACCTCGGTCGAAGTGACCATAAGGACTCCCAGCCACCCCCCTGTCGATGGAGATTTCTTTTATGTCCTCCTCTCGGTCTGGGACAACGCCGGCCGGTACGATCAGATTGGCTTTTCATCTTGCCCAACTCAATACGTTGAATGCGGGGGCGCGACTGCCTTCTGGGGACTGACATATTCGACGACGGACTTCTGTGCGCACAACTTCGACTTCGATCCAGGCGCGTTGATTCTGGCTGAGGGTGTCAGATACACTTTCAGAATGACTCTGGGAGGGGGCTTCCTGACCTTCCAGGCGTGGAGCTTCGGAAGGACGATCTGGGGGCCCTTCCAGAGACCCACCACGGCAACACAGTTCGAACTCGATGAGTCGTATTCATGCGAGGGGCAATCTTACGGCAACTTTGAAAACTATGAGGAAGTCCATGAGTTGGCGGGCGAACAGAACGTGCCTGTCTGGAGTTTCGCATTCGAGGACGTCAAGGCGAATGGGGCGCCGCTAACGAGCGACTGGTGGGAATTCAAGACTGGTGGCGCTCCTGCGCAGATAAGGTTGCTTATCTCAGGAGATGACATGACTATTGCGAACCACTTCTTCAGCATCTCAATGAATGCCGGCGTCTTCGGCGTGTACCGGGGTACGACCCAAAGTTCCTGGACCGGCATTGTCCCGCAGCTGTACAGTACATCGTGCCCCCCAAGCTGCTTTGTCCAACTCTCCGTGACCCGGCTCCCGGCTGGTTGGGCTGCCTCGTTGTTTCCTTCCGGCGGCGTACCAACTTTCACTTTCACGATTACCTTGACCATCCCCTCCACCGCTGCTCTCGGGGTCTATGAAGTCGAAATCAGGGCCAATAATCCGGAGCGAGCTCAATGGACGAATGTCTTGATGAGAATCAACGTATGGAGGCCACCCATTGGTGGCTGCGTTGCATTCGGATCGCCAATCTTGACCCCCACCGGTAATCTACCAGTGCAGTCGTTGTCCGTGGGACAACAAGTCATGAGTTATGACCACCAAACTTTGACGATGGTGGTCGCCACGCTGGAAGGTTTCACGCAATCGACTGACGATGTCATTCTGGTCATCAACAACGGGCTGCTCCAGATCACTGTCGACAGTCAGCCCATCTACTATCGTAATAGTACGTTCGAAGGATACATGATTCATCCGCAGCAGATGCAGTACGGTGGACTCTTATTCAACCCGGTTACCAACTCTTGGACGATTCTGCTGAAAATGGACTTCGTACCCGGCCAAGTCACCGTGTTCGATCTCGCTCCCTCTCTTGTGGGTGGTGGGACGTTCATCGTGAACGGGTATGATGTGATGCGGAAAACATAGCCGCAGCAAGCCGTCTGGGCGTGCCCATAAAAGGGCTCACGGTGGACGACGCCCTCGCGAACCCAGATATCCTCAGGGGAGCACCCGGGAGGCTTAAGGCACCCGCCGAGGTTCCTGAACTGATTGCTGACGCGCAGGCGAAGGGCTGGAGGGTGACGACCTTGGGCAAGGGAAGCCACGAAGGCGCGGGCTTGAGACTCCTTGGGCCAGATGGAGCCACCATCCGATACCATCCGTTCGGAGCGCACCACCCGGGGCCTACTGGTATGTGGCCAGCGGTCGGATAGGACGGCACTGGGTGCACCCGTGGTGGACAATTGTGGTTGGCGGGGGGTGAACGCAACGGGAATTTGGCCAGACGTAACAATGCGACCGGGCGAGTCTGAAACGAGGTGGCTGTTCCGCATGCTGCTCCAAGACCTTCAGACGCTTGCCTCAGACGCCGAAACCCTGCTCAGGGCGTTTCCACCCATGATTCCTGCCGCCGACGAGGTTGCTCTTCAGTTCGACGATCACTTCGGGTTCGCTGAACGGTTCGTAGAGGACGGGCTCATCACTCGCGAAATGCTGGAACGAGTTCGGGCGGTCGATAGGATTCTGGGCGAGATGAGTCGCCGGCACGACGCATCCCTCTGGACCGACGAGGCCCTTAGGCAGCGAGAGGAATGGAAGGAGGTCAGAGGTCTTGCGAGAGAGGCGCTGGTGGCGATGGGGTACGGTCTCGATCCACCACCACCATGGGAGAGAACGACGAAGGTCGTCCGGGCACGGACCGACACCAACCGGCACCGGAACTGAGGGGAGATTGACGATGCTCCTGGGGAATTCATCCCACCCGCGGTGTGGGCATCCCCTTCGTGAGCAGCCGCACGTTGTGGACGATTTCCCGCGTGAGAGGACTTCGTTCCTCCGGCTCGACGGCCGCCGGCACCGCAGGCGGCCCCCGAACAGAGCCTTCTCCGTCGCGAACCGCGACTCCGCCGTGCTCCGGCGGTGGTACCGCGACCCGAACCGGTTCGGGAACTGGAGGGCGAAGCGCGTCATCCGCTCGAACGCGTCCTTGGGATGCGTCGGCCAACGGGCGTTCTCCCTCGGGGAGAAGTACGCCTGCAGCCCCGCCGCCTGCACGGCCGCGCAGCACGCCCGACTCCAGTACGCGCCATCGCCGGTGACCGCTTTCGCCGGGGCACGGTCGGGGACCTCGTCCAAGAGCGGTTCGAGTTGCCCCGCGTCGTGCCAGGTACCACGGGTCACACGGACCGCGAGCGTCGCGCGGTTCGACGTGCCGGAGAGGACGTGGAGCTTCGCGAAGTCCCTCCGCGCCTCGGGGTCGTGGTTCGCCCGCCACGCCCCGGAGCCGAAGAGGACGAGGCCCGTGGCGTCCACCGCCAAGGTCCTTTCGACCGCCCAGAAGGGTCGCGCGGTCTCCGCGAGCAGGTTCTCCAGGGTGCGCGTGATCCCGTCGCCGCGGTTGTACTTCTGCAGCGTGTTGAAGTGGGGGGCGCGCGCGAGGCCGAGGTTCGGACCGAGGAGGTGCTGTGCCTCCTCGTCCGGGCGTACTTCCACCTCAGCTTCCGCCGCGCGGTCGGCCTCCTGAGGGAGGTCGCGCCGCGGGATTCGCGGGCGTCCTCGGCGGCGTTCCCAGTCGTGGATCGTGGAGGACTCCACGAGGTCCTTCAGGAAGAGGCAGGCGAGGCGGACCTCCTCGCTCTGCCAGCGGTTGTACTCCGTCCAGTCCCTGCGGTCGATACGTCGTCGTACCTTGCCTCCGCTCTTGGCCAAGGGGGGATCCCATCCCAGGCCCGTTTGGCGGGCCTGACCGAGGAACTCGTGGACCTGGCCTTGAACGGCTACCCCGCTCTGGACTTGTCAACGGTCACCGATGACGAGGAGTTTGTGTGCACGCCCAGCCGCCCCGTCGAATTCGAGGTTTTGGTAGGCAAGAAACTCGAACCCTCGATTGCGGCTTCTCCCGGATCCGCCCTGCCTCAAACCGGGCGCCTCACGCCGATGCGGATGAGCTAACCGGCTTATGACGCTTAGCTCCACATGAGCGCCCCGCCAGCCTAGCGCCCTGAGCCCTCGGTGACATCTTGGATTTCCGCACCATCGTGGAGTCTGAATGATGATCCATCCAACGCAAGTAAGCCCGATTCGCTCAGCCTTCGCAGATTATACCTGGCCCGTTGACGTGAGATGCCGAGGGTACGAGCCGCTTCTCGTGCGGTTATCTTTCCGCGCCCTTCAACGGTCTCGATCAGCCGGTATTGCAGTCCTGTAAGTTTGCGTCCGAAACCCCGTCCTTGCGCCTCCGCCGGGAAAAACCTCTTCCGAGGACCGTCAGTGAGCGCCTTCAGGAAGCCGAGTTTCGTGAGGACGCGCAAGTGATGGGTCGCGGAACCATTGTGAAGGGAGAAAGTGTCGCGGATTTCCGAGAAGGTTACCCCTGGACGGGCGACCACAAAAGCGTATACTTGCCCCCGGACGAAGTGATCAAGTGCCCCGGCACGCGACAGCCTCGCATACATGAAGGCGGCAAGAAGGGACAAGGCCATTGCGGCGGGCTCTGAATACGTCGCGGCGAAGGCAGTAACAGCGACGACGGCGATTAATAGGATTAGCACTTCTCTCCCTGGGAGGACAACCGGCCGTCCGCCTGTGCCTGGGTGTGGGGAGAGAGACTGCCAGAATATGATCTCGCCTGTGCCCGGTCCGACCCAGACGCGCAGATTGCTCACGCTCTTGAAATCGGGGCTGGCGTAGCTCGCTTCTATGTGATACACCATCCCATAATGGAGGGAGTCAAACGCCAACGAGGTCTTTGACTCGGACAGTCCCTTTCCGTTCGTTTCCGGAACCGTCTCATTGAGAAAGGCAAGAGCGCGGGCACGAGCTACTTCTGGATCGATGGTGGGATTCGAGGGAACGAACCAGGGAAAAATTTCGAGGCGCGAGGCAAAGTTGTGGTGCATGTCGAATGTCATCCGGATTTCGTTCCCAAACGCGATATGGAGGCCGGAGTGATTGACGAACGCCACGATAGAAACGGTCGGCACGATGATTGTCTCGTCGTCCACGATTACGCCCTCTGTGCCGTTGGTTGCCCTCTGTTCAACCCCGTCCAAGTTCAGCCCAAGCGCCGACATGAGTTCACTGAGCCGGACGTTCATTTCCTCGATGGTTCCCCTTTCGAGGCGATTGCCAAAGTGGCCCGTAATCCCGAGCGCTGCGAATTTTTCGGCTCCGCTATATTCAAGTTGCAGGCGATGCCCGCCGGTCGTCTTCGAGACGACACTCGTTTGAGCGACTGCCACAGAATCGCCCTGCCAGCTTCGCAGACAACACGAGGGTCCAACGCCAGAGGGATTGGCCTGAATGCTGCTCCGATTCACGGGAGAAAGGCCGGTCGCTGCAGAAACGTAGTGCATGAGTTCTTCGGCCTTCTCCAATTCGACGAGATCATTAGGGGGAAACACAAGTGTCGCGAGCCCCGGTTCCTCTCCTGAGTGGGGCGCAAGAACCCCACCAGCCACAAAAAGGGACAAGAGGACCGCGACCGCCAAGACCACGGGCCATTGAGCGGGGCGAAGCATCGGGCTGGGATGCGTACTATGGGTCTTAGTCTTTGTTGAACACTTCTTTTCCTGTATCCGAGCCCGCTGTCGTCTCTCCTGTCCCAGCATGGAGACCCGTCTGACAAAGCAGTTGTTTTCCCTCCTGTTTTGTCAATCTCCTAACCAGAATTAGTTCCCATCTAAGGACGCCTCCGGTAGAAGCCAAGAGTTCGCAAAACCGATGATCCGCTCCGGCGGCAGTCTCGAGCAGAGAGCCTGGAGGGGGCCTGTCCGTTCAAGCTCATGTGGGCCACGATTCGTTGTACAACCACAAGATGCGCGAATGCCTCTCCCCCTGTTAGTGCAGTCGTATTCGCGCTCTAGGCGCCTAACCTCCGATTGAATTATCCGATCTGCCATGATCTCGAACTGATCGTCACCTGGCGCTCCTGGCAGTTGTCTCTGTCCCGTACGTGTACGCCGTCGCTTCATGAGGGTTCCGCCCAGCGTGATGTAGCCGGGCAGGACAGCCGAACAAGCCGATAAGACTTCCCATCGGTGTAGCGAACCTGAACCCGATGCGTCTTCTGCAGCGTCTCAGCGTTGTTGTAGACGCCAGTTGCATCAGCGCTCTACCGGCCATTCCCGCAAACTTGCGGTGATGGCGGTTGCTCAGAAGGACCGTTATACGGAAGCAAGGCGCGGACCGGAGACTAGCAAGCACTTTTCCGCCCCGGATCGATGGGGCCTCCGTGGCTCGCATCATCTTCCACGTCGACCTCGACTCCTTCTACACCGCCGTCGAGGTGCGCGAGCAACCAGAGCTGAAGGGCAGGGCCATCATTGTCGGCGCCGACCCGAAGGAAGGGAAGGGGCGCGGCGTCGTGATGGCGGCGTCGTACGAGGCCCGCGCCCTCGGGGTGAAGGCGGGGATGCCGATCTCCCTCGCGTGGCGCAAGCTCCCCGACGCGACCTACAAGCGCCCGAATTACGAAATGTACGGGACGGTCTCGGAGAGCGTGATGAACGTCCTTCGGGAGTTCGCGGACCGGTTCGAGCAGGCGAGCATCGACGAGGCGTACATGGACGTCACCACAAAGACGACGTGGCCGTCCGTCCGGGACTACGCCGTGGCGGCGAAGGCGGCCGTCCACGAGCGGGAGGGCCTCACGTGCTCCGCCGGCGTGGCCCCGAACAAGTCCACCGCCAAAATCGCGGCGGCTCATCAAAAGCCGGACGGCCTCACGATCGTCCCGCCCGAGGCGCTCCAGGCATTTCTCGCGCCCCTGCCGGTGGACGCGATCAGCGGCGTGGGGGAGAAGACGGAGCGTGTGCTTCACGAGCTGGGAATCCGCACCGTCGGGGACTTGGCGGCGTTCCCAGGAAAGAAACTCACGGAGATCCTCGGTCGCAACGCCGTGTGGCTATGGGGAATCGCGCGCGGGATCGAGGAGCTGCCCGTCGAAGAACGTCCGGACGCGAAGTCGATCAGCGTCGAGCGGACGTTCGAACGAGACGTCGTGAGCTGGGAGGAGATCGTGGAGACGCTCGACAGCGTCGCGGACAACGTCCACCGCCGCCTGAAGGACGCGCGCGTGACGTTCCGCACGGCGGGGATCAAGATCCGGTTCGAGGGCTTCGTGACCCACACCCGCGACCGCACCCTCCCGAGATGGACGGACGAACGCCACATCCTGATCGATACCGCCCGCGACCTCCTCAAGGAGTTTCAGGGTCGGGGCCGGCCTGTACGGATGATTGGGGTACGGGTGTCGAATCTGCAACGTCCGAAAGGGAAGCAGGCGAGCCTTCCTCGGTAACCACTTCGCTCTTCGAGCCCCGCAGGATGTATTTCATCATCGCCGGTGCGGAGAGTGTCGTCACGATCGTCATGATCACGATCGCCGAGTAGAGGTTCAGGTCGATGATCCCCGCCGCCAGCCCGACCTGCGCGACGAGCAGCTCCATCATCCCCCGTGCGTTGAGCCCGACGCTCAGCGCCGCCAGTTCGTGACCCCGCATCCCCGCGAGCGTGCCCCCGATGAGCCCGCCGACGACCTTGCCCAGGAAGGCTACGGCCGTGACCATCAACACGAGGGCCCAATTCGAGACTTGGAGGACGACGAGGAGTCCCACGACCGCGAAGAAGATCGGCGCGAGGAAGCCCAAGTTGACGTTGCGCACGGTGTTCTTGAGGAGGAGGAAGTGTCCCTCCCCGACCGTGTCCCGGGTGAGGAAGACGCCCGCGTAGAAGACGCCGATCGCGAAGTGGAGGCCGAGCCCCTCGGCCGTGACGCCCATCGCGACCGCGATGAGAAGGATGATCGCGAACGCGGCCTCCCCCGACCCCATCCAGGACATCAGGCTCGCGAGGTAGGGCCGCGAGGTCTCGCCCTTCGGCCGCCGCCGCAGGAGCCATCCTACGCAATAGATGAAGCCCACGAACGTCAGGACCTTGGCGACGTCGAACACGATTGTCTGGACGGGCAACGGACCCCCCGCGCTCCGGTGCAGGGCGAGGACGACCGCGAGGAGTGCGAACGCCATCACGTCGTCTCGCGCGGCGACGGCGACGATCGCGCGTCCGAGTTTCGTGCCGAGCATGTCGAGGTCCATGAGGATGCGGACGCTGACGGGGAGTGCGGTCACGGACATCGCGGTCGCGAGGAACAGGGAACCCACGAAGTTCATGCCGAGCGCCTGGCCGAAGGCGTATCCCAGGGCGAACGGGAAGATGAACTCCGTGGCGGCGATGATGTAGGTGCCCTCCACGATCACGGCGCGGAGCCCTTCGTACCCCACCTCCATCCCGGCGGAGAGGACGAGGAACAGGATTCCGAACGGCACGAGGACCGCAAGGATCGCGCCTTCTGCCGAGGCGGGCGACGGATTGATCACAGCGAACACCGCGGGCCCGAGCATGACCCCGGCGAGCACCTCGCCGATCAGGGGGGCGTGGCCCGCGCGCCGGAACAGTTCCCCCGCAATCCGCGTTGAGAGGAGGAGGATAAGGACGAGGAGGAGCGCATCCATGGGGCCGCTCGCGGACCACGAGGGTCCTTCTACTTAGGCGTTCCCCGCTCGCAATCAGATGGGAGACTGAGGGGGACCCGAGAGGTCCCCCAGGCTTCCGAGGAGAGCCGATCGTGGGTCCGCACGGTTTCATGTGTACGCCGGGCGCGTGGGCAACGTGGGGCTGCCGGACTTCAGGGCCCGCGCGAACGCGGCCACACTGTCCACGACGAGGTCCGGCCTCTCGTCCCTCAACGCCGCGCGGTCACCGTCAATCCGCTTCGCATCGCCGAGGAACGCCGTAAATGTCCCGACCGCCTTCCCCGCCCGCACGTCGTCGAGCCGGTCCCCGACCATCCACGCGTCCCGCGGGGTGACGCCGAGGTCCGCGCAGGCCGCCAGAAGCATGCCCGGCCGGGGCTTTCGACACGTACACCCGTCCTCCTCCTCGTGGGGGCAATAGTACACGTTCTCCAGGCGGACGCCCGCCTTCGCCAGGTCGCGCACCATCTTCGCGTGGATCCTCCGGAGGGTCCCCTCCGAGACCCAGCCCCAGGCGACCGCGTCCTGGTTCGAGATCACCGCGAAATGGTACCCGAGGTCCCGGAGGGTTCGCAGGCCCGCGATCACCCCTTTGTGGAACGAGAATTGGGCAGGGGTCCGGATTCCGCCCTCCCGGTCCTCGTTGATCGTGCCGTCGCGGTCGAGGAAGATGACGGGCCGGCCTCCAGCCTTCGAAGCCGGACGATGGCGGCGCACGCGGACCTGAGGGAGGTCGCCCTCGCGGTACGCGTCCACGATCGCCCATTTGGCGAACGGATTCCGAGTGCCCTCGAGCGCCTCCACGGACGAGAGCCAAGAGACCCGGTCGACCTCATCCCTCTTGAGCCGGAACGCGTCGGAACGGAGCGTCCCACGGTACACGAACCCCAGCGTGTACGTCGGCTTCCCGGGGAAGCCGGACAGGTAGACGCCGAGCGGGCGGCCGACGCGCACGGGCACGCCGAGCTCCTCCTCGGACTCGCGTTTCGCCCCCTCTTCCGGACGTTCCCCGAACTCGAGGAATCCGCCGGGGAGGTTCCAATGCCCTTTCGAGAACCCGCGCGCGGC
>Ga0209431_10004303_pt1 | contig 11164 bp, 24 predicted proteins | sample RifCSP13_3_FD_184021 | JGI IMG/M metagenome (GOLD analysis project Ga0209431, IMG submission 184021) | Soil microbial communities from Rifle, Colorado - Rifle CSP2_sed 13_3 (SPAdes) (version 2) | ecosystem: Environmental > Terrestrial > Deep subsurface > Rock core/Sediment | place: Rifle...
ACAAACTCCGTGAACTGTTTCAGGACTATTAAGCCATGACGACCTATCGCATGACGACACAAACACAAGTGCGCGCCGCATTCTTTACCGATAATCCACAATTTCGGCGCGTGTTGATTCACACAAAAACCGGTGCCTATCGGGTTGCCTCACACAATGAATATCCGACCGATACCCGGTGCGCGTTTGTGGATTACGTGGACTCTCTCCAGCGAGCGGGCATCATCTCTGAAAGCCTGGCACAAGTGGTGACCTTATGAGCCTGCCCAAAGCGTATGACCCGCAGGACGGCGCGCAGTATCAGATATTTTGTCGCAACCTTAGGTATTCCCGCGAGTGGGAGGCGTGCGACTACGCCAAGGACAGAGCGGAAAGAAAATATCTGATTGGGGAATACGGCCTTGCCTATGGGGCGGGCTGGGAATTCAAATCAGTGCTATTACCGGCTAAGTATTGGCCGAAACGCGAGGCCGCACAATGAACATGCAACCGGTTATAGACTCGCCGACTATCCGGCGAACACTTCAGAATCTAATCGACGCGATCTATCAGCACCACGCCACGAGTCGCTGTAACAGTAATCCGCTATTCACAGCGGCACGCGAAGCGCTGACCGTGCTCGGGGAAACATTACAGCCGGAAACACTCACGGAGCTGGAACAAACACGGCGCGGAATCCTCCTAGCCGATGTCCTGGGACTCAGGGCAAAGCGGGATAATGGCCGGTATGGCACAACCTGGGGCGACAAGACTGCCTTTGGTCTATACCACACGGTTAAACGCATCATTGACGAGGGCAAGTAACAGGCCCGCCCGCATGCTCCTGGCTTAACCGGGTGCATGCTGGCCAATCCTGGCTGATTTATGACCGGAGAAAATGATATGGAAAAAACACACGATGCACTGCCATGGGCGCTTAAAAATGGACGCTACCTAGTCGCACCTATTGCGGGCGACAAGCGCGACGCAGAATTAATCGCTGATTTTTTCGGCGAGTCTGCAACCGATCATGGAAACGCGGAATTCGCGCACCGTGCCTGCACTTCGCATTACGATCTGCTGGCGGCTCTAGAAGATGTAGAGTTACGCGCAACCCAAGCGGGTATTGCTTGGGGTATAGCCAAAAAGAAAAAGCAAACGGCATTTCTTTTAGGGGAATTAGAACGGCTTAAAGCCGTGGCACGCACAGCTATCGCCAAGGCGAAGCACGTTCCAGCACCGCAACTTGATTATGCCTGCAAGCATTGCGGCTCGCGTAACGTTTTCCGCGACGCCACCGCGCAGTGGAACGTATCCGCTCAAGCCTGGGAAATGGTCGATGTCACAGACCATGCCGATTGTGGCGACTGCGACGGAGAAACCACGTTACAGGAAATTGACCTTTCCAAGGTGACGCCATGAACACACAAGCGCCCGACGTGTACGAATGGACCGGGCCGACCGGCGTTAAATTCAGACAGATACGTTCCATAGCCGGAACGTATTACCACGAAGAAACGCCGATCCGTGTCCGTGCAATTCTTGATACGGCCATGAATACTGGCCTACGGTTACGCCTGTTTTATGGGGACACCATAACCGGCATGTCATGGTTCGATGAAAACGACATGTGCGGCACGATTGGCAGAAGCAGTGGGCCGATAAAAATCCCGTTGATCATTGCCAATTCGCGCTCAACTGGCGGGCCGGGAATCCTTGACCGCTGCATTGTGGCCATTGCTGACGCGCCTGGGCGTTTTGTCTACAGGCATCCCAGTTTCAACGCCGGGGAGTGGACAACGGGCAAGGCACAAAGCGCCGGTTACATTGAGGCGGCATACTGCAACGGGGAGCTACATGCTCAATTCAAGAAACAGGGGCAGGCTTCCCGGTATATCGCCTTCATGAAGGGCGAGAGGTTCAGCAAATGAAACCCCGCGCTCACAACTGGCTACTGTGGCCGCTGCTCCTGCTCGGTCTGGCAAGCGCAGCGGTCTCCGTTCAACTCATGGCCGCGTTCGCCGTCCTGGTGACCGTGGCTGCAATCAGGAGGAAATGACAATGCCCATGAAGAAAACGCGCAGCGCACGACCTGTCAATGTGTCCACCGTATACAAAAAAGAAACGAAACCAATCGGCCTAAGCGAGCGCTTGCGCCGGGCTGAGATCGGTAAACCGTTTGTTATCTTGGCAGATGATCGGGCACAGCAATTCGAGATCATGCGGACGGCAAAATCACATCAAGGCCGCCTCGGGATTAAACTCGACACCAAAGCGGCAAAGGTATGGTTCACCGACGGCCCCGACAATGAAGAGGATTACTTACATCGCGCCGTGATGATAACGGTTAGATCGCGTTAAAACTGAACAACTCGCCGGGCCACAAGCCTGGCTTGTTATTCGCCCATATCAACTTGGCTGAAACTCAATACCACGGCTCGAAATAGTCAGACCGGAGAAACCATGAACTACAAACCTGGCGCAGAGAAGCCCCGCAATCTCCCCGGCAAGGTACTGAAAGACCTACTCAAAGAGGCTAATATCGCCGGCAATGACGCCGCTGATCTGGTTGGGTATTATCTCGGTTATACTCGTCAGGCCATTCAAGCCATGATGTCCCGGACCATCCGGACCAATGACTATGAACTGCTGCGGTACAAACTCAATGAGTATCGTGTTGCGGTTATGGTCGCGGACAAATACCACGGCCCGATTCGTGAGGACGGGAAGCGTCACCGCAAAGACGACTGGCGCATCATTGCAGAGCAGGAAGCACAGCGCAAACGTGAAGAAACCCGCCGCAAACGCGCCCTTGACCCCATGTACGGTCGTAAACCGAAACCCACAACCCGGTCAACGCTCAACAAGGAAAAATAATGAAAACAAAACTGGCTTTCATTGCAGCAATTACCCTACTGCCATTACAAGCACAGTCTTCTGACTGGCGGACTTCAGACACCATCCGGCAAGGGATTGTATTGGTTGCCTTTGAAATTGATCGGCGTCAAACCCAATACGCATCAAAAAGACCAGATGAATTTGACGAACAAGGCTTCGGTCTTGGTAAAGACCCCAGTTCAAAACGGGTCAACACCTATTTCCTTGTGGTCAGCGTTCTGCATACCGGAATCAGTTATTATTTACCGCCTGATTTGCGTGAAGGCTGGCAGTACGTGACCATCGGCATTGAAGCAGGCGCTATTTACAATAATTACTCTATCGGAATAAAAATACCGTTTTGAACAATAAAAAACCCGGCAGGGTTTTGGAGCCTGCCGGGTTCGACCGGAGAAAACAACGGGGAAGCTGTTTTCAACTGGGATGTCGAGGCCCAGCCTAGAAATTAAAATAAACTAACCGTGCTGGTGCGTCAAGCGGTTTTATCCCGGAGCGCCCGCCGCATGCCACGCCAAAAAAGCAGCTCCCATTTTTCTACAATGGGCACAATCTGGTAGTGATACCGCTCAGACCACACGTTTTCCCAGCGGTCCCGCTTAATGCCGGCGGTCTTGGACAGGAGTTTTTCACTGTGCGGCAGACAGCCCTCCCCCTGACACTTCGGGCAGATAATTTTAAGCAGCGCCGTACTGGTCTTTTTGGCTTTGGGTCGGCCACGTTTCTGCTTTTCGACCATCAAACCACCCAACCCACGACAATGACCGCACAAACGCGGCTGGATCTGCTCAACCAGCGCCAGCTTCGCTAACCGCTCCAGCTCTCCAGGACGCACGTTGTTCCACGCGTCAAAACTCGCTATTGCTTTCACCGCACGGACCATTTGTATCAGAAGCGGGTCAAAATAATCATCTTGACCGGCCCATTTCACACGGCCATACAGCCTGGCTCCAGAGTGCCACATCATGCCAATCGCATGAGCGATATCCGATGATGTAACGTGCTCACCGCCCAAACCAAGATCAAATGCCTGCGCCTTGCCGTTCAATAATGCGGTTGCCTTGGCTGGATTCATGTTTTAATTTTCTCAATGCTTCACGTGAAGCTATTGCATTCTGTTACTTCCTGTTACCGCCTGTTACTTCTAGTTATCGTCCGTTTTGTCATAAACAGAAAGATCCTGCCAATAAATACGGAGACTTCCCACATGCTGTTTTGCTATTAATTGTTTTCTTATTGGGCGTCCATCCGGATAATCACCAAAATGAAAATCAACATAGACCATATGCCAAGTGTTCCCTTTCAGGGTATTCCAGACAATCACAGAAAACGCGACGACCCAGAACCATGCCATTTTCAATGTCTTCATTTTTTCGACCTCGCCCAAATCAACACGTCGTCAACGCAAGTAAAGATCAGCACCGGACTCCCATTCCACCTGGCCATAAACCGCTTCTGGTGCGGTGTGAACTTCCAACCTGTTACCTGACCGTCTTTGATCTCTGCCAGATACGTCGCGCCCCTGAAGCCAACCACGGCGTCGGGAAAGCCATGTCCAACGGCATGCGTGCTTTGCACAGTGGCCCCGAGGCTTCGCAATGTTTCAATAATCTGTTTATGATTATTATCAACCCGCGCTGCTTGTCTCATTCCGGAAGCTTGATCAAGCCGGCATCAATCAAGACTCGCCAGGTACGGTACATCGCACGCATCACCACCCAGTCGTCCACCTGTGTATTCGGTACCCGACCATCGTATTGATCGTGGCAATCCTGACAGGCAAAGAAACCGGCAAAGTCATCGGCCTTCTGCCCTGCCCCTTTCCCGGCAAAGGATTCGTTCAGGTGCGCGAAAACCACGGTCTCGTACAACAATCCACAGACCGTGCAAAACTGTCCGCGCGCCGCCGCCAGAATGGCCTGGGAACGAATCGGCGTGCGTTTCAAATAGGTATGAATCACTGCGAAACAATCAACGTTTTACGGTAGTACGGCTGATTATTATTTTTCTTCAGAAACGCCACATATTGTTCAGCCGTCAGCAGGATGCGTTTACAGTCTTTGTGGTTGAGACGATTAAATTCAATCAAACGATCCATGTCCTCCAGCAACGCGCTGACATTGACAGAGTCTACTCGCGGCTTGCGCATCACACCCTCCATGACACTGTTGTCTACCCGCCAGCTCCGTACCTGGATTTTTCAGCACGCTCTGAGGCCATCTGCGTGCGCCAGGCGTCAAATTTCCACTGCTCAAGCTGCAACATCCACCAGGTTTCGGTTTCCGTACCCGTGGCGTTCGCCAGATCCTCGATCAACTGGATGTACTCAGGAGTCGCCAAGGCTTCCCGCTCCTGTGCTCCCAGTGAACCAAACCCGGAAGATTCCGCCTCCCGCATCAGTACCGCGATCTTTACTTTGCGGAACTGTTCAAGATGCACACGATCACGCTTGGCCTTGGCGTGCGACGTGATGAGATTGCGCAACGCGTCCATGCGCCGTTCAATCTGCTCTTCACGGTTTACTGCTTCCATCAACGCACCACACGCCGGTACGTGATGTTCATCAGGAACATAAACCACTGGAATGACGACATCAGCATCCACGCCGCCAGCAACAACCACGCCTGTTCAACAAAGGTGCCGTTGAACATAACCATCAACGTGTATCCCAGTAAAAAACCAGTTGTGGAATAACAAAACCAAAATAACCACTCACTGTTGCGCATCAGTTTTCTCCTTGTAATACGAATAAACTCACAAGAACAAGTTGCCTCCAAAGTGGCCGAACGTAATTCACACAAATAACGTAACCACTTTTCCCCGTGATCTAGTGATCATCCATTCGGACTGAACCGATGCGGGTACTCAGCCTTCCCCCCAGACACTTGGCCCTGTCTGGTTGTGGCGTCCTCCACAAGTGCTCGGGCACTACCGTTATCACGGTGCGGGTCGCAAGTTGGCAGCGTTGCCCGGCTTACAGTCCAGTTTTCTGATGTTCCCGGCGCTCGGTCTCCGGTGTTTGCTCGCGTGTCGGCCCATGCAGGCCCAGAATTTTTAAGCTGCGCGTCAGCTCTGGTTTAACCACCCCGCCGAGGTTGCCTGCAATAACTGACGGCGAGTGATCTTGTTGCCGGTGAGCTTGGCAATACGTTGGGCATAGTTTGTCTCACCGGTCAGTTCAGTACGTGGCAGGCGATTGGCTGCTTCCCACCGCCGTACGGCTTGGTAACTCACGGTGCAGGTCTTCGCCAACGGCGACAGACCGGTAATGGAGATGGCTTTTGTGATCAGATTCATGGAGTGAGAAGATATAATTAATAGTTAGTTTTAGTCAAGAACAAATAGTTATAACTGTGAGGATAGCAGGCGGAATGGAAGTTTGTTACAGTTTGCGGGGATTCAGGGGAGCGCTATGGGCAGAAAACGCAATTCAAAGAAAGAACACACCACCATTAACGACCTGGCGCGACTACTCAATATATTAACAAGTCCTGATAATGGGCTGACTCAAAGAAAAATTGCAGAGCGACTGCACCTGTCCACCGCGACCATCACCCGGTTGCTCAGGACGGCCAGGACGGAATATCAAATGCTGATTTTGCGGCCGATAGGACGGGACCAGCCCTACCGGATTGAGTCGTGGGGATTACTGAGCCAGTCAGCCATTGCGGCACTGACTAGCGTAAAAACACCTCGTAAAGCGAAGTCACGATAAGCGCTTTATGCTCTTCTGACAGGCCAATTTTCCCAGTACGGTCGGCCTTTTCCAGGGTCACCATAATTTTCTGCATCAGGCTGGCGTTGAAGCTGCCGACATCCTCCGGGTTAAGTCGTTTCGGTCCAACACCAAAAACTAACCACTCCACGCGAACGTTCAGCTTCGTGGCGATTTTGGTTACCTGCTTCATACGCGGCAGGCCGATTCCCTCCAGCCAACGCCTTGCCCCGTTCTGGGTGGTTCCAAACAATTTGCTGAGGTAGACCTGCCGCCCCTGATGTTTATTAGGGGCGTTGATGTCGTCCAGCGCTTCATTCAGCCGCGCCGAAAATTCTTTGAGTACCCGTAGATCGTCTTTTTCCGCCATGGGTTCCACCGCTCTGTCATCCATTAGAGAGCAAGTAAAGCAGCTATTGATCTTATCGTCAAGCACTAAAGTAACAATTAGTTCTTGACTAAAACTAACTATTAGTTCTATCTTTAACTTTCCGGTGCGCATGATAACAGAACCAGTCGTTACTAATGCCAAGAATCGTTTTCACGGAGAGAGGCCCAGGGGACTCCTTTGAGGACAACACACAGGCTTGGGCATACCAGCAAGAACTGGAACATCAACAACAAGAGGAAGCAATGAAAATCCACGACATGATGCCGAGCAAGTACCTCAAGAAAGAGGATGTGGGCAAGGGCGTACTGGTCACCGTCAAGGGCTTGTCCCGCGCCAACGTCGCCATGGAAGGGGAGCCGGTGGAGCATAAATATCTGCTCCACTTCAACGAACTTGAGAAACCATTGGTGATGAACAGTACCAATATCCAGTTGTGTGCGCAGGCACTGGACAGTGAGGATACTGAACATTGGATCGGAAAACAGTTGGTATTGTACACCGACCCGAATGTGAGTTTTGGCGGCAAGATCATGGGCGGTATCCGTGTGCGGGCACCCCGCACGCCGCCTCCACCCGTTCCGGCTGTTCCCGTTGCTCCGGTTGCAAAACCGGATTTTGACGACGACATCCCGTGGTGAACCATGCCCTTCATCACCTTGAGGGAATACGCGGCCACGTATTTCAGCGAAGACTCGCGTCCGAGCTATCACACAGTGTGGCGCTGGGCACAGGCTGGTTTACTGCCGGTGAAACACTTTGGTCGGTCACTGTACATCAACACGGACAAACTGGATGCAGGCGGTCTGCCAACGGTCAGCGCTAGTCCCCTGGTCAACCGGGTACTGAAAAGATGAAGCCAACACTCGACAGCATTTTTGATCAAGTGCTGGATAGTGGTGATTACTGCGAAGGTTGCCCGTTCAGCAACCGCATCAAGGAACCGCACGGCGAGGTAACGTTTTGGTGCGGTGCACGGAAACCGAAAGAGTGTCAGGGTGTAGCGACCGTGATGAAAGAGTTAAACGATGAGTGGTTTTCCTAACAGTGGAGAAGAAAAAATGAAAGTGAAACTGGCTGAAGCATTACTACGCAGGAAAGAATTACAGCAGAAAGTCGATGTCCTGAAGAACATCAAGGCCACGGCTTTGTTTGAGGTGCGGGCACAGCGTCGGCAGGTCACCGATAGCGTTGACGACATTGTGGCGCAGGTTCCGAAGCTGACAGCCAGCCAAGTCACCAATGAATATGACTGGCACGCTCGCCAGTTGCGTCTGGTGGACGCGGCGATCCAGCAGGCGAACTGGACGACGGAGGTTGAAGTCGAAGCCAGCACCATGACGGACTATGACGTGACCGCATTTAATACTGCGGTCGGTAAGTAAAAGTTTATGGACGGTCAGGGCGATGGGAAAAGGCTTGCTCGGTGCCTTAAACCGCAGAGGTTGCGCAGCCTCATAGCAAATGATGAACGCAGGTTTTCAAACACCTGCACTGCCCTGTAAAGGCAACATATTTTGGATATGTGATGGAAAGCCCCCCTCTTCAAGAATGGGTGCTGTGGTTCAAACCCACTGAGGTCAGAAAACTCGTAAAACTTTCTGGGAACTCCGACTACAGGAACCGTGAACAGGGAATATCCAATTAACCGACTGCGTGAACAACTGAATGACGATTACTGTTATTCCGATTAACCAATCCCAGACTGACCGTTCTTTATTTCTATGAAAATTACCAACCGCGCCAACCTCCCCGATGCACTGGTCCGTGCCGTCGCCAATGATCCCTATACCGGAGGTGGCGATGTGTCGGCCACGACCCTGATTGGCCCGCCCCAGATCCATTACTTGCGGCGCAAGCATGAGGACGATCTGGAAGAGGATGCAATAGATCGTATCTGGTCCCTGTTGGGCCAGGCCGTTCACACGATTCTGGAACGTGCCGAACAATTGGGTCTGACCGAACAACGTCTTTATATGCCCGTGAATGGCTGGAGCTTGTCAGGCCAATTTGACCGGCTGGTGTTCACGCCAACTGGCGTCTTACAAGACTATAAGGTCACCAGCACCTGGACCTCGCTTGGTCCCAAGCCGGAATGGGAAGCGCAGTTAAATGTGTTGGCGCATTTGTGTCGCCACAATAATTTCAACGTGCAAAAACTGGAGATCGTGGCTATCTACCGGGACTGGTCCAGGGCACAGGCGATGCGCTCGCCGGATTACCCTCAGAGCATGGTGAATCTCGTTTCAATCCCGCTTTGGGAACCGGAGATCGCCCAGCGTTACATTGAACAACGGGCGGCCCTCCATCAGCGCGCTATCCTTAATGAGGACGTGCCGCCCTGCTCAGACGAAGAACGCTGGTATCGTGGAGAGGAATGGGCCGTCACGAAGGCCGGACGGAAGTCGGCCCTGCGTTGCCTGAAAACGCTTGAGGAAGCGAAAGCCTGGGCCTTGGTGAACGGACACCTGAAACCGGACGGTACCGCTGCCACGGGCATCAGCTTAGTGCATCGCCCTGGCAAGAACGTTCGGTGTGAAAGTTATTGTTCTGTATCGCGTTTTTGCCCACAGTACGCCAACTTGCAGAATAAATAACTGTTTGTTATATTTAACCAAAGGCACTATATAAGGGAACACGCCATGCTGGTTGTATCAAGAAAGGTCGGGGAATCACTCATGGTCGGTGATGACGTTAAGATCATTTTTCTGGGGTCCAAGAACAGGGGGAGAGAAATGAACATAGGCATTGAAGCTCCCCGCACTATTCCTGTCTTCCGAACAGAAGTGTATGAACGCATCCAATTAGAAAAAGCCCACGGTTCAGGCTCAGATGAACCTGCCATTATAAAGGAGTAGCCCATGCGCACCAGCAATACCGGTATCCGGAATCTTTACAAAAACCCCAAAACTGGTTATTTGGTCTACGAGCGTCCCGATACGAAACAACGATTCGGGATGGGGAAAGACCTGCATAAAGCCATTGAAGCCGCAAAAGAATTAAATGAACGTCTGTCCCAGACCAACCCAATCGTTGAAAAAATCCTCGGCAATGCCAAGCGAGTGACCTTCAATCAACATTGTGACTACGTGATTGAAAAAGTTTGGACGCCACGCGTCAACCTGCCACCTGGTCATGACAACGCCATGTCGGCCTCAACACTCTCAGGCTACTCGACAAGATTAAAAAGTCTCCGTCAGGAATACGGTGATCTGCTAGTAGATGATGACCACTTTGATGTTCTGAGAATTTCCCCGTTCCTCGATGCGCAAACCCCGCGCATGAAAAACTCCTACCGCGCCGTTCTGTCGATCTTGTTCAATGAAGCCAAAGATCGCGGCTTGATGCGCTACAACCCGGCGACCGACAAGAAAAAAGCGGTTGTCAGCGTCGAACGCAAACGGCTATCGCTGGAATTATTCATGGCAATCCGTGATGAAGTCCAGCCCTGGGTACAGTCGGCCATGGATCTGGCGCTTTATCTCGGGTCCAGGGTCGGGGATGTCTCTAACCTGCGCTGGAAAGATAACGTTGAAATTATCAATGGTGTGACCTACCTGGTCTATGTGCCAGAGAAAGGCAAAAACAAAAAGAAGCTGTCTCCCATTCATGCCCGTTGTGAAGGGCCGGTTCTGGAAATCCTGAAGCGTTGCCGGGGGGACGTGATCAGCGAATACATTCTGCATTTTCCAATGCGCGGTCGCGCCTTCAGAAAATTTATTGGCAAGCCACTGGATTCCGGATATCTGTCCCACCAGTTCAGCGATGCACGTGGCCGTGTCTTCGGAAATAAACCGGAACTGTTCATGACCGAAGATGAAAACAAGTATGGAAAAATGCGCCCGATGAAGCCAACCGAATTTCCCAGTTGGCATGAAATCCGTTCGCTGGCCGGGTGGCTGGAAGAACAGATCAAACGGGATGATGGTAAATCGGCGCAGAAGATGCTGGGCCATAAGGGCAAGGAAATGACCGAGTTGTATTTTTCACGCAGGCCAGTTGAGGTGACAGAGATTACTATCGGGGCAACCTCTTACACATAACATTACAAGGAGCAATAAATGCAACCAGCAACACAAGATCAGGAAGCTGAAACGTTCCTTGGTCAGGCCGATAAAATCATGCGGGCCTTGGTCACTGGCGGAAAAGATAGTCACCAACTCGTATTGGACACTGGCCAGGACGCC
>Ga0209431_10004305_pt1 | contig 11160 bp, 16 predicted proteins | sample RifCSP13_3_FD_184021 | JGI IMG/M metagenome (GOLD analysis project Ga0209431, IMG submission 184021) | Soil microbial communities from Rifle, Colorado - Rifle CSP2_sed 13_3 (SPAdes) (version 2) | ecosystem: Environmental > Terrestrial > Deep subsurface > Rock core/Sediment | place: Rifle...
GGAGCCGCCGGCGGCGGCGGCGCCGAGCCGAGGGGAAGTTGCTGGTTTTGATCCATGAGCGGAATCTCCGAACCGGGGGAGGATGGTTCCGAGACCGTATTGGGCTGGGAGAGAAGCCCGCGGTGGCGGGCCGTGACGACGACTCCGCTGACCTGCTGGCCGTTGAGCCCGAGCTGCTGGGTGATGGCTAAGACGGAGGCCCCTTCGCGGGCCAGAGCCAGGATCTGCTCCTTCTGCTCCGGTGTCAGTTTTGGCGTCGGCATCTTCTCTCCTGGGCGGATAGAGAGACCCGACGTTTCTTGACGCCAACTACAGTGTTGACGCTCCGGGGGAGGAGGTCACAAAGAACGTATCACCTTGCGGACGCCAAGTCAACCGAAAAAGAGAAGAATTATCTGGTCGATGGCGCGAAAACCCCGGCCTTCAGGCCGGGGATGAAGCGCCAGGGGCCGTCTCCTGTAATATTTGGTCTTCGTTTTAGAAATGACGTATACTGACACATACGGCACATATGATAAACGCGGTGACTGAGAACGTCAAGACGGAAGCGGAAACCAAGGTCCACCACGTCCGCAAGATGAAACTCGGGCGATCCGAGACGCTCGACCGTCTCTGCCGAGAAGCCGGGCGCATCTACACGCTCTCGGTCGTCTGGTTCTGGCGTCATGTCCGTCGCCAAGGCGTCTGGCTCTCCCAATACGGGATGCAGAAGCGGCTCGAAAACGGCCAGCCGACGATCCTTCATTCCCAGTCCGCGCAGAAGGCCGTCGAATGCTTCTTCCACGCCCTGAAGACGTGGAGGGCGGAACGGAAGACTAATCCGGCCATCAGGCCGCCACATAAACTCAAAAAGTTCTTCAAGGTCGTCTGGAAGAAGGTCGCCGTCCGGGTCATCAATGGCGACCTTGTCCTCTCGAACGCCAAGGGAACCGATCCGTTCGTCGTCAAGGACTGGAAGTTTGATCTTCCCGTTCAGGTTGAGGTCGGCTGGGATGGCGACCAGTACGAACTCAGGGCGACCTACGAGCAAGAGGCCAAGGCACAGGAAGACGGGCTGGTCGTCTCCTGCGACCTCGGCGAAGTCCACCCGGCCTGCGTCGGAACCGAGGACTTCCATCTGCTTTTGAGCGGTGGAATCCTTCGGTCCAAGCGTCGCTATCGGGAGAAGCTCAAAGCGAAGCTCTCGTCTAGGATCGACCGGAAGAAGAAAGGAGGCAAGCGCCGGAGAAAGCTCATCGCGTCCAAGCGGAGGAAGCTCAAGCGTCTCGACAACCAGATCCGGGACATCGAGCACAAGCTGACATCGGCGGCGATAAACGCCCTCGACGAAAGAGGGGCGAGAACGCTGGTGATCGGCGACCTGCGCGATATCCGGATCGGCTACGACAAGGGCAAGGTCCAAAACCAGAGGATGCACCAGGCTCCCACGGGGCGAATCCGGCACATGCTTTCGTACAAGGCGGAACGTCTCGGCTGGAAGGTTGAACCACCTCAGAATGAGTCGTGGACCTCGAAGACATGCCCAGCTTGTGGAGCCAGAAACACTCCGACCGGGCGTGTCTACACGTGCTCCGCCTGCGGTTTCGTGGGCCACCGGGATGTCGTCGGACAAGTGAACATCCTCAAAAAGTATCACGGCAACGTGGAAGGCTGCCGTGTAATCGGGGCCATGGCGTCCCCCATCGGACTGCGTTGGTATCCGCATCTCCGGTGTAGCTCGCTGAGTTCCGCGAGAATCCCCGGCCTTTAGGCCGGGGAGTACGTCAACGGCTACGCCTGCGCGCCCGGAGGGCCCGGATCTGCTCGGCGAGTTCCCTCTCCTCCCGTTCGAGCGCCTGGTAGGTGATCTCCTCGCGTTCCAGGGACTCACGATCGGACTCGGCATCCAGGAGGGCGATCATCCGGTCGATCTCGTCAAGCCCGATTGCCTGTCCGACTGCGGCCAGCTTCTCGACGTGTTTCCGGGCAAGATGGGCGTGCTGGTCGCTGATGAAGTTCGCCCTCATATGCCGGGCGACGGTCGCCGGAATGCCCTCCGTCACGGCGAATCGGATGACCTTGAGGTGGTCCGCCGCGACGTCGGAGAGGAGGTACTGCGGGGGCCTCATCATGCTCTCCTCGTGCTTGAGGTCCCCGGGGCCCTCGATGCGGATGATGAAGACCACCACTTGCGGGGCCAGCAGGCCCTTGACGAAGACGGTCATCCGGGAGGTTCCGAAGTCGAACTCCCTCCGGAACAGCTTGTTGACGGCCTCCTTGACTTCCTTGTGTTCCTCGGCCTCCCGAGCCTCCGGTGAGCGCGCCTCCGTAAGCTTGGCTTCCGCCGCCGCGAGTGCCGAGTCGCCCACGGCGGCCGCGGACTCATGGAGCGGCGCGGCGGTGGCCTTCACGGCCGCGGCCGATACGCCCATCTCGCGCGACATGGCGGCCGCGTACTTCTCCAGGCCGATCCGGACCATCCGGCGGAGATCCTGCACGAAGCCGAGGGCGGCGTCCGCAGAGGATCCTTCTGCCGCCAGCTCCAGCCTCGCGTCGGCCCTGCCTGGGACCTCCAGCGTGATCCGCCAGAAGGGCATCTCCCCGGAGTACCCCAGGTGGCGGACTACCAGGCGGAACGTTCCGAAGTCGAAGGTCTCCATTATTGTCCGCGCCCCCGCCGGCGCCGCAACTCATCGAGCCGCGCCTTCACCACCTTGTGGCGTTCCTCGAGGTTTCGGATCATCTCGGTCTCGAATTGATCCGCCTCGCGCATCCCCTCGACCTTGATCGCATCGAGGGCCTGCTGAAGGGCTTGCGCCCCGACGATCATCCCGAAAGCGCGCATCGCTTCCGCTCTGCCTTTGGCCTCTTTCGCAGGTTCTCCTTGGGCGATGAATTCCTCGGCATACTTCTCCGGGCCTACGTCGAGGACTCGCAGCGTCTCCGAAAGAAGCCCATCGACCCCGGAAGACGGGAGCGGATTCGGGGACAGCACGCGGTCCGTGAGGGCGGGTGCGTTGGGCGCCTCCAGGGAAATCTCTAATCCGACGCTACCGTCTTTCGTGATCCCGACCACGGTCACGGTTGCGCGGATCGGCCCGAGGACGTAGGCGGTCTGCGCACCGGCAACGACCGCTTTCGTGGCCTCATCGGCCTCGGCCTCGGCCCTCTCCGCCCTGGTCTCCGCTTCCTGGATAGCGGTCGCCAACTCCTGCTCCGCTGCGGCGAGAACCTCGTCCCCTACGATGGAGGCGACTGAATAGAGCCCAATGCCCTCGGCCCTGAGCGTCTGGGCCTCCGCCCAGGACTTGCGCTCCCGCATCATGATGAGCCGGACATACCGCTCCGGCCCGTACTTGAGGGCGCTCCTCATCTTTCGAACGTGTTCGAGGGCCGCCTCAACGGGATCGCGCTCCTCAAGGATCGCGCTCAAGGTATAGGCCGTCCCGGGTGCGCTCGCGGTGCTGGCGTAGCCGAAAAGCTGAAGAGTTGGACCGGCCAGACCGCGGAACTCCACGTCGATCCGCAAGGGGCCGAACTGGAAGGTTCTCGCCATGCGGAGCATCCCCCTCCGAAAGGCATGGCAGAGGGGGAGGTCTCCGCCGGTCGCAGGGAATTATATCCGCTCCAAGGGGCGAGGTCAACCTCGGAACGTTTTGCGCCGCTTCCTCGCCGCCGCGCACTGGGAGCAGACGCCGCGGCCGCGCTTCCGGTCGACCTGGTGCCATGAGCACCCGCCCGGGCAGGCCCTCAGGTCGTTGCAGCCACAGTAGACGCAGGTGGCGATGCCCACGACGTCCCTCATATCTTTTCCTTTCCTCGCTTGACGAGAATGATGTCCTTCAACCGCCCCGCGATCGCCTCGCGTCTGTAGGGCCCCTCGTAATGCTTGACTTCCTCGCCGTCGCAGAAGACGACCGTAGTGGGCACGACCTCCACACCGTAGTCGTCCGCCGCCGTGGGATTCTCCAGTGCGTCGATCCGAAGGAAGGCCACGCGGCCCGCGAAAGCCTCCGCCACGGCTTCGAACTCCGGCACATAGTGCTTGCAGGGAATTGAGTCCGGCGAGAGGAACGCCACGACAAGGAATCCCTTCACCTCGACCACTGCGCGGTCGAGGTCCTGGTCGTTGACCGTCTTTACCGTCTTCACGATCCGTCCTTGGGAAGCACTCGTACGTCAACAGAAAGGACCTTCATCGGCATCGACATTGCCGTCTCCACGGGGAGCGAAAGCCTGTCGAAGAAACGATGCCCGTTGACGTGGACCTTGAGGACGCTCTCGACACGCTCGGTCGGCACCTCGGTCTCGACATTCACCAGGATAATGATCTGTTGCTTCAATACGCCTCCCTATGCCATCCGTTCCAGCGCGCCCGGGTCTCCTTGACGGCGCGCTCCACCCTCGTCTTCACGTCTGCGGCCCTGCAGGACGATGGCTGATCTCTGTACGCTCGGACGAACTTCTGTACCGCCGGCCGGGATAGCTTGCCCGGGACGTCGGGCATCACGGAGAGCGCGTAGCAACCGTCCTTCCTGGGCTTCACTTTGAGGTTCATGCCCTGGCCGGCCACGACGATGTCGGTGTGCCACGCCATCCCTTTCACGGCGACCTCCCGAACGGCTTGATCTTCAAGAATGGATCGAAGCGTTTCTCGATCTCCTCCGTCCACACCTCAGGATGACGGCTTATTATAGAGCTTTTGAAGAATCTTGCATAGTAGCCCATCATGCCGATCACGAAATCGCGCCGCTGGCGGATAGCCTCCTCCTGCTCTTCGGTGAGGCCGGGCCTCTCCTTCAGGAGCGACTCGACCTCGACCCGCATCAGATCCAGCGTCGTCTGAAGAACGTCCAGAGCCTCCGCGGGCGTCAATGGTTTGTCGCGCCTTCCGGGCAGCCTTGAGGTCCCCAGGCTTAAGCAGTTCTCGAACGCCAGATTGAGCAGATAGCCCACGTCTTCCAGCAGCTCGTTCAGCTTCTCCACGGCCTCCGCAATGGCTTCAGGGGGGGCGTCACATCCCATCAACAACAGGAAATCCGTGAGGCCCTTGATCATCACGCGATCCGCGTGAAGCGCGGCCTGGACGAACACGAAGTTCGAGTTGGGATGCGTCACGGTCTCCTTCCCGCAACAGGAACGCGCGAGCACGCCACGGACACGACATTGAGCGGCACATTGCCCAGCTTCGGCCCCGGCCGGACCGGATAGACCTTTCCAAGCTCGATCGGGCCTGTCTCGAAAGTCGGTCCTTGGCGGCGCCGGCGCCGCGGCGCGAACGTGGGCGCGCCCCGAGCCGGCGGGGCCGGACGCCGAACGCCTTGCTGATCCCCGGAACCGTGTTGCGGGTTCGCCAGGGCATCGTACGCCTCCGATATCTCCTTGAACCTCTCCTCCGCCTTCCCGTCTCCGCGGTTCCTGTCCGGATGATGCTTTGCGGCGAGCTTCCGATAGGCCTTCCTGATCTCGGCCGCCGTTGCGTTGGGGGCCACGCCCAGGATGGCGTGGTAATTCTTCACGTTCAATCCTTGAACAGCCCCTGCTTGGCGACGAACTGGGTGATCTTGACCCTCTGCTCCTTCGACGGGATGCGCTTGCAATCCTCGCAGATGGCGTAGGCGCACGGGCCGACCATACGGGCCCGGAGCCGGGGGCTGTCGGGCTCGTAGTTCCGGATCGCGCCCAGGTTCTTCCGTTCCTTGGCCATCCCGCAACAGGCGCACTCGAACATGGGGGCGTTCACCGCCTTCTCGCGGAACGACTCCAGGTTCTCTTTTGCGTTCACGGCTTACCCTTCAGCCACTGCTGGACCAGCGGTGCCAGGGCGACCGTGCATTCCACGCAGGCATCGACCTCGGCCAGCGAATAGATCGTGTCCTTCTTCTTTGGGAGTTCGTTGACGTGAGTCACCGGGACGATGAGCTGGCTCATCATCGTGAGAGACGCCGGCGGTTCGGTCTTCGGCTCCGTGGCCGGGTGCGGGGCGATCGGGACTAGATTCCCTCCTCCCGCGACGTAGGACCGGAACTGCTTGCCGCAACGGTCGCAAACCTTGAGGTTCATGAACACCCTCCTCCTGAAATTCGTTCCGTTGAGGGGATTATACCGTGGCCGCGGCGCCGTGCAACCACTTTCCCTTTGGCTCCCCCCTTGGTTTGCTATGGCTTTTCTATGCTTCTGAGCTTGGCAAGCCGGGCTTCGAAGCGTGGCTTTTGCTATGGATTCGAAGCAACCATGGCTTAGCCTGCCTAAAGCCATAGCTAAGCCACGCCCTGCAGATCGCGAACCTCCTGGGGAAGCTGGGCCCACGCGTGCGCCTCGTCCATCGCGGCTTTGGCCAGCTTGAACTCCTCGAAGTCGAATGAGAGGGGGATCCACACCACCTTCTTGATGTCGAGCTCGACGTGGCCATCCCTGTAGCCCCACCGGCCCCGGCAGTCCTCCCGGGCATAGAATTCCTGGGGCTTTTCCATGGTCCGCTCGCCCTGAGGACGCATCCCGTAGGCGTGGGCGTCCTCAAAGTTGGTCTTGAACCGGACTATGGCCTCGACCGGGATCGACGCCGGGTACCAGATAAAGACCGGGCAGTTGGGAGGGACGCGCACCTTGACGACCGCGTGGCCGTCCTTGAAGCCATAGAAGACCTGGACGTTGTTGCTCAGGATCTTCTGGAAAGGGTCCTTCACCAGGAACTAGTATAAGAAACGCGGGGGCGGCCTTCAAGATTCGTGCGGCTCAAACGGGTTCGACATAGGGTCCCCGCACCTCGGTGATGGTGACGAACTCTCTGTAGGCCTCATCCCCAAGGAACAGCTTGACGGCCTCGACCTCCGGCACCAGGGCCTCCATGAAAGCCAGGAACCGGGGATCCTGGGGGTTGTATCCGAAGGTCAAGGCGCACCTCACGGGCTCCTTCTTGTAGTACCGGTAAGCCGCAACCTCGTTGGCGATGTACTCAAGGACGTCCTCCGCCTCCGGCATGTAGTCGAACGTCCGGTCGAACTCGATGGTCCGCGTGTAGACCTTCTCCTTCTTAGTCAGGCTCGCCACGAATATGTTGGTCTTCCGTACTAGCGGACCCACATCCATCCGCTCTAGGTCGACTGGCGCGATCTCCAGTTCGATCCCGTGCTTCTTGACGAAGCGGCCGAAAGTGTTCTTGGCGAAGGTGTGCTGGGGATCGCGCTCCTTCACGGAGCTTGCTCCTCTGGGAGGGGCTGCGGAGGCCGGATGAACCACTCCGTGTCGATTCCGATCGTTCCTCGGCCACAAGCCTCCCGGCCCTGGCCGATGGCTTTCCAGAGCTTTCCTTTGAGATCCCTGATCCCAGCCCCGGTGATGTCGCCTGGCAATATCGCGAGAGTCTCGGTCTTGCGCAAGGACTTGAGAATCTCTTTATTCCATCGCTCGAGCGTCTGCACGATCTCGCGTGTCTCCGGTCGCGCGGTAGGGAAAGCTTTCCTCAGGGCTTTGGCATGGGGCAACGCATCCAAGAGCGCTGACTTCACTGAAACGCCTGTGATTCCGGGAGACCGGAGGGCCTTCTTGGCCTCGTCGAGCTTGCAGGCCAGAATCCCGGCCGAGAGGCCTCCGGAGAGACACCGCTGGGCTTTCTTCTCCCATGCTTTGCTCATAACCGGCTCAAAGCCGTTCCTACAAGTTCGAGATCGGAATCCTGCCGCTCAGTCCGCCGAACGCCGCCGTCTCGGGGGCGGGGTACGGCTGGAAATACTATAGCACCAAAACGTTCCGGGTCAAGGACCGCGGTGGCGCGGCTCTAAACGCCCCGGGGAGGCCTTTTCGTGGCCCACAATTCCTTGTGGTCCAGACGAAGGCTCCACACTACGACTTTTTTTGAATGCAAATCGCATTTGACCTTGACTTCGTTTCTCCTCGGGCTACACTCTCCTTCGCGCCGAGAAGCGTAAGGGAAAACTCACCATGGAGTGGTGTCCGAATCTCCAAGGGCCGTGCCGTCGCTGCCCGTCCCCCTGGCGTTTCTCGGCGCTCAGGCGGACCCGCACAACGGCACGGCGGCGCGGCCCTTGGGGGTTCCGATTTTAACCGATCCATTGGCGGAGCCGGCGATGTCACCGTCGGTCGTGGACGCCCGGATGTTCTTCGAGGCCCTCTATTCAGGCGTGGGCGCCGGCTACATCGAGATCAGGCCGCTCCTCGACGGCTCCGACCCCAAGCGCAAGACCGAAGAGGGGATGCGCCTGGAGGCCCGCGCGCGGCGCTGGTTCCTGTGGCCGCGCGAGACGGCCGCCTGCGCGAGGCACTGCGCCGACCTGGACGGCCGGTTCCACGTCTACTTCGGCGTCGCGCTCCGCAAGCGCGACGGCGGCGGGAGGAAGTCCGACGTCGGCTGCGCCACGGCGGTCTTCGCGGACGTGGACTTCAAGGACATCCACAAGGACGCGGCTCACGCCGCCCTCAAGGCATTTCCCCTCGCTCCGTCTGCGTGCGTCCGCAGCGGCAACGGCGTCCACGTCTACTGGTTCCTGGCGGAGCCTGTCTTCGAGAGCCGGTTCGCCGAGCTGGAGCGCGTGAACCGCGCGGCCCTCGTCCGCTTAGGCGCCCAGACCGGCCCGCAGAACGTGGACCGCCTGCTCCGCGTACCAGGCACGGCGAACATCAAGCCTGCGTACCCCGACCCCAAGCCGGTCGCCGAAGTCGCCTGGTGGCACCAGGAGACGCGGCGTCGGCTGGAGGATTTTTCGGCCGCGTTCCCGGCCCCGCCGCCTGCAGAGGCTGTTGCGCTGGCGCCGTGTGAACCAGGTCCGGCCCGTCCATTCGTCCTTCGCTAGATCGAGGTGCCGGAGGCCTCGCTCAGGAAGATGGCCCAGACGCTTTCCGAGATCTGGATCCCCGGATTCCGGCACTACCTCGCCCTCCACGTCGGAGGCTGGTGTTCCCATGCCGGCTTCAGCGCCGACTCCGCGTTCCGCCTCATGGAGCTGATCTGCGCGATCGCGGGGGATGAGGAGGAGAGCGACCGCCTGGAGGCGGTCCGGGACTCTTACCGAAAGTCCGTTGCCGGCGAGAAGGTCGCCGGATTCACGGCTTTGCTGGCCCTGGTCAAGGATTCGTTCCCGCCGGCCCTCGCATCGAGGGCAGCGGCGGTCCTGGAGACCGCCCGGGCGCGCGCGCCCATAGGGCGTCCGCCCGTGCTCGTGGTTTCCGAGGGGGGGACTTAGCGGTCGCTCTAGAGGCGCGGCCCTGGAGAGAGTCCAATGGCTACTCCGAGGGAGGTCATCGACGCCCTGTGGTCGGGCGTGACCGGAGGCCACGTCTGGCTCCGGACCTTCAAGCCTGGCCAGAAGGATCCGGTGGACAATTATTATCGATGGCCCTCGGAAGCAGACACGCTGCTGTCCGTCCTCGCCGCTCACCAGCCCGGCGATAAGGCCTACGTCGGCGCCGGCATCCGGTCGGAGCCGACGAACATGAGGAAACACGTAAGCCTCGTGACCTCGTGGTGGACCACGATCGACTTGGGCGCGGTCCCGCTCGAACGCGCGATCGAGGCCCTCCAGAAGTTCCCGGCCAAGCCGTCCGCCGGCATCAAGATGGATGACGTGCTCCTCGCGTTCTGGTTCCTCAAGGAGCCCTTCGGATCCCCGGACTTCGAATACGTCTGGGCCGGCAACAAGACGATCCTGCCCAGCCTGTATCTCGGCACCGATTCCAACAGAGACCCGATCCTCGCCGCCCACGGCCTCCAAGCCAGCCACTATGACTTCGACGGCCTCATCCGGTCCCCCGGTCAGCCTGGCGCAAAGATCGTCTGCTGGAGGCCCGAGGCCCGGTACACCCTGGACGAGTTCATCGAACTGGTGTGCCCGAAGAAAGAGCAGCCGGCCCCAGCTCCGGCCGCGCCCCCCGGGCCCGCGGCTTGCACTCCGGCCGTCACCATCACCGCCGAAGAGTCGACCGAGATCGCCAAGGCGCTCGGGGAGATCTGGATGGAAAACAGCCCCGTGGCGCTCCACGTCGCCGGGATGCTGGCCCGGGCGGGGATCGCCATCAAGGAGGCCAAGGAGATCATCCAGATCGCGGCCAAGGCCTCCGGCGGGGACGTCAAGAAAAAGTTGGCGGAGGTGGAGAACACCTACAAGAGGCACGCGGAAGGCCAGGAAATCGCGGGGGCGCCATCGCTCCTCAAGTTCATCGAGGAGCAGTTCCCCCCGGTGGCCAAGCTGAAGGCCAAGAAGGCGGTCGATCGGATTCAGAAGCTCATCCCGGAACGTGCCAAGCCGGAGCAGGAGCCCGACTTCCATCTGGTGCGGCCCATCGTCAAGTTCGACTCGAGGCCCGCCCGGTGGGCCGTCAAGGTCCGCGTACCGGACGGCCGGGAGCTTGAGGTGACTGTGGAGACGCAATCCTTCATCTCCTTCAACATGTTCCAGGCCGCCTTCTACGAGCAGACCCATGCCATGCTGGGCGACATAAGCCAGTACCGGTGGAAGCGGATGATCGGCGAGGAGGGGGGGGAGCCCGAGGTCCGGGAGACCCCTCCGGAGGCCAAGCCGGACGGGGCGATCTCGACGTCCCTCGACGAGTTCCTCTCGGACGCCAAGGAGAATCCTGATATCGGCCTCCTGAAGTCCTTCCCGGGATACGATGAAGGCTCCAGGTTCTTCCGTTTCGCTGCCTTCCGGGACTACCTCAAGGAGAACGGGGTCAAAAGCGAGGATCGGGTGGTCTTCGACTTCCTGAAGCGGTCGGGCTTCAAGAACGACGTCAAGAGGTTCGGTCCAAAGCTCCAGAGGCTGTGGATCCAGGCGTTCGGGCCGACCGACGGGAATGGACACGCCGACCTGATTCCCCCGTCACCGGCCCCCCCCGCGGCCCCTGAGGCGCCCCAGACTCCCGATCTATTCGCCGGCGAAGGAGGCCTGAGTCCAACCACGGAGATCAAATCCGATCTCCAGGAAGGGGAAGGGCCGGTGGGGGATGCCGATGCCTAAGAAAAGATCCCTTTCTTACGCGCGCGCGACCCCCCCCCGCCCAAAAAATAAATTTTTTATTTTACCCCCCCCCCCCCCCCTCGTAACAGCGTAACAATGTAACATTTTTCGGGCTCTGACATAAACCCATGAGACTGCGATGGTTGGGCTTGACCCACACGACCCCCCTGTTACGCTATGATGTAACAGACGTAACAGGGGAGGGGGG
>Ga0209431_10004312_pt1 | contig 11153 bp, 12 predicted proteins | sample RifCSP13_3_FD_184021 | JGI IMG/M metagenome (GOLD analysis project Ga0209431, IMG submission 184021) | Soil microbial communities from Rifle, Colorado - Rifle CSP2_sed 13_3 (SPAdes) (version 2) | ecosystem: Environmental > Terrestrial > Deep subsurface > Rock core/Sediment | place: Rifle...
TTCCTTTACCTCAACATTTGCCTCCTCCAGTCCCTCATCCTGCGCATGGATATAAACCGGGAATATCAGGAAGAGGGCCGCCGCAAGTAATGCTGTTATCTTTTGCATTTTCCCCTCCTTATCTGGTAAATTTCGCCCCTGACGGGTGATTGGAACCATGGATCCTGTTGTGACAGTTGATGCACCCCTGACCGTATGGAGCGCTTGCCCTGTTATACCTCGGCATATTCACATGCCCGCCGTATTGGTGGCAGTTGGTACAGAGGAACGGTCCCTTGGAAATAAGCATCCTCGGGTTGTTCGAGCCATGCGGATCATGGCAGTTTGTGCAGTTCTCCCTCACTGGCGCATGTTCCCATACGAAAGGCCCTCGCTTCTCGGCATGACAGCTGTAACAGGTGTCGTTTACGCTGGCTGACTTCAGCATCTTCGGGTTGCCGGAGCCGTGAGGATTATGGCAGCTTTCGCACCCCATCTTGCCCTCCCTGACAGGCATATGGGACGATTTAAGTATCTGCCCCTTCTTATCCTGATGGCACTTGAAGCAGGCCACCGATGCATTCTCGCCGATAAAGAGGGAATCGTCGCTTCTCCTCTCCATCACATAATGACAGTTTACGCACGACACTCCGGTCCTCTGGTGCGGACTTCCCTTCCAGCCGATCTGCATCCCGCCGGTATGACACTGTTCGCATATCATGTTCTTCTGATTGTGGGATATCTCCCCAAAGGAGACTACTGTGGGCTTTTTATCTGAAGTAAGCAGGCCGGGCGCCTCTGCAAGATGCTTACTCATAGGACCATGACACTTTTCGCAGGCAATACCCGTCCCAGCGTCGGCGTGCTTGAAAAACCCTGAATGCTTTGTCTTTTCAAAGCTCTTAATATACTCCTCATGACATTCGAGGCATTCCGTGAGTTCTCCGACAGATGTTGCGCCCTCCAACGCTGGGACAATCTTCGCCCAGTCCACCTCTTTGGCCTTTGCCTCCATTGCCCCTGCAAGGAGCAACAGGGCAAGGGCCATGACGCGCGGCAACTTCCATACCTTTCGCTTCATAATCCCCTCCTTTTTTAGTGTACTTAGAAAAACCTATTTTTACTGCGGGCGAATTCAGCCCTGTGCTCATCAAATTTCTCTACCGTGCTCAGATCATATTTGAATTCGCCTATAAGGCTCCTGGCCCCGTCAACGACATGCGACTTAATTTACCCGATAAAGCTGTCAGGCAAGTGACAGTCCCTGTATCCAGGATTCACGCCGAGGGCGCCGTAATGACTCGATTCCTTCAATTCCGTAAAACATAGCACACCTTTCTTACTCCTGCAAGGAAAGGGAAACTTCTCCCCTTCAGAATAGTTCCTATCTTGTCAACTTCGCCCCTGAGGGGTGATTGGAACCGTGAATCCTGCTGTGACAGTTTATACAACCTTGGCCGTAAGGAGAGCTTGCCCTGTTGTATCTCGGCAGATTCACGTGCCCTCCATACTGATGGCAGCTTAAACATAGAAATGCCCCCTTAGTAATAAGCATCCTTGGATTATTGGAACCATGGGGATCATGACAGTTTGAGCAGTTCTCCCTGACGGGCGCATGTTCCCATACGAAAGGCCCGCGCTTCTCCGCATGACAGGAGTAGCATAAGTCATTGACACTGCCTGCCTTGAGCATCTTGGAGTTGCCCGAACCATGAGGGCTATGGCAGCTTTCGCAGCCCATCTTGCCTTCCCTGACAGGCATATGGGACGATTTAAGGGCCTGCCCCTTCTTTTCCGTATGGCACTTAAAACAGGCCTCTGTCGCCCTTTCTGTTATCAGGAGTTTTCTATCGCTCTTTCTCTCCATCGTATAGTGACAGTCCGGACATGAAAGACCGGACCTCCGGTGCAGACTGCCTTTCCAGCCGATCTGCATCCCGCCAGCATGGCATTGGATGCAAATTTTATTCTTATTTTCCTGACTGGTAATACTGAAGGAGACAAGGAGAGGCGGTTTTTTTCTGGGGGCATCAAGATGTTTGCTCATGGGCCCGTGACAGTTCTCGCAATCAATAGCATCTTTGTCATTTTTTAGATTTAACCTGAATATCCTTCCATGAACAGTATTGCCATACGTTGCCATATACTCCTCATGGCATTCCTCGCACTCGGTGGTATCCTTAACATATGTCGCTCCTTCCAGTTCCGGGACAATGGAAGCCCAGTTAACATCTGCGGCCCAGACTCCCCGGCCCGAGCTAAGACCGAAAAAGGTTAAAAGCAATGCTATCAGAACATTTTTCCCCATCTCCCCTCCTGTGAAAGAAAAAAAGCCCGCCTCCAGCTTTTTCCAGCCGAAGACGGGCTTACTATCAGACCTTTCCATCTTTCCCATTTGCTTCCTTTCGTTGACAGTGGATGGTCGAGTTTATTGCAAAATGATTTAAACAACAGAGAACTCAAAGTTATGGGAGAGGGTACACAGAGAAGGATAATGTGTCAAGAAAAAAATACAACAGAAAAAAATACAATAAAAAAACACTTGACATCATTTTTAAATCAACTATAATTGAAATTAATTTTCAATTTCTTTGTCGAGGCAGGCATGTACCAATTTCATATATTAGCCACCTGGCTTCACATCATATCGGCCATCTACTGGATAGGGGCCATATTTTTCATCCTGACGGCCCTTGGCCCGGTTCTTCGCAAACAGCCCGCTATCGTTGTACCGCCCATAATGACAGGCGTGCATGAAAGGGTGCGGAAGAATGTATTTATCGCCATCATCATGTTTGTCATTACCGGTTTGTTCAACGTGTACTACAAGGGACTGTTCGATGCAGACGTTCTCTTGCGGAGTTCATACGGAAATATCTTTTTATTCAAGATGGTCCCGGTTGCGATAATGTTCACTTTGTACTTTTCTGCCCCGGCTTTAATGAAAAAATTTGCATCAAATAATGAGGATGACTGTTCCGGAGACAGCGCATGCTGTGAGATGGAAAAAGGCCCGAAGCCCGGCAATAAGGTCTTTGCAATCCTTCATGTGATCGCCTTGGCATCGGGTTCCTTAGCCGTCCTGCTGGGGGTAAGTCTGAGAGGTTAAATTTTTTCAGGAGGTATTGAAAATGAATTTTAAATTCTTGATTTTGGCATTAATTCTTATCCTTTCCCCTTCTATGTCATATCCCAGTGAAACAAACTGGGTATCAGTTGCTGACGAGGTCGGAAATAAATTAAAGGAAGGTCAGGCATTGTATGAGGCCGGCAATGCAGCAGCGGCCAAAGGCAAGATCACGGATGCATATTTTGAGGTCTTTGAGGGAAGCGGTATGGAGACCGCTGTTGGTCTTAAGGTCTCTCCGGCAAGAAAGACCGAACTGGAATCGATGTTCAGCGGGATAAGAGGGGCAATCGGGTCTGGGGCGTCCATGTCCGATGTAAATAGGAGGGTTGATTCGCTCACGGCGGCCATTAAAGAGACTGCGGCAAAGATGGACGAAGCCTCGGACGGCAGGAAAAAGTCCGGGGGGGGCAAGCTTTTTTTCGACTCCTTCATAATAATCCTCAGGGAAGGGTTTGAGGCGATCCTTGTCATCAGCGCCCTGATTGCCTATCTCGTAAAGACCGGACACGGGGACAAAAAAAGGAAGATATACCTGGGCGCCCTACTGGCGCTGATTGCAAGCGCGGTCACTGCTGTTGTCATCAATACCATTATCACGGTATCAGGCCCGGCCAGGGAAGGGCTTGAAGGCGCCACAATGCTCACCGCAACGGCGGTCCTCTTCTATGTAAGTTACTGGCTCATCAGCAAGGCGGAAGTCGGGAGGTGGCAGAGGTTCATAAAGGGAAAGATTGAGGCGTCTCTGAGTGGAAGAAGTGTGTTTGCCTTGAGTTCCGCAGCATTTCTCGCCGTCTACAGGGAGGGGGCGGAGACCATCCTCTTCTATCAGGCGCTTCACTCCAGCGCGGGTGAGGACGGGGCTGCTGTTGTGATGTACGGGTTTGCGGCAGGATCAGTTATCCTGGCCCTGGTTTATCTGGCCATCAAGTATCTGAGCCTGAAGATACCCCTCGGTCCCTTCTTTGCATTAACCAGCACCCTACTTTACTACCTTGCCTTCTCCTTCGCAGGAAAGGGGATGTTGGAGATACAGGAGGCAGGCTGGATCTCCACGACTCCGGTAACTTTCCCCACAATCCACCTCTTAGGGATATATCCCTCTCTTGAAGGTATTGTCCTGCAGGGTGTTTTGCTTGCTGCGGCCATTGGGGCTGGTTTATACACACTTTTTTCCATAGACAGGGGAAGAAAGGCAGTTATAGGCGATGTTTCTCATATTGGCAGGGATATAAAGGCTCTCCATGATCTCCTTGAGCATATAAAGATGGATGTTCAGGCAAGCAAGGCATCATGGGAACCGTTGAAGGGCGCCGACGTGATTGAAATACAGGAGATAAAGGAACACTTGGACAGTGTGGATTTAAAGACCCATGAGGTCATAGAGCACCTTTCAGAGCTCGAAAAGGGGCTGACTGACATATTTGGAGAGCTTGAAAAGGGAATGGGAAAAGATAAATGAAGATAGAGAGGATAGAAAAATTTCTTGTAAGGAACAGAGAACGGTTTGGGTATATCCACTTCGGGATGTTCATACTCTTCATGGCCTTATTTCTTATTCCGCCATTCCTCCCAGCACCGCCGGAAGAGGCGAAGCCGTGGAACAACTTTGTCTTATTTGCAAAGTTTGCGGTCTGGGGGCTATGGTTCCCATTAATCCTCGCTTCGGTGATCATATTCGGCAGGGCATGGTGCGGCCTCTTCTGCCCCCAGGGGGCCCTCTCCGAGTTCCTGAACAAGAGGGGAGGGGACAGGGCAATCCCGAAATGGTTGAGGTGGGAGGGGACACCGATAATGAGCTTCATCATTATAACCGTATTGGGGCAACTCGTTGCCGTCAGGGATTACCCTAAACCTATGCTCCTTATATTCGGGGGGACAACAGTTATAGCGGCCCTGCTTGGTTACCGGTATACAAAGGGCCGCAGGTCCTGGTGCAGGAACATCTGCCCCGTCGGGCTTCTACTTGGCATATTTTCAAGGCTGGGAATGGTGGGTATTGAAAGGGGAGAAAGAAATGGGGCAAGGGTTATCTGCCCATTATACATAAATCTTCACACTAAGGTTGCTTCGAGACACTGCATAGAGTGCCTGAGATGTGTAAATCCAGGCACACCTGGCACATTAAGGATAAATCTCAGGAGGCCTGGAAAAGAGATAGAGGAAATCAGGGGAAGGGAGCCTGATATATATGAGGTCAGCTTCTTGTTCCTTGCTACAGGCCTGGCACTTGGGGGATTCCACTGGCTTGTTAACCCTTTTTACGTGAAGTTCAAGATGGCCATTGGTACTCTCCTCCTCGACATGGGACTTGGTGGATTTATCGGAAAGAGCGGGCCGTGGTGGGTAATGGTCAACTACCCCGAAAGGGGAGATGTGTTTAACTGGCTGGATTTTATCTCTGTAGCATCTTTTATGCTGTCCTCCATGCTTCTGTTCGGAGGGATACTGTTTTTCCTGACCTTACTTTCCTCTGTCCTCCTCCGTAAAGAGGAAAAGGAGATTATGAAAAAAGTTTCAATTATAGGCTACACATATACCCCTGTAGCCCTCCTCTCCCTTGTCCTCGGCCTTGGGGCGGAGATGTTCTCTCTCCTGCATTTGACGGGTCTTGGGAGCAGCGCTGTAAAGGGGGTAAAGTTAGTTATCCTTTCAACCGGTGCAATATGGAGCCTTTATCTGAGTTACAGACTGACAAACGGGCAATTGCTTGCTCAGATACCAAATATTATCGGAATAGGGATCGTGACATGGGCGTGGTACGCAGTTTTATAACTTACCAATGAAAATGAAAACCATTATCAGGAGGGAATTATGAAGTTCATGGTTCAGAGTTCAAAGTTCAGAGTTATTGTTTTTCTTTTATTACTCGTTGCTCATTGTTCATTGCTTATCACTAAAGTCCACGCCTCTCAGGACAACTGGGGGAAAGTGGCTTTCGAGATAGAGAAGGCCCTGAATCAGGCAGTAGACACCTACGAAAAAGGCAAAAATATCGAAGCAATGGAGTTGGTGGCTGACGCCTACTTCGGGATATTTGAAGGTGAGAAGGCCAATATGGAGATTGCTGTGAGACGGTTCATTAATCTGAAAAAATCAAGTGAGCTTGAGAAAGGTTTTGCAGACCTCAGAAAGGCGATCAAAGAAGGCATCAAACCGGCGGACTTTAAAAAACAGGCTTTAAGTCTAATAGAAGCAGTAAAGGCTGCGGCTAAAGAGCTTGATAGAAAGGGGGTGAAGTTGAGTTCAGAGTTCTAAGTTCAGGAGTTCAGGGTAGGGGCGTATTGCATACGCCCAAAAGTAGGGGCAGGTTTAAAACCTGCCCCTACAACAACCAATAAAAAATCAAGGAGGTATTAAAAATGAAAAAAATATTCCTAGCACTATCAGTTCTGTTCTTATCCTATTCCCCCGCAAAGGCCCTGGAGACCCCGATAGGGACTCCGCAGACCATATACGGGATGGAGGTAGCAGCCGTTTATCTTCAGCCCATCGAGATGGAGCCGAAGGAAGGGCCTCATGCGATGCTTGCCAGGGAGAAAGCGGACGTTCACCTTGAGTGCGACATAAGGGCTGCGGAAAACAACCCTAACGGCTTTGCGGCTGGAGAGTGGATACCGTATCTCACCATGCACTACACCTTGATAAAGCTTGACACGGGCCAGAAGATGGAGGGGCACATGATGCCTATGGTCGCTAACGACGGCCCTCACTATGGCGACAACGTGAAGATGATGGGTGTGGGGAAGTACAAGGTCATCTACAAGATAGAAAACCCCCTTGCTCAGGGTTTCGGAAGGCACACCGACAGAGAGACGGGGGTAAGGCCATGGTTCAAGCCTTTTGAGGTGGAGTGGGAGTTTAACTTCCTCGGAGCCGGGAAGAAGGGCGGATACTGATTGATTAGGCTAACTCCCCTCAATCTACCCACGGGGCATGAACCCTCTTAACCTAAAAGGGGAGGTTTAAAGTTCCCCCTCTTAAGATAAGAGGGGGTTAGGGGGCGTTATGAAGAACTATTTCAGATGAAAAGGAGAACTTTAATAAATCTATCAAATAGAACCGGCCTTAACCGACTATTGGCGGTGACTTTTTCAGCCCTCGCCATCTCCTCCAGCTCCTTTGCTGGAACGGAAGAAGAGATAAGGCTGTTAAAGGAAAGGGTTGATACAATGGAGGTGCAACATAAAGATTTCAGCAAAAGCATAACGGAGGAGTTGGAATTCCTTCGCCGTGATATGGATATGGTTGACTACCGGACTGCGAGGATAAGGGCGCTGGAGGCAAAGGCTGGGGCCTTCACTCTCGGCGGGGACCTCTCTTTCTTCCTCCAAGGGTTTTCAATCGATGGGGATGGGAGGGTTGATGGGACATATTCCGGCGACCTGTTCCTCACCATCCCGGTCGGACGTTACGGGAACGTCTACCTGAGGGGCGACATAGGCGAAGGGGAAGGTATAGCAGGAGATTTGCCTCCGACATTCTCAGGCCCCAATGCAGACCTGGAGTTCAACGAGCCCAAATTCACCCTGGCGGAGGCATGGTACTGGACAAGCTTTCCTATACCGGATATAAGGGACAAGAGGCTTGAGCTCACCATAGGTAAGATTGACCCTACCGGGTTATTTGACGCCAACGCTGTAGCGAACTCCGAGACCAACCAGTTCATAGCCGATATATTCGTGAACAACCTTGCCATTGAGTTTGCCGGTGATGACAACGGATACGGCCCCGGTGTTGCCCTTGGATACAGGTTCACATCCATATATACGACGGGTCTTGAGATTGTTGGAAAGGTGGGACTATTTGAAGGTGCCATAGCTGATGAAGCTACGTTCAAGAGAGTCTTCGACCGCCCGTTCGTCATAGGTGAACTGGATGTTAAGAGAAGTTACTATGGCTTTGACGGTAACTACCGCTTCTACGGCTGGATGAACCAGAACAGCCATACTGCATGGGATGACCCTTCGGATGACGATCTGTCAAATCAGGGGGTCGGGGTGAGCCTTGACCAGAGGATTAGCAATGACGTTACGCTATTTGCCCGCTACGGCATCCAGGATGAGGATGTCTCAAACTTCGATCAGGTTATAACCATCGGCGGCAGGATAATAGGTAACGGCTGGAGGAGGGGAAACGACGCCATCGGGATCGCATACGGCCTTTCAAAGACCAGCGACAAGTACGAGGACGTCTCCCTTGCCACCGACGGTTACGAGGCAAAGGGTGACGAGCATTACATCGAGGCATATTATAAGTACTATGCCAACGCAAACCTTACCATATCCCCGGATGTTCAGTATATCGTCAATCCGGGCGGCGATAAAGAAAAGAACGATGTCTTTATTTATGGGGTCAGGATGCAGCTGAACTTCTAACCCCTTTGATGCGGGGCAGTTTCTCCGTTCTGCCCCGTGTCATTTCTTTCCAATCAGGTTTACAGATAGTCTTTTTTCTGATAGTCTTATGAATGAGTTTTTGGGAGGAAAATGTTTGGGAGGTGCGGAATGAAAAGCCTTAAAGGGACGAAGACCCTGGAAAACCTTATGAAAGGCTTTGCCGGTGAATCACAGGCAAGGAACCGCTATACCTTTTATGCCTCCGTTGCGAGGAAGGAAGAGTTGATGCAGATAGAGGGGATCTTCATCGAGACTGCGGATAACGAGAAGGAACATGGAAAGAGGTTCTATAAGCTTATATTGGAAGGTATGAAAGGCGAACTCCCAGCTTCAGTAAGGGTTGATGCGGAATATCCTGTCGCATATTCGACAACGGCGGAGAATCTCAGAGCGGCTGCGGCAGGGGAGAAAGAGGAATGGGGGAAGCTCTACCCAAGTTTCGCAAATACGGCCGAATCCGAGGGTTTTCCAGAGGTTGCCGCCGCCTTCAGGAACATCGCGAAGGTTGAGACAAGGCATGAGGCGAGGTTCCTGAAACTTCTGGAAAATCTGGAGAAAGGAAAGGCCTTTGAAAAGGACTCCGTTGTCAAATGGAAGTGCAGAAACTGCGGCTTCGTCCATGAGGGCGCCGAGGCCCCGAAGGAATGCCCCGCATGTCTGCATCCACAAGGATATTACGAAGTCTTCGTCGAGACCTATTGAGATAGAGTTTCCACTTGCTATATCAAATTGAACTCGTCAGAAATAAAAGGTTGCGTCCCCTTTTCCCACGCTATCCCAGGTGAATGAGGCAGCGTTTTGTCCTGCCCCTTATCTATCTTCTTTCAGTTTCAAACTTTTAAAAAAGTTTCGCAGGGTCTTTCTATTTAACCGTTATGTTTATCTTCTCAGAAATTACTGGCGGCGAGTGAGGGATGTGATTCATGTCGCCAAGGAGAAGCTGGAGCGTGTGGGTTCCCGGCGTAAGTGTGATGACGGTCTCTGCCTGCCCTCCGCCAAAGTGCATGTGGTTTGCATCCTTTGGAATAGGCTTGCCCATATCTGGAAGCTTATCAACATCAACGAGAAGGTGATGGTGGCCGGTATTCGGCGCATCCACTCCTGCCGGAGCAACGCCCATCCCTTTTAAGCCGAATATGACTCTGACTTCCTTGGAAACCACCTCCCCTTCTTTTGGAGCTATAATGTAAACCTTGGCCCCCTCGGGAGACTTGGTCTGAGCAAAGACCCGATCGGCAAACGATAAAGCAATCAGTAGAAAAAAGGCATTCAAAACAGGCAGCAAAAAAGATAATCTCTTCATATTTAACCCCCTTTTTAGGATATTTGCTATTAATAGTAACACTGGTATCCGGGTTGTCAAGTTGCCTGTAAGATTTCCTTGAAAATCTCCTTATCCCTGTGCTACTATGAAAACAGTTTTCACTTTCACTTATTCGAGACAAAAATGGAGTCCCTTGTTCAGGAAAGACTTTATAAATGGGCCAATGCGCTTGCCTTAATAACTATTTTTTACAACATCGTTGAAGGTCTGGTTTCCATATACTTCGGCCTGGAAAATGAGACCATCGCCCTCTTCGGCTTTGGCATAGATTCTTTTGTAGAGGTCCTCTCAGGGGTCGGGATATGGCACATGATACGGCGTCTAAAAGGGAACGGCAACGAGAGTCCAGATAGGTTCGAGCGGCAGGCACTCAGGATAACGGGAACATCATTTTACCTGCTAACTGCGGGTCTGGTGGTAACAGCGACTATAAGCCTTTATCAGGGCCACAAGCCCGAAACCACCTTTTGGGGCATAGTTGTAGCCCTCGTTTCCATCCTTTCCATGTGGCTGCTGATACATTATAAGATTAAAGTCGGTAGACAACTCAACTCTCATGCCATACTGGCGGATGCCGAATGCACCAGGGTATGCATATATCTTTCGGTAGTCCTGCTTCTGGCAAGCCTAATTTACGAGCTTACAGGGATAGGTGTTGTTGATTCCATAGGAGCCATAGTCATAGCTTGTCTTTCATTCAGTGAAGGGCGTGAGTCGTTTCAAAAAGCCAGAGGGAACCTGCCTTGTTGCAGCAGCGGAGGGAGAGAATGAAGAAGAGGAAAATAGCGGAGTTTGCAAAGTTCATCGAGGAGAAAGGGCTTAAATCAACGACCCAGAGGGATGATATAGTAAACGCTTTCTTTGATTCCGGCGGACATGTGAGCATTGAGGAGTTACATCACAATGTGCAGAAAAAGAACCCTAAGATAGGATTCACAACTGTTTACAGGACATTGAAGCTCCTTACTGAGAGCGGCCTTGCCTATCAAAGGCAGTTCGGGGACGGGCAGGCGAGGTACGAGCCGGTAACGGGGGAAGAACACCACGACCATCTGATATGTCTCAAATGCGGGAACATTATGGAATTTGAGAACAAGAAAATAGAGAAGCTCCAGGAGGAAGTGGCGAAACAGCATGGCTTCGAGGTAAAGAATCACAAACTGGAGTTATATGGGTACTGCAAGAAATGCAGGAAACCGTAGGGGCAGGGTTCCCCTGCCCCTACATGAGGCTGGCGGTGGTGGGACGGCGGAACGTGGGGAAATCTACCCTGATAAACACCCTGGCCGGGGAGGAGAGGATGATAGTGAGCGAGATACCCGGG
>Ga0209431_10004314_pt1 | contig 11151 bp, 7 predicted proteins | sample RifCSP13_3_FD_184021 | JGI IMG/M metagenome (GOLD analysis project Ga0209431, IMG submission 184021) | Soil microbial communities from Rifle, Colorado - Rifle CSP2_sed 13_3 (SPAdes) (version 2) | ecosystem: Environmental > Terrestrial > Deep subsurface > Rock core/Sediment | place: Rifle...
CGAGCAACGCCATGACGCATAACGTCCGGCGGCAACACGCGGCGGTTTTGCGAGCCGTGGAGTGCTGTCGCACCGTTCAACCCAACCTGCCGTGAGCAAAACCGCCGAGCCACCTGGGCGGAACCTTGAGCGTCGTGTTGCCGCCTGTTATGCGATCGTGGCCGCCCGCCTCTTGACAATAGTTCACAAATATGTTAACATTCTCTGTGCGGACAATACACTTCTACCGGACCTTTGCTGGGAAATGGCCCGTTGAGGAGTTTCTGGATTCTCTGCCTGACCGATCAGCCCAGAAAGTCATTTGGGTGCTCCGCTTAGTAGAGAGATTGGACATCGTCCCACAACAGTATTTCAAGAAACTCGTTGGCTCGGAAGACCTCTGGGAAATTCGTGCCCAAATGGGCGGCAACAGTTACCGTCTCCTGGGGTTTTTCGATGGAGCCACCTTGTTGATTCTGACCAGCGGGTTTTCCAAAAAGCAACAAAAGACACCAATGCGCGAGATCCAAATAGCACTTCAACGCAAATTCGATTACCTACAAAGAAAGAAGAAGCCATGAGTGACGTCGAGCGATACATACGGAATCGTAAGAAACGGAGATCGAAGTTTGCTGAGAACTTCGAATCCGGATATGAAGCATTCCAGTTCAGCGTCATGCTTCGACAAGCCAGAGAAAAAGCCGGTATAACGCAAGAAGCCATCGCGAAGAAACTGCGAACAAAGAAATCCGCTATTTCTCGCATTGAAAACCACGCCGAGGATATTCGCCTTTCCACACTTGGTAAATATGCGAGAGCCCTGGGCAAGCGACTCAAGGTCCAGCTCGCCGATTGACCCCTCCGCTCAAAGCGGGCGGCCATGACGCATAACGTCTCGGCAAACAACGCAACGCTGGAGCGAACTATAATTCTCATTCATGTGAGCGGAAGCGTTGAGCGAGGCTCTTCTAACCATGATTTTTCCAGCGCCGTTGTTTGCCGTGTTATTGACTTTCGCATAAATAATGGCACATATGTCCTTTTATAGTTACATTGTGTGGCATGAGACCACAGGGAAGCGCTCAACAGTTGGAACGCCGCCGCCGACAAGCCATCCAACTCTTGCGCCAGAGAAAGTCCGTGTCGGCCATAGCTCGATTGCTCGCCGCCTCGAAGAGCTCGATCGTACGATGGCGCGAGGCATACAAGAAACAAGGGATCAAGGGACTTCGTCCCAAACCCACACCCGGGCGTCCACCCCGCCTGAACAGGGTACAGAAAGCGAGGTTGGCGAAGTATCTCTTGAAAGGTCCGCTCTGGGCCGGGTACTCGACCGACCTGTGGACTTTAGAGCGTATTGCCACACTGATCGAGAAACGCTTTCATGTAACCTATCATCCGAACCATGTCTGGCGACTGTTACTGAACATGGGATGGAGCTGTCAGAAACCCGAGCGCCGAGCGCTCCAGAGGGACGAAGAGGCCATTGCCGGGTGGGTGCGAAACGAGTGGCCTCGGATAAAAAAAAACCGCACGACGTGGCGCTCATCTCATATTCATGGATGAAAGTGGATTTCTGCTCATCCCCAATGTCCGGCGCACCTGGGCACCACGGGGACAGACACAGCACTTCTATCATTGGTTCAAGCAAGATAGAATCTCTGCTTTTGGGGCCATCAGCGTTTCTCCACACCGGCGACATGCCGGACTGTACATGCAGTTCCGTTCGCACAGCCTCAAACATCACGACGTCAAGATCTTCCTGCAGTATCTCCTTCGGCATCTGCGTGGGCCTATTGTTCTGTTGTGGGATCGGGGAACGATTCACCGTCATCATTCCATCAAACCGTTCCTTGAGAAACACCCACGACTGGACTCAGAGTTTTTCCCTGCCTACGCGCCTGAACTCAACCCGGCCGAACATATCTGGAATCGAACCGACTTTGCTCTCTCCAATAGCATCTCTAACACTCAGTCGCATCTCCACAACAGATTACATTCCATTACTCGCAGACTGCGATCTTCCCAGCAACGTCTCTGGGCATGCATTCATGCAAGTGGGTTGCCGTGGAAGCGCTGATTTGTTGTTCCTTTACTTATGCGAAGCTCAATAGTGCCATCGAAGCCGACAGCGGGTTTATTCTGATTGCCTTCCTTCGTAATCTCAAGACCTGCGGTGTCGACCACCGTACCTGACTGACTTACTCGAGCGCCATACACCCGAAAGTTGCTGCCGTCCCGAAGGTCGTGCCACACGACAAAGTAGTTCGTGCCGTCGAACACGACCGACGGAGACTCCTGCAGATTGGCTGTGTTCGAAATGGGGATGCCTGCGCTGTCGAGCAGCACGCCAGCGGTGCTCACTCTCGCGCCGTAGATGTTGTAGTCCGGATAGCCGCTGCGGAGATCGGTCCAGACCACGAGATAGTTCGTGCCACCGAACGCCACGCGAGGATCTTGCTGATAGTCGGACGCGGTACAGATGGCGATGCCAGACGAATCGAGCACGACACCATCCTTCGTAACACGTGCACCGTAAATATCCAAGTCGACGTTGCGCTCGTCCGACCAGACCACGAAATAATTCTTACCGTCGAACGCTGCGACAGCATACTGTTGATCTTCAGGCGCACGGAAGAAACCTGAGCTTTTATCGATCAAAAATTCATCACCAGCCGATTGGAAAACTGTTTGAGCTGAATGCTGACGAATTTTCTTCCGTTCAGTATCATCTCGGTCCTTTCCTCCAAAATATTTTATTTTTGTTTCGATATTAGTACCAGACAAGAATATTAACAGGCACAATAATAAAAAAGTGAAAAGTGTTTTCATGTATTTTTCCTTTATGAATTTATTGATGTCCTATCTTGAAATTTATTCGATATTATTTTAACAGTAATAATTTTTTTGTCGATACATAATCAACGGCAACTAAGCGGTAGAAATATACGCTGCTTGAAAAAGCGGAGGCAATGAATTCAATTTCATACCTTCCCGCTTCTCGTTTCTCATTCACAAGTGTTGCTACCTCCTGCCCAAGCACGTTGTACACTTTGAGTGTCACCCAACTATTAACGGGTAACGAATAACGGATAACGGTCACCGGGTTGAAAGGATTCGGATAGTTTTGAGATAATTCAAATTTAGTCGGTAAATTATTTTGGGGTTCTTTCACACCGACCAATGGACTTATGCTGATCTCGCCATTAACAAATTCGAACGGTAGAAATATGATACTAGAATCTGCTGCCATCGCTTCAGTAAAAACGAGATGAGTTTTCGTTGAATCATTCAGTGAGTCTTTGACGATATATTCTACCTCAAAAATATCCCCTGAATCGACAGCGACAAAATTATATCCCCGATCATATACAAGGAAATTAATTTTGTTTTCATCAAATATGGATGCAATAGAGCCGGTGAGGAATCCGGCTCTATCAACAGATATAATTTTAATAGGAGTGATAAGGTTTGGCTCATATTGAAGTATAAAGTGCAGTCCGTTAACCGTCATCTCATTTTTCATAATGATTGCAAAAGTACCCGTATCACCCGACATTGTTTTCGTGGTTTGAATTCTGATGACGTTTGATCCAAAAGCTATAGAGCTACCCATCAGTATCATAATCAGGATTATTCTTATTTTATTCATAGTACACCTCATAAAAGTTTTAAATGGTTTATAGCGTCTACTAAGGTCTCCCAATTTTACCGCCACCTGTTACCAATAGCTGTCCTGCTATGTCGACTTCGTTACCGACTTCAAGCTTACCGGTATTTTTCACAATAAGGTCGCGAATTGTTGTCAAGGCGGATCGCCATGGGGTATACAAAATGCAATTGAGGTTGGCGTTGTCGATAGTCACACTACCGTATGTTTGAGAGTTGTTCTTCAAGTATATCGTTCCACTGGAAGCGCTGGCACCACTGCCTGAACCACCCCGGACTGAGATGTTCTGTGCTGGCAAGCTCACGGTATCGTAAAAGATCGCCACTCGTCAACCACCACCCGAGCCGCTGTAGTACGTGTACGCATTACCAGCACCGCCAATTGCCTCAATGACACCTGTGCCTGAGAATGCACCTACATTTAATAAAATTGCTCCACCGGAGCCGCCACCGCTGGGATCGAAACCACCTGAGCCGTTTCCACCATTCGCTCGCACTGCACCATCCATGATGCACTCACCGGCACTAATCCTCACTCGTCCGCCACCGTTACCACCCAAGAAGTACCTATTTCCTCCTCCACCTGAGCCTAAATGACGTGGTTCTTCCAAATATCCGTATGGTGTATTTGAAACAACGACTGTACTCGCATCGGCACCACGTCCGCCGTAGCTTCCACCCGCGCATCGGGTTTCACTGCCGCTGGCTCCTGCAATAATCGAATCATTCGCGTTGTATGTTTCACCAGGACCACCAAGGTAAGTAGTATTGTGACCACCAAGCAATCCTTTGCCGCTTGCGTCGATTGATCCGCCCAGTTTAATGTCTAACGTATCGAGTACGTTCAGCCGTAGCCCAGCTAGCAAACGGGTCGAGTGCGTCAGCACACCACCATTGAGGATGGTTAGAGATGTCAGTGAATCGTTCGCGCCGAACATACCATCCTTGACCAGTGTTACGCCCGCACCGATTGTTGCCGTGTTGGATGCAATGTCCAGACGACTTCCTTCAGTGATGTTAACCGTTCCCGCATGGACGTTAGTCGTATCAAACACACCCACGCTCAATGTGCTGTTGTTTTGCACGTTGATGGTTCCACCGCCGTCAAGCCGGAGATCGGTTCCCACCGGGAAGGAACGGTCTACCTGTGTCGTCAGTGTTGCACCAGTGATGTGCACCACCGGCGTCTGCACCGCTGTGCTGGTATCCAACAAGAGTGTCGAGTTGCTCTCGATGTACACTTCATCGAACGCTGCATTGTCGTATGCGGATGTTTGCAAGCGTGCCCGAGACCTTAACGTCAGTATTTGGAACGTCGCGAGCGCCGATTTCCAGGGAGTGTACAATGGACAGTCGATGTTGCTGTTACTGATGATGACGCTGCCGGATGGTTGAGCATTGTCCTTGAGGTAGATTGTTCCAGCAGATGCAATTATCCCACCCGTACCGCCTCGGACGGAGATGTTCTCCACAGGGATGCTCATTGTGTCGTAGAAGATGGCAATTCGTCCGCCGCCACCGCAGCCGCCGTAGTCCCAACTGTACGCTGCACCTCCAATGGCTTCAATACTGCCTGCACCCGACAGGCTTCCCACCTGCATCCGAATCCCGCCGCCAGAGCCACCGCCGCTGTTATCGAAGCCACCGGATCCTTCCCCACCGTTGGCACGAATGATACCATCGACGATGCAGTTGTTCGTTTGGATGACAATCAATCCACCGCCAGGGCCACCCCAGAAGTACCGATTGGCTCCGCCGCCAGAACCTAAGTGCCGCACATCTTCCAAGAGTCCGTAAGGTTCGTTCGAGGTACCACCTTGCCCTCCTTGTCCGCCCCGACCGCCGTAGCTTCCGCCGCCCCCGGTGTTGTCAGAACCTGTGGCACCAGCCACAATGGAATCGCTCTCGTTGTAAGTCTCACCACGACCACCACCTATAGCGGGTTGTCCCCCGAGAAGTCCCTTCCCACTCACGTCGATCGCTCCGCCTGACTTCACTTCCAACGTCCCGCCGACTTTCAAGCGGAGTCCAGCCACTAAACGAGTCAGGTGGGTGACGATTCCTCCAGGCTCAATTCTCATGTTGCCGAGAACAGCGATCGAATCGTCGGCGATGAGAACACCGTACTGACCGATCCTCACACTATCGAATGTCGTCGGCGAGCTAATCGTTAATGTCGTGTCGAGTGACAGATACTGCGCGGTTCCGAAGGTGCCAAGAGTTAGAACCATGGCAACGATCGGGATAATCCTAGTCGCGTTCATGGCTGCACCTCCTTTCTATCGGAGACAGGTTTTTTGATTCTTGCAAACTCCTGAATCAAAGTACCGGATTGTTTCAGTTTGATTGGTTTCGTTGATGATCCTATACCAACGAGTATTCCAGTCGCTGTTACTGCTCCTCCTTGTTCAAACTGAAGCGTTACTCCTGCCTCTGTCGTCACCGTGTCGCTTGCAAGGATGTTTATCGAGCATTTAACCGAGTAAGGAGAAAGTTCTGAGAATAAGGTGTCGACCAGAACATTACCACACAGACAACTAAATGGAAGCGGTGGATATGGTGAAATATTCACACCGAGATCGAACGACCCAGATTGTCCACTGACACCGAAAGCAACGCGTATGCGATAAATACCGATTTTACTAAATTGAAGATGAGCGTTCGAGTAACATGTTACATCTGTGTTATCAAAGAGGAGACTTCCTTCGGGATCCTCAATACGAAGTGAGAGCCGTGCGGATGCACTGAAACCGATGTTAAGTAGCTTGAACGTATCTGCGTCACCGATGTTGAGCAGATAGTCGATACGTTGGAAGTCCAGTGATACGGAATCGTGCACCGATTCACCGATTCTAATAGAAAAATTCCTGATTTGTGTGCTTGGTTGGAACAGAAGTATCGGGCGATCGAATCCGCCTGGTGTTGAACCAGTGGTGTATGTTCCGACATTCGGATCATACAGACCGGTTACGGGATCATACATTGAAAAAGTGATTTGTGTGCTGATTGGAACGTGCGGGATGAACGCCTTGCCGTTGTCGTTCAGGATGCCGACGATGTTGTACGGCACCTGTGCGTTCGTGATCTTGATGATGCTGCCGGGAGAAGGCCGGACATCATTGGTCGATGCGGAGGAGGTCACTCCCGAGATCGCCATCGGTAAATTGGACGGACACTTCAATTCAGGTCGCTGTTGGATCGGGACTGGACTTCTTCCGTAATGTTTGGGAACCGATATGCACTGATTTCGCTTATATCGGATGATGTTTATACAACACCCTTTGGTCTCAAATCCGCCTGGACCATATCCACCTGTGACACGTCGGCTCTGCGGACCGAAACCGATGAAGACAGTCTCCGGACACTCACAGTCTTCACCTTCGATTGGGCAATTCCTACATGTACAATCGTTGTATAGATTAACGAGCATAGCTTTTTGATCGGTCAGAGAAAGAACCCGTTGGCGTGTCTTCTCAGCAGCCTCGCAGAAAATGCAGATACCAAAAAACTTGTCCCGTGCACATTTGACAGCGTAGAAATTATATTCCTTTGTCCAATAGGCGATAGCAGCATTAACTAAGTCCCCTTCTTTGACGTATGCCATACACTCTGGGCATTGCGCTGACCTTGCTGGATATTCCAGAGTGGTATAATACTGAGTCTCGCGGCTACCTGACATGTTCTGAACAAAGGAGGCAAGTTCCCCAAGTTCGATGATCAAGGAGTCATCCAAGTTGAGATAAAACACAATTGCTGAATCGATGTCGGTGCGGGAGGTCCGTCGTAAATCAGCAATATAATTCCTCACGGTGGTATCTTCGATTGTTGCAACCAGTGAATCGGTGCTAATCGAATCCATGCCAATCGCTAAATTCATGAAAAAGCTCACGATGATCGAGCGGATATCCCCGACCACCGAGCCGGGAGGTTGGATTTCAATGAGATGAGAATTGCTCACCAGTCCCGTCAGAACATTATGAACGATTAGTTGATACTGTCCACTGGCAATTCCCGGTGCGATAAGAACAATCATAGAGTCATCCACGCCGGATGGAGGAATGAATTGAACAGAATCCGTACTCATTGATCGGAATTCGGCAATGATGTTCTGGATGTCATTACCGAAACCTTTCCCTAAAATAAAAAGTGTTTTACCCGGTTCAATTTGTGAATGTGAAAGAGATTGGATTGATGGAACTTGAATGTCTTTCGTCGTGAGCTTCAACGAGTCACCATTCACCTGAAGTTCGTTGATAAGGAAAAGCTCTGATCTCCCATCGCCATCCCGATCCGGTACTGCAGCAAACAGTCCGTTGAGTCCTTGATAGGCACACGGCGGCACACTGTCGAGTTTGATGGTGGCGTTGACCGGCAGCTTGAAGTCCGGCGTGCTCGAGGTGATCTCGAAGCTCGCCATGAAGAACGCCGAGTCATCAACTGCTGACCTCGTGTCCACCCCGAACTCCGAGGCAAACTGCGTCTCAGTGCGCCGCTCGACTGAAATGACGACCGTCGAATCGACCGCGCCCGGCGGAATCGTCAATCGAACGCCACCGCCAGCTACCTCACCTCCAGTTGAGTCAACGAGGTGAGGGATGCCTTTCTTGTAAAGCAGAATGTCTCGAAGGGCAATCAAGTCAGCTCCATCGACTTGTCCATCAACAGTGATATCTGCCTCCAACAGCTCGTATTGTGTGGCAGCCGGCGGTCTGCCAATGGTGATGTCCCTGAGCCGCAACAAGTCGAGGACGTTCACCACGCTGTCGTGCACCACATCGCCGAGTGCGTTCTTGAGCACAGGAATACCAGCGAGTGGAATCGAGTGAGGTGAGAAGATCGAATCGAGGAATTCAGCGTTCGACGCCACTACCGTTGGTGTGGAGCGTTCTAAACCTTCAGTAAGGAAAGCATACGTTCCAGATGTGCTCTGTGTCTGAGCATTAAGGTCAAGTACGATAGAGCACATAAGCAGAGAGATGATGATGCCACTGCAGATGGCTCTCGTGCGTTCAACTTGATGCCCCAGCTTAGCATAAGCCACTGAGCATCGAAACCGTTGTTCATTTATCATTGGTGTATCCTTTCACATAAAGCATCCTTAGTTTGATACTATTTGAGCAATAATAGTCTTTTCGTTTCCTGATATTTATCAGCCATGAGACGATAGAAATACACCCCGCTCGAAAGGGCGGAGGCATTAAGCTCGACTTCATATCGACCTGCCTCTCGTTTTTCATTCACCAGCGTTGCGACTTCGCGACCGAGAATATCAAACACCTTGAGCGTAACGTGGCTGACCTCTGACGTCTGATATCTGATCTCTGTTGTTGGATTAAACGGGTTGGGGTAGTTCTGATACAACGCAAACGCCGTTGGCAGTTCTTCTTTCTTGCCGACATCCGTGACTTGCGTGTACTTGAGGAACGTGTTGTTGCCGACGACGTAGACCGTGCGGTTATCTACTGCGTAGACAGCGCGCAGGAACTTTCCTGCCGCAACCGTCTGACCTTCAATCATCCAGTTACCGTTAGGTGTGCCTCCGCCGTTTGTTGTGTGGAGGAGTATCCCGTTGTCGCCCACCGACCAGCCTTCCAAGGAATTGAGGAAGTAAACATCGTAGAGACCGCCACCACTTATCGTATCAGGGTTTATCTGACCATTCCAGTTTCTTCCATCGACCGTGTGAATTATTTTCCCTCTGAAGGGGGAACCACCCCCACCCACAACCCATCCATTGCTGTTATCGACAAAGTGAATGGAATTATAAGCGTCGCCTGCATAATAAAACTGATCGTCTAACCAACTGCCATTCTTATGGCGTATGGCAGTTCCTCCACATACCCATCCCTGAGTAGAAACAGGAAAGACTATAGAGGTAAATGTCGCTCCTGTATAAGTAGTATCCAGAGCCACAGCAGAGGAAGTGACAGAGTATATTCTCCCGCTGTTTCCACAGGTATATCCAGTTCCTGAAGGCGGGAAGTGGATGGAAAATAGTGCGACACTCGGAGAGCCGCTGATGAGAGTCCAGTTTCCACTTACAGGATTTGAGGCATAGAACACTCTGCCTGTAGAGGTCACGGCATAACCCTCCGTCAGACTCCTGATGAACACGGAATTGCTGATACCCGCGGGAGCGGGCAGAGTCTGAATCGAGAATGTCTGTTTTCCGTCTGTGGTGTGATACAGTTTGCCGTTGCCGCCGGTAATCCATCCCTCGTTGCCGATGAAGTGCACATCAGTCAGCCCCATTCCGCGCACGCTCATGAGCGAAGCGAATGTGCGCGGAACGTCTGGCGTAAAACTGCCGTTGGCGAAGCCGCTATGAACGAACAATTTTTCTGCGGCTGAGCCAATGGAGCGAACACTACTATTTGTCAAACTGTGATTCAACATCGCCTTATCAAATGAGTGAGTGACAGTTTTACGCCTGATATTTATAAAAAGGTCTCCCATGAGTCAGGAGAGTTTCGTATGATCGATTGTCGTATCAAATCAATGATTCCCTCACCGACTCACAGGAGGACCTATGCTCTATACGGGAATCGACCTTCACCGACGTCTCATCGTCGTCTGCACTCTCAACGAACAGGGAGCGATCATCGCCCGCTCCAGGATGAAGACTGAAGCCAATGCAGTGATGGCGTACTTCCGGCAATGGGGCGATCCCCATCGCGCGGTCGTCGAGTGCACCAGCAATTGGTACTGGCTCTGTGATCTGTTGCGATCCCATGGCATCGAGGTGGTGCTGGCACACGCAAAGTACCTCAAAGCCATCGCATACGCAAAAGTCAAGACCGATGCCGTCGACGCCCATACGCTCGCGCAGCTGCTGCGGATGGGCTTTATCCCGGAAGCTCATCAGCTGCCGGCGCAGTACCGGGCGATGCGCGATCTGCTCAGGCAACGGATGGTCATGGAGCACAAACGCACCACCCTCATGCAGCACATCTCCAGCATGCTCGTCAAGTTTAACATCACCGAGCTTCCCATGGCGGCCTCACAACCGGCCTTTACCGACTTCCTCACAGACTGCCCCATCCCTGAGGAGTACCGGATGACGCTCCTGATGTATCACCAGCAGTGCCTGCAGGTAAGCGCCCACAAGAAACTTCTCGAGCAGTACTTCAAGCGGGAGCTTCGTCCGACCCCGATGCTGCAACTCCTGGTATCGATTCCCGGTATCGGCGACATCACCGGCGCCATCATCTCCACCGAAACCGGCGAGATCACCCGCTTCGCTGATGATAAACACTACGCATCGTACTGTCGACTGGCTCCCGGTGCGAGGGATTCCGGCGGAAAACACAAACATCGCTCCGGGTCAAAAGACGGCAATCAGTATCTCAAATACGCCTTCACTGAGGCAGCGATCAAAGCGATGCAGTTCTACCCCGAGATCAAACAATTTGCGCTCCGTCTGGAGGAGCGGTCAAACGCGTCGATTGCCCGTACTGTCGTTGCCAAAAAACTCTCGAAGATCGCGTACTTCGTTCTCAGAAG
>Ga0209431_10004316_pt1 | contig 11150 bp, 6 predicted proteins | sample RifCSP13_3_FD_184021 | JGI IMG/M metagenome (GOLD analysis project Ga0209431, IMG submission 184021) | Soil microbial communities from Rifle, Colorado - Rifle CSP2_sed 13_3 (SPAdes) (version 2) | ecosystem: Environmental > Terrestrial > Deep subsurface > Rock core/Sediment | place: Rifle...
GAAGTGTTTAATCGGGAATCCAGTTCTTGTAAAATCAATGCCTTATGGATGCCCGACAGAACCATTCGGGCATGACAAGGTTATAAAAAGGTAGTTTTGCAAGAGCCTCCCCTGTTTAAATCTTTCCTCTGTGGACTCAAAAGACGATTTTTAAAAGCCCTTCAATTGTTAAAATCAAAATCATGAGGACACAGAGAAGAAAAGGGTTTTAAAAGGTTTTTAGATTCATAAAATCTCTGCGCCCCTCTGTGGTTTGCATTTATTACGTTCTACAAAGACCGGCTTACGGCAATTGTGACAGCCACTGATATGCAGGGGCGATCAGGATATTATTTTTGCCGTTTGGGATCAGACGGAAAGTGTCCCCGGCGTTTGTAAGTTGAACAGCGGGGACATTAAGGGCGCGCTGAAATGTGACCAGCGATTTTGAGGGCTGCGCATCGGACATCTTTGCCTCGATCAGCAGGAACGGTTCCCTGTTGTTAGCAATGAGAAAATCAACCTCCTGCTTCTCCTTGTTCCTTATAAAGTGAAGCGAGAAACTGCCGTATCCCATATCGTTCCATAACGTCACAGCCCGCCACAGTTCGGCTGCAACCATGTTTTCAAAGCGGGCAGATAAATCCTTTATTCTCGGATAGTCCCAAAGGTAATATTTCCTTTCCTTTTGAATTGAGCGTGACACCTTTTCGGTCCAGGTTGGAATGCTGAAGACAATATAAAACCTCTCAAATATATCCAGCCAGTTGCGGACTGAGTTGTAGGCAACACCGATATCGCCGGCTAAAGACGTTACTGAAATCGGGCTTCCCACCTTTGAAGGAAGCAGGTAATAAAGCGTTTCTATCTCTCTTACCGACTTGATTTCCGTCATGTCCCTGACGTCTTCCCGTATAAGCTGGTGAGAATATGTATTGGACCAGCGCCTGTATCTCATCTCACGACCGGCTGCATAAGGTTCAGGAAAGCCGCTCAGGTTTGAAAGCGCTTCCCAAATTTCCTTAAGCTCGGCACTCCTTTCCATGCCGATATAAAGAGGGTTTGATAAAAAATCGTCCATTTGCAGATTTCTATTACACAGCTCCGAAATAGTAAGAGGGGATAAATGAAAGATGTAATACCGGCCTGCAAGGGAATCGCCGCCCTTCTGATAGATATCGAGTCTTCCACTCCCTGTAATCAGGAACTTAAAGTTGCTGTGATATTTATCATAAATACCCTTCAGGTAGTTCTTCCAGTCTTTGTATTTATGGATTTCATCAAGGATTATCAGCGGTGTGGAAAGGTCTTTTCGCTCCAGAGTTTCGAAAAAAGTGGGACTTGCAATAAACCTGCTCCTGTCTTCGGGGATGTCCCAGTTAAAATAAAGACTGTTTGTAAACCCTCCAGCTACCTGCATGGAAAGGGTTGTCTTTCCAGACTGGCGCGGGCCGGCAAGAAAGACCATGTTTTTCTCTGCCGAAAGTTCTTTCCAGACATTCAGGAACATTAATCTGTCGAGCATGTCCATATTTTTTCATCATAATGAAATTTAGTCAAGACTATTTTTCATTGGGCTGAAAAATAAAAACGGCTCGTCCGATGATATTTTGGACTTTTACATGAGACCCATTGAGCCTCTTGTAAGACTCTCTGTCATCCCCGAAATCTTCTATCCCCGATTAAAGCATTCGGGGACGGATATGGTTTCCTGATAATAAAACACCAGATTCCCGCTTAAACAATGCGGGAATGACAACTTATTGTACTTTTGCAAGAGGCTCCATTGATATGACTATTTCGCCACCCCTGAAGCTGTGCCGGAGAAGTTGCCTCCTATGGTTCCATCATTTATCCCTGCTGCTGCGCCCTGGAAACTCGTTGAGCCGTTAAAACCACCTGTCCCGTTAACTGTTGCAATCCACTTTTTGCCGGCTGTGTCAAATGTCTGGACATTGAAGTTTGCGCTCAAGCCGTTGCCAGCTACAGGAATAGTCCCACCGCCACAGGCCGAACATGTATACGTTCCTTGCACGTCGCCTGTTGCCCATATCTTCGGCGCAGCGCCGTTTGAGTAAGCAAAGAATATAACATTATTCATGTTGACAGTTGCAGGAGAACCTCCTATTAAGCCTGTTCCTTGATCTGTAAGAGTTGCCCTGCCTACCTCTACAAACGGGATGTTCAGTTGTGCAAGCTTTGCCTGATCGGCTGAGTTCTGTGTCATGGCAAGGTACCTGTTCGTATCCAGCCATGCCCCAGTCTGTACCGCCTGCCATGCAGAGGTAGCAGGGTCAAATGTGCCGATGGTCTCGCCCACGCTTATCCATGTCATTGGCGTGGCTATTATATCGGCGCCATAGGCATAGGTCGTGCCTGAGAGTGTGCCGATTGTTTCACCGCTATTGATTGTCCATAATGTGCCGTCAGTCTGGGTACCGATAATTGAATCGAAAAAGGCATGCCACCCATAACTTTCTGTTGTAAGGCTCCATTGATCAGTTGTGAATGGAGGTGTAATGGGAGTGGTAATATTCCCAATCACTTTTGTTTGCCAGATGCCCCATGGCTGGTTCGTTATGGAGTCTCTCCTACCATCTGCATCCCATGCTGTCAGTGCATAGGTACCAGCGATAGTTCCGCTGCTGCCGTTTATTCCATTCCAGGTATTGTTTGGTGAGTTAGTCAGATCTGTTAAATCGGCCTGCAAGAGACCGGTTGAAATTCCTATCGGCGGCGACCATGCTCCGCTTGCACTATACGCAGTGATCTCAGGATAATAGGAGCCGGCAAGAGAACCTTTTATGATGCCTGCATATCCGTTCTGGTCAATATAGAGGCTGTAAAGTTTCCCGCCGATTGTACCTTCTTCCCAGACACCGCCGATATATCCCCAGAATTTATTGTTGTCATACGATGGAGCGAATGCAGTGCCGGAATTGCCGCTATATATCACGGGCGTCCACATATAAGGGCCTGCCAAAGTAGCACTATACGGCCCCATATAAGCTACATCCGCAGGATTTGATAATGAAGGCACAGTGCCGCCAAGCAGCCCCCCATCCGTATGTCCTACGCTCGCTATTCCGTCTCCCTCATTGTACAGCTCGAATTTAACCGTGTCGAAACCAATATTACCGCTGAATGCCAGCGGGGTTTCGGTGTATGTGCCGCTGCCTGAATCTGTCAAAGAATAGTTGCCGGCCCCGTCATAGGTTCCGGTAAGAGTCCCTGTGCCGGTCCCAACCCTGTCGAATGAAAGATATCTGAATGTCGATGTCCCTGATAATGTCTTATCTGTGAAATTTGATGTTCCAGGCGCTACCTCGATCCAGTAACCGATGTTGGATGGATTTAAGAATTCTAGGCTGATTCCACGGGCATATAATGTCCATGTAAGATTCGGAGTCAGGCTGCCTGTGCCGGTCATGGTCATATCCCATCCGCCCCAGTCTTGTCCGGAAATACCTGCCACCTCACCTGATACGGTGCCTGTAACGCCTCCTATGCATCCCCAGAAATTGCCGCTGAGACTGTAGCGAGTGAGGTCAAAGGCCAGCGTCTGTGAGGATGGGTTCCCTACCGCATCTGTTGCCTGTACCTCGACTGTATGACTTCCCTCTGGAATACCTGAAAGGGTCAATGTCGCCCCGGTTGACGTCAAGCTCCCTCCGTCAAGCCTGTAAAGATATGTGGAGGATTCATTGCTTGAAAGACTAACATTTATAGTTGCGGAATTGCTCGGCTCAGGAACAGCCGAGGGCGTTAAAGACGCAACAGGCGCTGTATAGTCCGTTGTCCATGTGTAGCTCACTGGCGTGGAACTGTTCCCTGCCGCATCGGTTGCGGTTACGGTGAATATGTGGCTGCCTCCCGTTGATATGGGAAGGCCTGTGGCTGAGGCGACTGCCGAGCCGTCAAGGGTGTAAGAGTATGTGGATGTCTCGCTGCTTGTAAATGTAAAGTCAGCAGTCGTTGCATTTGTAAGCGATGCAGGCGTTGAAGTAAAGGATGTCGTCGGAGCAGTGTAGTCCGTTGTCCATGTGTAGCTCACTGGCGTGGAACTGTTCCCTGCCGCATCGGTTGCAGTTACGGTGAATATGTGGCTGCCTCCCGTTGATATGGGAAGGCCTGTGGCTGAGGCGACTGCCGAGCCGTCAAGGGTGTAAGAGTATGTGGATGCCTCGCTGCTTGTAAATGTAAAGTCAGCAGTAGTTGCATTTGTAAGCGATGCAGGCGTTGAAGTAAAGGATGTCGCCGGAGCAGTGTAGTCTGTTGTCCATGAGTAGGTTGTTGTTGATAAGTTGCCTGCCACATCTGTCGCCGTGATCGTGAGGGTATGGCTGCCTTCCGGGAGTCCGTCCAGTGTAAAGGTATCCGAGGTTGTGATATCTGATGTTACACCCACTGAGTCTATTGTATAAGTGAATGTCACAGGCTCATTGGATGTAATGGTAAAACTACCTGACGTTGAATTCGTGGTCGCTTGTGGTGACGATGCTATTGTAATCAACGGCGGGATAGTATCTTTCAAGGTTTCAGTATTTGTCTCAGTGATTGGCAGGACTGGTGGCGGTGGGCCTTGGTCAACTCCTGTAGCTGCTGTTTTTGGGGCAGACGTATCTTCTCCTATGGTTTGCCCCAAAGTAGCCATCGTATCTGCGGTATCTACGGGAGTCGTTTCAGTCTGCATGGTGGCGGTATCTCCGTTATCAGTGGGCGGCGTGTCAGTATCTTTGATGGTCGTATCTATGATATGTTGCGACATTTCCGCGTCCGTAGCCGCTCTCGGCGGTAGAGGAGGGGTGTTGTCTGTTAATATAAAGGTGGCCTGGCCTGCGCTTACATTAACTATCTTGTCGGGCATATTCTGATTATAAACAAAACCGTTCCCTTCCTTGAAAATAACGCCGGTTATCCCCTTGTCAAAAAACACGAAAAAGACGGTGCCTCTAACCCCGGCAACGGTCGTCGGTGTATTGACGCTAAAGGTTGAACTCCCCATTGAGACAGGTATAAGACCGGTCTTAACCTTGGAGACAGCCGCCCTCAGTTTACCCCTGAGGAGGCTTAACATCCCTTTATTCCTGCTGTTGTCGGGGTTAAATGTATATTCATCTATCTTTAGGCGGGTTTCCGGCGCAACAGTTACGGTTGTATCGTCCTTAAAGAGGATTTCAGCCCTCCCGTCGCTCTTTGTCCGGATTATATCTCCAGTGGATACCCCATCCCCCTGCCTGGCAGGGACAACAGCGGTTGCGCCTGCCCTTAGCAGATCAACCCTCCCCTCTATACGGGAAAAACTCCCAACATACTCAGCAAAGGATACAGCGGGGAATAAAAGAAGAGATAATAAGAGGAACAACACTGAAACAGTTTTTTTATTGCAGAACGTTCTCATATGGACCTCCATTGTCATTGTCATTCCCGCGGTGTTTAAGCGGGAATCCGGTTTAATATAAACCATATCCCCGATAGAAGCACTCGGGGACGACAGACGTGTGTTTTACTTATGAACTTCTTAGCTAAAACCTCATTTCCACTCCGGCACTCAAGACATTCTTACTATAATCATAAACCACTATATTGGATCTGCTTTTTATGTATGCGTATTGGACCTGGACATCTATTTCATCAAAGAAGTTATACGAGAACAGCGCGCTTCCAGTGTATGTCTCGTCTTTTCTCTTCATGCCGAACGATGTGTGCACATTTTCATAATCCTGGACGTATGCCTCTCCCGCAACATTGAATTTCAGCCTGTCAGTTACCGGATATAGGAAGCTCATGCCAGCCTTATTGCCGGAGTATTTCCAATTCACGCCTTCCGTATCCTCCCTGTTGTATTCGTATCTGAAATTTACAAATCCCCTGTTTTCCATAATAAGATAGAACCATGATGCGCCAACCCCGTTGTCATCCCCGTTGCGGTCCTCATCCTGGTTTATCGGTGCGTTAAGATAATCCTTTTTCGTATATCTGTAGAATGCCTGCGCATACTGATTGCCGTTCAGGGTAAATGTGTAAGTGGGTGTTACCGCTACCGCCTGAAGATATTTTTCATCATGGACAAGAGTATAGTTATAGCTCGCAAGAAGGCTTATAGAGCTTTGCCTGAGGTTATAGCTTGGAATAAAGGCAACAGTATGGCTTTGAACGTCATGAGTGTGGAGGGTCGAGCGCTCGTTCAGGTAGAGAGAGTACTGGGCCTTTACTGCATAAGGGCCTTTAAATCTGGGGGAATATTCCGCCCTGAGCGTGGCTATAGCGGAGCTGTCCGCTTCATTCGTTATGCCGGCCGCTGCAGCTGATTCACCTGGCTTAAGGAGGACATTGTCGTCATATTGATACTGGAGACCGACTGAGACCCTGAAGGGCCTCTCCTCCTTTAGCCTTCTTGTTATCGCTTCTATGTACTGGTTTGCAAACTGGGAAAGGTTGGAATTCGGGTCCCTGACTATGATCTCTTTAAATATTTCCCTGGCATCACTTAACCTTCCCTCCTGAAGGTTAGCCACTCCTATCTGATAATCGGCTGACGCGGCAAGCTTGTTGTCGGTTGACTTCGATTTTTTGAAAGATTCAATAGCCTCGGTATTTTTTCCCTTTTTCAAGAGGACAAGGCCTTTCAAAAAAGCGGTCTGGGCAGGAGCAATCCCTTCCCTCTCGGCTATCTCCAGTGTTTCCAATGCCTCGTCCATATTGCCAAGTTGATATGATACATCGGCAAGTTCCATAACCGCCTCTTTGACGGCAGGAGTAAGAGTTATTGCATCCCTAAGATGCACCCTGCCCTCCTTATAGTCCTGGATCTTTTTATAGGCTACGCCAAGGTAAAAGGCGGCGATAGAAGAGTTAGGATCAACTTCCCTTGCCTTTTTGAGGTCATCAACCGCCTCTTCATAATTTTCTTCCTTCAGGTTGGCAGCGCCCTGCTTAAGATAGTCTGCCTGCTGCGGAATAATCTCCTCAGAATAAGTCTTGGGAGGGAAAAGGAGAAATGAGACAAGGGGAACAAAATAGACCAGGGAAAATAGCGAGGTTCGTTTCATACATCGCCTCCAAGTAACTTATCTGTAAATTGCAAGGGCACACGCCCTTTAAGGCATGACCATTCAGCAAGCAAACAAATATAGTTTAATGAAAAGATATATAGGGAAGTGCAATAATTATATTTTACACAACATATTAAAAATCGCCACTTCAACAGTTTTTATTATTTAACTATTCGGGCTATTTTTAATAACACCTGCTTAGTCCCTTCCCTATATACCCCAACATATCAGTTATCTGGGGATGCATTATGGACAATATGGAGCACTCTAAGTACGCTTAGGGACTCAGCAACTACCAATATACCGCATCCAACAACCCTGTCATTCCCGCGTGCCTTTGGCGGGAATCCAGGTTTTAAGGCTGGATGCCCGACAGAATCATTCGGGCATGACAGAAGAGTAAATGGGATATCAGCAAATTCTGAGTCCATTAACCCCCCTAAAGGCAGAGATTTATGACCTTACCTTACTTCACCTGTATGAACGGCATTGCCCCGCCTGTCACACTGGGAAGCTTACCGTCCCACTTTTCTATCGCCTTACGCTGGTTCTCAATCTCTCTCAGTTTAAGGAGGGATTCCGTTATCTCCTGCCTCTGGATCTTTAACCCCTCGGCCTCAGCCTTTGCCTGGCTGATCTTCTGTTCGTTTTCAATCTTTATCCTGTCCAGTTCATTCTTTGCCTGGGCAACCTTCTGCTCCGCCACCTGTTTTGCCTCAATGGCGTCATTGAAGGTATTGGAGAAGTTGAAATCCGCAACAGATACCTCGATAACCTTGATATTGAAGATCGCAAGCCTATCTGCCAGTTCCGTCCGTATGGCGGACTTGACCTCCCCTCTCCTTGCTATCAACTCCTCCGCCGTATATTTGGCGCACACTGCCTTGATAACCTCCTGCACCGCTGGCTGGATCAGCTTGTCTTCAAAGGCCAGCCCTATCTTCTGATACACCTCGTCCACTGTCTCAGGCATAAGGTGATAGTTTGTGGCAATGACTGTAGATATGATCTGGAGGTCTTTAGAAGCAGCATCTGCCTTTGCCTCGTTCTTCTGAACCTGGACGTTCATTTTTACGACATTATCAATGAAAGGCATCTTGAAGTGAAACCCTTCTGAAAGGACACCTTTCTGTACTGCCCCCAGTCGCATAAGAATGCCCCTCTGTCCTGGTCCCACAATAACCCAGGGTTGAGCAACGAATAGAATTAAGACTGCAATTGGTAAAATTATCAATTTGCCTAACCCTTTGATCTTTTCTATAATCATTTCTACCTCATTCTTTGGATATTGAGCCTGGTTCATCTGTTGCCTCCGTTTTGTTTTTTTTGTAAATAGAATCTTTTGTACTTTTTACCTTAGACTTCACCTTTTCAAGGAGCTTTTTTGCCCACACGAACTCACCTGCAAGGATGGCAAGCCCTAGGGGTATCACAATAAATGCAGGGCCGGGCAGGACAATCATCGCTATCCCGATAAACAGCACCGTAAAACCCACCACACTGATGATAACCCGCTTTGTATGCCTCAGTGCCCCGTTTACGGTATTATTAATGAGCCTCCTCATCCCCCCTCCGTTTAAAGTATTTTTCTACCTCTACTGCAAAGAATACCACAGATGACAGGGCAAGGGAAAGGATAAGTTCGCTCATGGTCAAGGGCTCTGTCTTGAATACCGGATTCAGGATCGGCACATATATGGTGGCCATCTGAAGGACAAAGGCAAGAAGGACGGCTCCGAGTAAAGGCTTGTTGGAGAATACCCCTTGGGTAAACAGGGATTCCTTCTCTGAACGGATTGCAAGGACATGTCCGAACTGCGAAAGGCAGAGGACGGTAAATACCATTGTCTGCCAGTGGGCATGACCTGTCTTTATGGCCCATGCCTGAATAAACAGAGTAATTCCTGCCATAAGAAGGCCGACCCAGAGGATATGCTGCCACATCCCTCCTGCAAACAACCCTTCTTCCGGAGGCCTCGGCTTCCTTTTCATGACATCCCCCTCAGCTGGTTCAACAGTAAGGGCAAGGGCAGGGGCTCCGTCCGTGACAAGATTTATCCATAATATGTGGATCGGAAGGAGAGGGATGGGGAGTCCCAAGAAAGGCGCGAGAAACAGGGTCCACACCTCTCCTGAATTGCTGGTAAGCATGTATTTGAAGAACTTCCTTATGTTGTCGTATATCCTCCTCCCTTCTCTTACAGCCCCAACAATGGTTGCAAAATTGTCGTTCAGAAGGATCATGTGGGCCGCCTCCTTTGAGACATCGGTCCCTGTGATGCCCATGGCAATGCCTATGTCCGCCCTTTTCAGAGCAGGGGCGTCGTTGACCCCGTCCCCTGTCATAGCAACGTACTGACCTTTGTCCTGAAGACCCTTCACAATCTTCAGCTTCTGCTCAGGGGCGACCCTGGCGTAGACCCTTATATCCAGAACCTTTTTCTCAAACTCCTCCATCGACAACCTGTCTAGATGTGTCCCAGTTATAACCTCCCCGTCGTCATCAATTATCCCAAGCCTTCTCGCTATGGCCCTTGCAGTTATCGGATGGTCCCCGGTTATCATAACAGGGATTATCCCGGCAGACTTGCAGAGCGCTACGGCCTCCTTTGCCTCCTCCCTCGGAGGGTCCATGATCCCGACAAGTCCCAGGAATGTAAGTGCGCTTTCTACTTCCTCATGGATCATCTTTTCAGGAACGGCATCCCATCTTCTTGTCCCGACAGCGAGGACCCTCAGGCCCTCGGCAGCCATCCTTTCACTTATCCTGATTATCTCATCCCTGTCAATCTCCTTGATCCCGTCCGATGTCAAGATATTTATCGATTTAGCAAGGACGATCTCCACACCTCCTTTAGTGAAAGACCGAAAACCGCCTTTACGATACGTGTGCATGGTGGTCATGCATTTTCTGTCCGAGTCAAAAGGTATCTCAGAGACCCTTTCATTGTCCTTTTCTAATATTGTCTTTTTAAAACCGGCCTTCTCGGCAGCTAAGTATAACGCTACTTCTGTAGGATCTCCGAGAATCTTCCCGCCGACATCAGGGGCAGCATCGTTGCTGAGTGCCATGGCCTTGAGCAAGGCGTGAGGTTGAGAGCTTGAGGGGTTGAGAAGTTGAGAAATCCTATCTTCTGACCCTCTTATCTTCTCATCTTCTGGTTTATGTAATTTCCCGTCAACATATATCTCCTCTACTGTCATCTTATTGAGGGTCAGGGTCCCTGTCTTGTCCGTACATATATAGGTCACTGAGCCTAATGTTTCAACAGCAGGAAGCTTCCTTATAAGGGCGTTCTGCTTTACCATCTTCCTTGCACCCAGGGCCAGAGATATTGTCACAACAGCCGGAAGGGCCTCAGGTATGGCAGCAACGGCCAGGCTTACTGCCGTCAAGAACATGAGGACAGGTGATTCACCCCTCATTATACCCACTGTAAAGACTATGGCACATATGGCGAGGGCTGCGAGTGCAAGGCGTTTCCCCACTATTGCAAGACGCTTCTGGAGTGGGGTCTTTACCTCTTCCTCGGTCTGGAGCATTGTGGCGATCCTGCCCAGTTCCGTCTCCATCCCTGTACCTACCACAATACCCCTGCCCCTGCCGTAGCTCACCACTGTTCCCTTGTAGGCCATGTTTTTCCTGTCCCCAAGGGGTATCATCTCGTCATGGAGAGGCGTCGTTGACTTTTCAACAGGGACGGATTCCCCTGTAAGGGCCGCCTCCTCAACCTTCAGTTGGGCCGACTCTATGATCCTCAAATCAGCGGGGATGATCCTCCCTGCCTCAAGAATTACTATATCGCCGGGAACAACCTCTGATGAGGGGACAAAGGCCGGAACGCCATCACGCAGAACTGTTGCCGTCGGCGCTGCCATCATCTTCAGCGCCTCCATCGCCTTTTCCGCCCTGTATTCCTGGACAAAACCTATGACGGCATTAATAACGACTATCACAACTATGGCAATGGTGTCGGCCACCTCGCCCATAGCTCCGGCAATACCAGCAGCAGCAATAAGGACGATGATCATGAAGTCCTTGAACTGGTCGAGGAACATACCCAGAGGGGTCTTCTTCTTTCCCTCCTTCAGTTCATTGGGCCCATACTCTTCGAG
>Ga0209431_10004322_pt1 | contig 11148 bp, 14 predicted proteins | sample RifCSP13_3_FD_184021 | JGI IMG/M metagenome (GOLD analysis project Ga0209431, IMG submission 184021) | Soil microbial communities from Rifle, Colorado - Rifle CSP2_sed 13_3 (SPAdes) (version 2) | ecosystem: Environmental > Terrestrial > Deep subsurface > Rock core/Sediment | place: Rifle...
GTCTCACGTCTCACGGGTTCTGAAAAAGGCATGGCCCTGCTCATGACCATCCTTATAGTTGTTCTTCTCTCCCTTCTCATTATGGATATTAACGAGAGAAGCTACCTCGCCCTTACGAGGGCAAAAAACAGCGTGAACTCCCTGAACGCTTCTTATATAATGAGGTCAGGTGTCAGTGCAGCCATGGGTTTTCTCGAATTAGACGCTAAAGGGAGCGCTGTTGACACCCTTACGGAGGAATGGGCACAGGAGATAACGCGCTTTCCTGTTGGTGAAGGTACTGTCTCAGTTCATATAGTGGATGAGGCCTCAAAGTTTAATATAAACACCCTTGTTAGTCCTCAAGGGAAGATAATTGAGAAACAGGTCGAAAGGTTTGGGAGGCTGTTAAGTGTGGCAGAGCTTGAAGATGGCCTTTCAAGTAGGGTCGCCGAATGGCTTCAGAAAAACAGGGAAGAGCTTTCCTATTCGTTCGCTGACATCTCAGAACTCCTTCTTGTCCCTGATTTTACTATTGATACCTTCAAAAAAATCGAGAGGTATATTACCGTATACACCGACCGCAGGAACGAATTTAATATTAATATAAATACCGTCAGCAGAGAGGTTTTAACGGCGCTATCCCCCAGCTTGAATGAGACGCTCGTTGAAGCCATACTGGAATACAGAAAGGAGCACCCTTTCAAGGTTGAACGCGCCGGTGATCTAAATCAGGTGACCGGCTTTAGCGACGCAACACTCAGGACAACCTTTTCTGATGTCCTGGACGTAAAGAGTTCTGATTTTACTGTTAAGGTCGAGGCGAATGTGTCTGATACAATCAGGAAGGGTATGGCTGCTGTTAACAGGGGTGGCGGCAAGGTAAAACTGGTTGCATGGAAGGAAGAATGAATGATAAATAGGCTGATTAAAATAGCCGGCTGGTTTACTCTTTGGCTCCTGTTCTTTTGGGTCTTTCTGTTTACCGGCTTCCCGGAAGATACAGCGAGAGACTGGCTGGCTGAAAGGCTCGGAAAAGAGATCAATGCTAGGGTCTCAATAGAGGAACTCCGCATAAATTGGATCCTCGACGTTAAAATCAAGGGGATATCAATAATCAGTGGTCAGGGGTCAGAGGTCAGTACCCTCAAGGGCATAAAGGGTCAGGAGCCTTCAGCCTTTAGTGTTCAGCTAACCTCCCTGGATATCAGGCCAAAGCTGCTCAACCTGATGCGGCTTAAACCCGCGCTGGAGTTCAACGCAAGCACACCTTCAGGAGGGGACATATCAGGATCCTATAACCCCGCTGAACTTTCCATATCATTCAAAGATATTTCATTCAAGGACATAAGTATTTCCACCCTCCCGGTTCCATCCGGGACAACTGCAACCGGCTCCGGCATATTTAAGCTTATCAAGGGGAAAGGAACGGTAGAGATCGAAGTCGAAGGGGTCCCGGGCGGCAAACAAAAACTATCAGCTCCTGGAGGCGAATCTCCCGGATTGGACGGGAAGCTGAAGGTCATGGTTTCGTTGCCAAAGCTGTAGGCTCAGGGAACCATGGAATTGACTTGACAGCTCCTGCCTTATTGTTTTAAAATCTACTCAATTATGAATCTCAGGAAACTATCCTCATTACTCCTCATATTCCTGATACTGAACCTCAACATGGTGGTTCCGGCAGTGTCCTATGCCACAGCTGATGAGACATGTTCTTGCCACCTGAATTCCGCAGACCGTCAGTGTCACTGCGATGATGGATGCAATAGCTGCGGGATGGATAAAAAGCAGGGGTCAGGGGTCAGAGGTCAGGGGTCAGAAAACCTTCAGCCTTCAGTTATAAAGGGCCAGACTTGCAGCGCGTCCCATCAAAATGATAATACGGTTTTGCCTGTTTCGGCTATTCCTTTCATGGTTCCAATTTTTTGCAATGCTGTTCCAATAGTACAGGTATCAAACCTGTCACATCAATCAGAAAATCCTCTTCACGGAATTTCCATAACTCCTTTCGAAAAACCGCCAATGGCTTAACCCTCCAAACTTTATTAGACACAGATAGGCACTGATCTTTTATGATTTTCACTGATTATTATTTGTCAGCGTTTATCATCTTCTTTTATCAGTGTAAATCAGTGTCAAAATTTCTCCTGCATTCGTATCTGTAAATGGAGGTTTACATGAAGACCATTATTGCCGCGCTGTTTAGTTTTTTCCTCATTATTTTCCCAATTTCTGCCTATTCAGGCTGTGTCGGGGATATTGCGCCTTCCTTTACTTTGAAGGACTTGAATGGCAATACTGTAACCCTGGACAGCTTCAAGGGGAAGGTGGTTTTCCTGGACTTCTGGGCATCGTGGTGCGGCCCCTGCAAGGAGGAGCTTCCCGAACTCGAACTCCTTTACAAGAAATACGGTAAGGATGGCTTTGAGGTAATTGGGGTCAGCGTTGACAAGTCAGAATCAAATGTTGCCGAATTTTTGAATAAGAGGCCAGTCTCTTTTACCATTCTCACCAATATCAAGGGTGATGTAGCAGAGGCATACGGTCTGCCGGGTATGCCTACAGGTTATATCATCGGAAAGGACGGCGTAATCCAGCACAGACATGTTGGATTCGCCAAGGCATTCCTGCCTGTATATGAGAAGGAGATCGTTGAACTGCTTAAAAAACCGTGAGACGTGAAACGTGAGACGTAAGACGTTTAACCAGCACAAATTAAGTCTTTTTCGTCTCACGTCTCACGTCTTACAGATTTTGGAGGTTACGATGAAGCTTTGGTTACTTGTAGTAATGCTCTTGGCCTTATTCTTCACAGGCTGTGCATCCCTTGAACGGGTACAGCCCTGGGAAAGAGAGACGCTGTCCGATCCCATAATGCAGCTTGAGCCGGACCCTTTGGAGGCAGCCTTTGACGAACACATATTGAGCACAAGGGAAGGGAGCGCAGGCGGGTATGGTGCTGCAGGGGGAGGTTGCGGATGCAACTGAGAAAACAGTGGTCAGTGGTCAGGGGTCGGTGGTCAGCAGTCGGGAGTCAACGGGGGTTACGTCTCATGATTCTCACACTTTGCACTTTGCATTTTGCACTTTGCATTGGCGCTAGGGCCGAAGACCGCTTCAGCATCAAATACCAGCGCTACGAGGATGATAAGAGCATCTATTACAAGGACACAAAAGGGATCACTTCTGACAGATGGTTGATTGCAATATCAAAGGCGATCACAGAGAAAACCTCTCTGGCCCTGAACTATGGAGTGGACGCCATATCTTCCGCATCATGGAAGATAGACGCAGTGACATCCGCCTCCAGGAGGGCCGGGGAAGAAACCAGATACAGCGGGGGCCTTGGAATAAACCAGGTCGTAGGCAAGGCGACCGTATCGGCTGGGGTGGGTGTGAGCAGGGAGGACAACTACAACTCCGACTACGCCTACGCAACCATAGCACAGGATTTAAACAAAAGGAATTCAACTGTGGCGCTTTCAGTTTCAAGGGCCTGGGACGGTATCTATTCCACAAAGATCGGTGAATCAAGGGCGTTCCCCAGGTCTAAGGATACCTCCACTGTAGGCCTTAGTTTTACCCAGACCATTACCCCCTGGACCATCGCAGCCATAGGGCATGAGTACACTATGGCAGAGGGATATCAGGCCCATCCTGAGAATGTGGTCTACCTGACTAACTCGAGCTATGCGGATGAAGTTCACCCTGAGACCCGTTACAGGAATGCGAGTGTACTGAGGATCAATCAGTATCTTCCATGGAGCGGGGCCATACATGCGGACTACCGCTACTACCACGATTCCTGGGGGATTGGTTCCAATACCATTGGCCTCAAGTACTACCAGTACCTCACCGAAGACCTTATTATACGGTTAAGAGGGAGATTCTATACCCAGGGGACGGCAGACTTTTATTCCAGTAACCCTTCCCCCTCTGACAGCTACCCTACCATAGACGGAAAGCTGAGGAAATTTGATTCGATGATGTACGGCGTCAAGCTTATTTACAATGCAACTAAGGTAGCCAGAAAGGCTGGCATAGCTTTTGGGGAAAAGATAAATCTGGACCTCAAGTGGGATGGATACCAGCAGGCCGATGCCATTACCTCGGCAACGAAGGTTGCCGGCCCATCAACCGGTCTTAAAGCTAATATAGTCCAGGTGGGCCTGGGGATGGAGTTTTGATAGTAGATTCCCCTTCGACATGCTCAGGGCGAACGTGCTCCGTTCATGCTGAGCCTGTCGAAGCATGGGTGACCATAAGGAGGTCGAATTTGAAGTTTAAAGGATTAATACTACTTGTTGCCTGCTTCTCACTTCTTGCTTTGGCGGGTTGTGGAAACAGCGTTACCGGAACTAATACCAGCCTTAGTGTCAGCCACAAAGATGGGCCGGACTGCACCCAGAGCGGATGTCATCCGCGGTTTGGCGCCGGGGGGACCGTATTTGCAGATTCCAGCAGTTCAACTCCGGTCAGTGGAGTGACAGTAAAGGCTCAATCGATTGCAACATGGACAGTGATAACACTTGGGACCAGCGATAGCTTGGGCAATTTTCATTATCACGAAGAACTCAGCGGCTATTACAACATGGCGGTGGGTGTCAAGCCATGGAGCAGCGCGCACAACCTGCCGGAATATGCAGGCTGCAACAGGTGTCACAAGTCGTCGCCGGCAGGCGGCGCCAATGGGAAGTTAAACTAAGGAAAAGGAGATATATATGCTCAAAAAAAATAATCTTTACCTGTTCTTGCTTTGTGCCAGCCTTGCAGCCTATGGCTGCGGGACCAGCGGCACAAGCACAACAGAAACATTAAACAGCAATGATCAACAAACAAGCACTGTTTTAAATGGAGTCACACTGACGAACAGCATGCAGGGACAGTCCGTAGGCCTTGCAGATGTGGATGGAGACGAGATTGCAGATAAACTTGTAGGAGCGCCTTATGCAGCCGTTTCCTCTCAGACCGGAGCTGTGATCGTTTATAAAGGGTCTTCGTCCGGGTTTTCTGCAGAACCAGCGTCACTTCTGACAGGTGATGTCAATTTTGGGTCTTCAGTTTTCAAGCTTGAGAAAGGAAGTAGTGACACGTCAGAGAAATTTGCTGTCGGGGCCATAAACGGTGACGGTACAGATGTCTCTCTTTGCGGTTCTGTTGCCATATACCAGGCAGGGAGCGTTTTAATAAAGCTATCAGGAGAAGGGCCTATGGATAAGTTTGGCTATTCCCTGGCCTCAGGTGATTTTAATGGCGATGGCAAAACCGATATTGCTATAGGGGCGCCATACCATAACCCTGCTCCCTCCCTTTACAGACAGGGGGCCGTTTATGTTTATCTGGGGCCTGATTTTGGGACAAAGATTGCATTACGGGCATCATCCGCGAATAAAGGCCTTGCTCGGGCACTGGCAACAGGCGATATAAATGGTGATGGAATTGCAGATCTTCTAATATCCGCAAACGGGAAGGTCCTGGGTTTCTATGGAGGGACTTCTTTTGCCCCTGCCATAGGCTTTCCTGATGTTACCATAAGCAGCTCTGCATCCGGCTTTGGAAAGTCAATAGCCGTAATTGGGGACATTGATGCTGATGGTTATGGAGAAATAGCCATTGGAGCGCCGAATGCCGTTATTACCTTCAACGGCGTAGCCAACCGGGATACAGGAAGCGTCTATATCATAAAAGGAGGATCAGGTATTAGAAGCATTAGTAATGCTGATACATCAACGGATAAGATAGTCCGCATTGACGGCAACGCCCTTTTCGACAGATTCGGCTCTTCCATCGTTCCGGTCGGCGATGTGGATGGTGGCAGCAAACCTGATTTTGCCGTTGGAGCAACAATGGCAGACGTCAACGCAGGCGATATCAGCGGGAAGGTCTATCTCCTTAAAGGGGAAAACATAAACGCCACCACCATTACTCTTACCCTGGCAAATGCCACTGCATTTAACGGCACGATAAAAGACCAGGCTTATGGGACCTTTCTCGTATCTTCAGGTAACGGCAAATTACTTATAGGAGCCCCTAACTCAAACATGAATACAGGCGGAGTTTCTATGGTTGACCTTGCCACAGGGCAAGTTGTCAGTGACGGAGGCAGCGGTGGAAGCGGTGGTGGTGGCGATGGACATGATCATGCCCCTATATATGAAACCGATACGGATTAAATTAAGGGGGAGTGTCCTCGGTAAACTATAAAACTAAATTAAGGAGGCACAAACTAATGTGTAGAAATATTTACATAGCTGTAATACTTTTATCATCCGTTGTCTTTTTTAAAAGTGCTATGGCGGCATCTTACGATTCATCCGACTTTACTTCAGCCGGCAGAAAGTTTCAACCTGCCCCTACCGGCCATATTCCTGGCAAGGACAATGGTGACGGCATAGGCACGCACGGTGTCGGCGAGGACTGCGGTATCTGCCACAGAGAGACAACATCATCAACACCAGGAAAGGCAAGCAAACACCTTTTCACGATGGCAGGAACACTTTATGAGGACAAGGGTTCGACAAGGCCATTGAAAGGCGGAGAGGTAATACTGCAGGATATCAATGGAAAGGTGATAAGCATGACATCAAATGAGGTCGGCAACTTCTGGACATATGAGACGATAGGCAGCAACCCATATACAGTAGCAGGTCATGGAACTGTGGCCCCCCTTTATACAACGGACTCCAATGGCGTCCTTGTTACCCCTGCGGCGGCTACCGATACGAGGACCTGGCAGTACAAGACATGGGTGAAAAACGGGGACCATGTGATACCGATGGTGACTGTAGCTCCTGTAGGCGGTGGTTCGGACGGCACTTCGAGAATGGGGTGCTCCATGCATCACTCGCCAATGGGATCAAGGGGAGGCCTATGGGCATCAACAAAAGGCACCCTTCCGTCTTATCCTGAGTCCGGGCTCAGCTTTAAAAAGCATATCCTGCCGATATTCATGAGCAAGTGCGTCTCTTGTCACATGCCCGGCGCTGCAGCTACAAGAATAGTGACAAAATCGGATATAGAAAGCCCAAGCACCAGGGTTGATTTTAGCGGGGGCGTTGATCTGACCTCTTATGTCGGGTCAACGATTACAACAACGGATGGCATAACACCGGGAACAAAGAAAGGTGTAAAGGATGTGGTTAATAAGCTGCTTACCACAAACTTAATAAGCAATAATAATTCTTCAATATTAACTCACGCCGGAGGCGGGTTCTGGAGCGAAACCGACGCTGATTATAAGGCCATAAAACAGTGGATCGCGGAAGGGGCTCAGGATAATTAATTTTTCCCAACTCCCTCCCCTTCAAGGGGAGGGTTGGGGTGGGGATGGGGTAATTCTTAAAACCCACCCTCACCCTGGCCCTCTCCCTGATGGAGAGGGTAAAAAAAGAAAATGGCAAAGATAAAGAAAAAGAGTTTCGAGAAAGGCAAGAAATCTTTTATTGCCTGGATGATGGTTTTCGGTGTATTATTAATATTCTCTTACGCAGCCTTCATGGGGATAATGAGTAAGCCCCACAAGCATCTTGACAAGGCTGTTTCAGCAAAGGTGATCGACCCTGTCTGCGGTATGGAGGTGACGCCGCCGGCAGAGGGCCATATTGAGTACCGTGCAAAACACTATTATTTCTGCAGTATTTTGTGCAAGGAAGATTTTGAAAAAGAACCGGGGAAATATTTAAGATAAGGCCGGCAATGGATTTAATCCGGGCTGGCCGCGGGGTGCGGGGGCATCGGAGGATCGAAGAGACGCACGGGCCCCCGAATTTAAATAGAAAGGAGGTGAATAAGAAGAATGAAGAAACATATCAAAGTGATCTTGACTCTCTTAGTGGCATTGTCCTTTGCCGCGGTAGTATCGGCTGACGATGTTAAGTATGAAGGGACCATATCTAATATCAACACCATAGCCAACACCTTTGACCTGAAGACCAGCAGCGGGAACATCTCTCTCTACGTGAGAGTAATGAGCAAGATGAAGATCAATGGTGAAAACAAACCGTTGTCTGCCATTCCGTCCGGCAGTGAGGCCAAGTGCGAAGTCGTCATGAAGAGCGACAGGCTCACCGTCAAGGAGTGCGTCGTTACACCAAAGCAGTAGTATGCATTGGTAACCTCAAAGGGGCGTTGCCATAACGCCCCTTATTTTTTAGAACAATCCTGGATAATGGCGGTGAACATGACAATTTCGAATTTCAAATTTCAAAATGCAAAATACGAGATGTTATTTTTTGTACTTTGCATTTTACAGTTTGCAGTTTGCGTTAATGGGGCCAATGCCCATCTACCCATGGAGACGGAGTATGCAGAAACGCTGCCTAAGGACAGCTGGGAGGCAAGGCTACACGGCGGATATATGGACATGTCCAGCGGCGAGAACAACTGGATGAAGGAGCAGATGTATGAGCTTAGCGTAGGGTATGGCCTTACAAGAGACTTCTCTCTTTATATCCAGCCTACCTACAAAGTGAAAGAGATGAAGATGCCTGGTATGAAGCAAAGCAGTTCTGGCATTGGAGATACGGATCTCCTTGCAAGATACAGGTTCAGGAAGAAGGACAGGGAGGATGGCTCATGTCAACAGGCCTTTCTACTCGGCGTAAAACTCCCCACTGGGGCTTGGAACATAGAAGAAGACGGCACGAGGTTGATGGATATGGTTCAGCCAGGGACAGGTTCCACAGATTACAGTGCAGGGCTTGCAGTTACACATAGGAAAGGCAACTTCACACTGGATGGAGATGTGATATACACGGTCACTACAGAAAATCAGAAGAACTATAAGTTCGGGGATCCCCTCAGGTATGACCTCGCCGGACTGTATCAGATAAATGATACATACCTGATGCTTGAACTTAACGGAAGATATGCGGAAAAAGATGAGAAGAGCGGCGTTAAAACAGATGATACCGGCGGACACCAGATATTCATAAATCCCGGTGTCAGTTATCACGTCCTTCCCAATACCATGCTCATGCTGTCTGTTCAGGTTCCAATCTACACCGATATGAACGGTGAGGCACAGAAGACGAACTATCATACGATGGCGGGATTACATTGGTACTACTAAGAGCAGTCGTCAGTCGTCAGGGGTCAGGGGTCAGTAGAAACAGGCCTTCAGGCCTGTTAACATGGCTAAAGCCATGTCTCTACCTCTTAGTACTGTTCACTATTCTCAGTCCACTATTCACTTCCTCTGCATTTGCCGAGGAAAAGGTTTACAGGATAAACATTGAGGGAATGCACTGCAAGATGTGCGTTTACCGTGTGACTAAATCATTGAAGAAGCTGAAGCAGGTGAAAGATGTGGAAGTGGACCTGGACAGCGGAACGGCAACTGTAACCCTGTATGATGGCGAAGACCTGGCAACCACCGACTTAGAAGAGGCTGTTGAAGACAGTGGGTATAAACCGAATGGGGTGGAAGTTGTAGGGGCGAATGGCCATTCGCCCGATAAAGAAGGGGAAGTCAGAAAATAGGAGAAAGTATGGGTGCTGAAAACGTATCATTAATGATTGCCTTTACCGCAGGGATTCTTTCGTTTGTATCCCCCTGCGTCCTGCCACTGATACCGTCTTACGTGACTTACATCTCAGGGGTATCGCTTGAAAAATTGACTATTGGCGACGATAAGGGGGCCAGGTGGGGGACATTTTTTCACTCCCTCGCCTTTGTGGCCGGGTTCTCTCTTATATTTATAATGCTTGGCGCCTCCGCCACCATGCTGGGGCAGTTTATGGCAAAGAACCAGGTGATCATGAGAAAGATCGGTGGCGTAATTGTTGTGGCCCTTGGCATTCACTTCACCGGTGTTATAAACTTCGGATTTCTTCAACAGTACAAGAAGATGGAGTTTGCAGCAAAACCGGTTGGCTACCTTGGCTCAATATTAGTCGGGATGGTGTTCGCTGCAGGATGGACCCCTTGTATAGGGCCTATACTGGCCTCCATCCTGCTGTATGCGTCCACCTCCGAGACAATGGGGAAAGGGATAGCATTACTCAGCGCATATTCCCTTGGCCTGGGAATACCGTTCATACTCTCTGCAATAGCCATAAACAGGTTCTTCAGCTTCTTTAACGGGATAAAGAAGTATATGAGGGTAATATCCGTTATAAGCGGCGTATTCCTTGTAATTATCGGGATACTGATTTACACGAATTACTTGACGATTATAGCGCAGTATGTGAGTTGGTAAAATAAGTGGTAAGGTATGATAAAAAAGTTCTACAGCTTGAATTGACAATATGAAACTGTCATGACCTTCGGTCACAAAGAAAGATGAAAATTAACCCACCCTCACCTTAATCCTCTCCCTGAGGGAGAGGAGATTTTTTCTTCCCCTCCCTTTCAAGGGGAGGGTTAGGGTGGGGATGGGGTAAAGAGGGTATTTTCAGGTGAAAATCAAACATAAAATAGTCTCGATCCTTTTGCTGCTATCAATCTTCAACTTCAACCTCGTCATCCTGCCGCTCCAGGCAGAAGAAGGTTGTCATTGCGAGCATCCGCACGGAGAGAACGGGTTTGCCTGTTTCTGCGGGAATTCCATGGAAAAACCGCACTGCGACACAAAAGGTCCAGCCCTGAGCAAGGGACACTGCGGACTTGATAAGAAGAGCACCGACTTCAGCATTCCGGCTCACGAATATCCCTCCCTTCTTTCAAGTGAGGGTGCCGATTTAAGACTTCATTTATCATTCCTGAATATGGAAGATAGTAAAGTCTACTCTAAGACTGATCTGCTTCCAACAGAACACCCTCCCTCAATTCTGTAAGCTTCATCAACATCTCAAACTTTAATAATTACTGCAAAGTCTTTTCAACCGCAGAGGCGCAGAGACGCGGAGAAAACACTTATCATTTAGGATGCTTGCAAGTCTTCCTATTTGTCATTCCCGAAGTGTTTAATCGGGAATCCATAAGGGTTTTTGCTGGATTCCGGCCTAAAGCCTGCCAGAATGACATAGTAATTGATTGACTTTCTCTGTGTCTCGCTTAGAAGCGCCTACTTTTGGCTGCGTCTCTGCGGTAAAATCTATGCTTTTAAAGGAGGTTTTCATGGCAGACAGATATAAACCTAGGAAGCCCAGGATAAAAGCCTCTAAAAGGGTTTACGAATTCTGGTGCTTCTATCATAAAAGGTTTTTTGACAGAAGCACCAGAATTCG
>Ga0209431_10004323_pt1 | contig 11147 bp, 12 predicted proteins | sample RifCSP13_3_FD_184021 | JGI IMG/M metagenome (GOLD analysis project Ga0209431, IMG submission 184021) | Soil microbial communities from Rifle, Colorado - Rifle CSP2_sed 13_3 (SPAdes) (version 2) | ecosystem: Environmental > Terrestrial > Deep subsurface > Rock core/Sediment | place: Rifle...
ACTCGATGGTGCTGACCAACCCGCCGTTCGGAAAGAAGTCGTCGATGACGATCGTCGTCGACGGCGAGGCAACCCGGGAGTCACTCCAAGTGGTTCGGGAGGACTTCTGGGCAACCACGTCGAACAAACAACTCAACTTCGTTCAGCACGTCAAGACGATCCTGCAGACGCACGGCCGGGCAGCGGTTGTCGTGCCCGACAACGTGCTGTTCGAGGGTGGGGCAGGGGAGACGGTCCGCCGGCGGTTGCTCCAGGAGTGCGATGTCCACACCCTGCTCCGACTGCCGACCGGCGTCTTCTACGCGCAGGGTGTCAAGGCCAACGTGTTGTTCTTCGACAAGAAGCCGGGCCGCGAGGAGCCGTGGACCCGTGAGCTGTGGATCTACGACCTGCGGACCAACCAGCACTTCACGCTGAAACAGAACCCGCTGACTCTTGAAGCACTGGCAGACTTCATCAAGGCCTACAACCCCGACGACCGCCATGCCCGGGTCGAGTCGGAGCGCTTTCACCGGTTCTCCTACGACGAGCTGATGGCCCGCGACAAGGCCAGCCTCGACATTTTCTGGCTCCGCGACGAGTCTCTGGAAGACACCGACAATCTCCCACCACCGGCCGTCATCGCCGCCGAGATCGCCGAGGACCTGGAGGCAGCTCTGGCTGAGTTCGCCGAGATCGCAGCTTCTCTTTCAGACCAGGAGCCCGCATGACTATGGGGTTGACCGTGGGTGAGTTGCTCTCCGGCTACGCGGAAGATCCTCGCGGAGCTCCGTGAGCGCGGAGTTGTGCGATCCGCCAACGCCCCCGCAGGCGACTACGCCGAGTGGCTGTGCTCGCGGGCACTCGATGCCACCTTGGTCGACAACTTCTCGGTGAAGTCCCATGACCTCGTGCTATCGGACGGTCGGCGCGTCCAGGTCAAGGCCCGTGTGACTTCCGAGCCGCCCAAGGCCGGCCAACTCCAGACCTCTCCATTCCGCTCGTGGGACTTTGACCTTGCTGCCTTCGTGCTGTTCCGTGATTACGACTACGAGGTCCGGCGGGCCGTTCTCCTCCCCGTGGAAGTTGTTCGAGCACGGTCGACTTTCCGTAGCCATGTCAACGGATCTGTCGTGATGATGAGAGACGCCCTACTCGACCACGAGGATGCCGAAGACATCACGGACCGCCTACGGGCGGCCACCAGCCAGGATTAGCGTCGGGGCACTGGTCGGACCGGTCCAACGGTTGCGGTATCGCCGGTTGGGCTGGCAAGAGCGCGCTCCAACGATGTGAACAGTTCGAGGACGGTCGGTGCTTCAAAGATGCGGTAGCGCTGCTTGCCGATGTTGCGCTGTGTCAGGATTCCCGCTTCGACGAGGCGGTTGATGGCTGCTCCCGCGGCGACGTCAGAGCGGTTGATGAGGCCGGCCGCTGATTCCACTGTCAGGAGGGGGACTCCGGGGAGAACGTCGATGAGCAGGTCGACAGCGGATCCCTTTCGGACGGTGCCGACGTTCGTCCGCCACTGGTGGACCAACTCGTCGATCCTCGCCGCGTAGATCTGAGCGTCGTGGCATGCCCGCAGGGCGGCCCCAGAAAAGGTCCGCAGCCACGTGTGGGCAGCCAGGGATCGCTCGGGGCTGTCTGCGGGATCGAGGTGTCGGAAGGTGGTCAGCCCGGCTATGTAGTCGTCGGACCAGGTGGCGAGGACGAGACTGATGGGCGGCACAAACCTGGGGGAGAGTCCTCGCCGTCGAAGGATGACATAGATCAGCGTCCGTCCGGTTCGGCCGTTCCCGTCGGCGAACGGGTGGATGGTCTCGAACTGGGCGTGGGCGATAGCGGCCTGCACGAGTGGCGAGTGCTCGTCGCCGTTCATGTACTCGACGAGGTCCCGGAGAAGGCCATCGACGTGATCCGGTGGTGGTGGGACGAAGACCGCGCGGCACGGGTTGTAGGAACTGCCGCCTATCCAGTTCTGTCCTTCTCGAATGACTCCTCCGAGTTCGGGTCTCGCTGAGCGTTCCATCAGGACTCGGTGGATCTCCAACAGATCAGTCAACGAGAACCGCTCTGTTTGGACCGCCAGCTCGATGGCGGACTCCATCGCGGCGATATTGCCGAGGACTTCTACGGCGACGCGATCGGCGGTCTCGCCACCCTGGGCGAGAGCGGCCTCCGCCTCGACCAGTCTTCGTGGCCCAGCGTCGAGGCCCTCGATCTTGGAGGAGGCGACCGACTCTGCTCGGAGGAGGAAACGAGCGAGACCTTCAAGGCTGACATGGCTCGTCCCGGCCTCGTTCAGATCCCTGATCGCGGTCTCGGCATCCGCGATGTCTGCTGCCAGGTCGCCAGGTAGGGTGAGATTCCACCCGGCGAGAGGATCAGGTAGGTAGGCGTCGTAGCCGCAGCCTTGCCGGTCGCGGCGGGTCATCCCCCCGAACCGAGGCTCCCATCGTCTCCGTACTTGCTCGGCCATCCTTCGGCCCCTACCTCGTTCAGCGAAGGTTACGTGAAAAGCTTAGCTTAGAGAAGGTTAACCAAAGGAAACTGGAATAGTGGCTTTGTAGGATCTCGTCGGTACGCTCGGATTCTCAATCCCAGTTGACCGAGCCTGTACCTCCGCCGAACCGATCCCATTCCGATTCGGCGGGAAAACCTTGAGGTGGATGGGGCCCGTCGTAGAGCCACTGATCCGGCGGGGGTCCCGCGGCGCCGATGGCGAACCACCAGCCGGTGACCGCTTGTCGCGTTGCGTACCAACGCTGACCGTCCCGTGAGACGTGCGTCTCCACTCCGTGATTCTCAGGTAGACCATCGCGCGCGAAATGAGACTCGACGATCGGGAGCAAGTCAGCTCGGTACCGTTGATCTCGATTTCGGTAGTGACCCATATGGCACGTGGCGAGGAACCTCAACGCGTTGCGCGTCTCCATGAACTCTCGTTGGTCGAGCTGGCGTCCCGACTCATCCGTGCCGACGGCCCCGGAGTTGTCGACCAGCCGCTGCTTGGCTGCAGCCTCGTCGGAGATCCGTTGGTGGTGCTCATCATCGAGGATTCCGAACTCTCTCCATGAATCCCGGAATGTTTCTGTTCGTGCGATGCGCTGGATGCCAAGGCCGGCAAGGAGACGCAGTTTGCCGAGTCTTCCGTTTGCACGCGCCACGACGGCGAGTCTCTGACGAAGGAGAGGGCCATCCTTGTTCCATATACGCATCCGTCTGAAGAAGCTCTGATAGGCAGCAACGACCGCGAACCCGTACACAAACACGAGGGCGACCGGAGTCAGCCAAATGGGCAGCAGGAACTCAAGGACGATTCGACCCCGGTCCAAGCCGGACCAGTTGGCTATTAGGTGCGCTATTGACCAGGTGACGGCTGAGAGGCCGAAGATGATGAGATAGCCGTTGGCAACCTTGCGTACTGGAGCCTGCTCGGGTTCCCGTTCGGCAAGAACAGCGATTCCGGCAAAGAGAAAGGCGAGAGTTTGCGTCGGGAGCTCGAGCCACAGAGGGAACGACTTGAGGGCGGCGAGAAACTCGACGACGGCTGCGACACCGAGCGTCTTGATGAGGACTCCTTTGAAGAATCCAGGCTTCTCGATCGCGTCGTTCAAGCTCATCACCAGGGCGAGACCCGACAGCAACAGCCAGAGGATTGTTGTCTTCAATAGGTCCGAGTTCCAGAGGCCAAACCGTGCTCCGCTGGCGGCCGCGGCAGAAATCCACCCCCCGTAGAGCAAGAGGGGCACGAGGATCGCGGGCGTTGCCAGGGACGTCAGCGCACCGCGGACCGATCTGAGGATCTTGTCGCGTCCCGGGCGGGTAAGCACGAACGCGATGAGAAGGACGAGCACGATGAGCGCCGCTAGCTCCCGGTTCGTCAGTACGGCGTCTTCCATTTCCCCACGGTATCAAGTTCGTACGCCGGAATCGAACGTGCGTTCGCCACTCCACGGCTGGGCGATGAGGTTGTTGGCGTCAGTGCCGCGCGGACTCAAGACCGTTCTTCTAACGGATCTTCTAACGGATGGGGCGTCACAGGGCGTTATCCACAGGTACCAGCCATCACGCGGATTCCGCGAAACCCCTGGTAGTGGGCACTATTGAGTACCAACGACAATCAACCAGCACCCCCCGGAAGGAACTCATAACCCGAAGGTCGTAGGTTCAAATCCTACCCCCGCTACCACCAAAAAACCCTTGCACCGGGGGCTGTCGCATGAATGGGGGGTTCTCGCGTTCTGTGGGGGTTTCGACGATCATGCGCGTATTGTGAATGTGCGTTGTGTGGATCGGGATCAGTTGTGGTTGATGCCGCCGTCGTTGTCTGATTGGTTGCCGGCTGGGCACCTGGCCTGGTTGATTGTTGATGTGGTCGCCGAGTTGGACCTATCGGGTTTCTATCGGTCGTTGCGTTCCGATGGTCGGGGCGGCGTCTCTTATGACCCGGAGGTGATGCTCGGCGTTCTCTTGTATGCATATTGCGTGGGAGAACGCTCAAGCCGTCGTATCGAGCAGCGTCTCTGTGACGATGTGGCGTTTCGGGTGATCGCAGCGAATCAACAGCCGGATCACGCCACGTTGGCGCGCCAGTCGCTAACTCCGATTGAGTCGGAACTTAGGCCCTATACCTCACGAAATAGCGATACCTCACAAAATCGTGAGGTATAGTATTTCTGTGAGGTATAGATGAGCGTCGTATCTTCGGAACCGCGCTATCGAGTCGAGGCAGCACTTCGTTGGGTGTTTCCGGACTCGGTCGATTTCGAGTTGGGCTCGGAGTCTGACGACGGACGGCATGACTTCGATGTCATCATCCGCGGGAAGCGTCTCCGACTCGAATGGGAGAGTCGCGTGTGGCTGAGCGTGGTCGAGCGAGTCCTGGCCCAGACTGACCGGCCGGACATCGTTGTCGGGGACCGGATATCGCCGGCATCGCGCGAAGCACTCACAGAAGCTGGGATCGGTTGGGTTGAGACGAGTGGTGCGGCCGAGATCGACACCAACTTCCTGGTCGTATCGAGAACGGCAGAATCCCGCAGCTTGAAAGAACCCAAAGGCGACTGGACCCCCGCGGTCCTTGCGATTGCCGAAGCCGTCCTGGCTGGTGTCAAGCCGACCGTTGCAGCAACGCATCAGGCCACCGGCCTATCCGTCGGAGCATGCACCAGAGCCCTGCGCGTCCTCACGGACCTGGGGCTCTTGGAGGCCGAGGCAACAAGAGGGCCTTCATCGGGCCGTCAGATTGCTGATCCGGACGCCCTCTTGGATGCCTACATCGATGCAGCGTACGAGATCGAGTCGTTCCGCCCGCTGGCTGTTGGTGTGAGCTGGCGAGATCCGGTCGAAGGCCTGGTCGAGCTAGGCGGGAGTTGGGACGACGCGGGCATCTCCTGGGTGGCAACGGGAATGGTTGCGGCGGCGGTGGTGGCTCCGCATGTCACCTCGGTGGGGATCCGGGAGGTGTACGTGGTGGCGGCCACCGTTGCTGAGATGGAAGCGGCAGCGTCTGCGGTGGGGCTGCGGCCGATCGAAGGCGGGCGTCTAGTTCTGTTGCCGATGCCTACTCAGACAACGTTGAAGATGGCCACAGTCGTTGACGGGCTGCGGATCGCTCCGTGGCCGAGGTTGGTAGCTGACCTCCGTCGGTCCGGTGTGCGCGGCGAGGAAGCCGCTGAACACGTCAGGGAGGCCCTTGGGAGTGGATGAGGTTCCCCGCAGTCGCATCGCGCGCGCCGCAGCCGAAGCGGCTTTGGTCCGGGTCGTTCATCACTACGGCGGTCGGCCCGAGTTCGTCGTTCTCGGTCTGATCCGACTCGGGGCGGACAGGCCTGCCTACCCATAACGCCAATAAGTTGGCTCGCTCCGACCCCCACAAGCCTTCACACGGTAAGAGTCATGCCGTGCATTGAGCGGAGACGGCGTCCGTCCGTCGACCGAGAGGACGTCTCGCATGTACCCGAGCGCCTGGCCGTCGTCGTTCGGCGCGTCGATGTTCTCAGAGGCGGTGGCAATCATCCACGCCGAGTCGTTGATGGAGGTGCGCCACGCGGGGGCGTCGAGGGGGCCTGTAGTACCGAACCCGGCCGTGACCCATCGAACACAGTGAACGTGAACGGGTGCCGCGTCGCTCCTCAGCTCTGGTCGACATGGCGAGTGGGGCGGGCGCGACCCTACTGGGCTGCCGGGACAGGCTGCCTCCGGCGATAGACACTCAACGCAAGCGTGTAGGACACGACCAGGATGCCAACGCTCCAGGCAAGGGCGCCCCAGAGGTCATTGCCTGGGGTGCCGTCCGTCAAGAGTGAGCGCATCGTCTCGATGATCGGCGTCATAGGTTGGTGTTCGGCAAAGCCCCTCAGCAACGGCGTCATCGAGTCGGTCGGCACGAACGACGGGCTGATGAAGATCAGAAGCAGCAGGATGTAGGCGAACGCACCGGCACCCTCGGCTGTTCTCGCCAGCAGGCCGAAGAACATGGCCATCCATGTCATGGCGAGCGTGAACAAGACCAGAAGGCCGACGAACCACAGCCACGCGCCCGGTCCGGCAGCCGGGCGAAACCCGACGATAAACGCCACCCCGAGTACAAGAACGGAGGAGAACAGATTGGAGAGCGTTGACGACAGGGCCTGTCCGCTCAAGACCGACGAAGGCGCCAGCGGCATGGTTCGGAAGCGGCTGATGATGCCTTTCTGGAGGTCCATGCTGAGCCGCAGCGCGGCATAGGCAATGCCGCTGCCGACCGTCATGATGATGACTCCCGGCGTGATGAAGTCGACGTACTCGATCGAGCCGGTCTGTTCCCCGAGTGCGCCTCCGAACACGTAGACGAACAGCAGCAGCATGGCTATCGGCGTCAATACGACCGTGATGATCGTGTCGAGGCTGCGCGTCGTATGACGCAGGCTTCGTTTGGTCATGGTCCACATGTCATTCAGAGCTCGCATGCCGGTCCTCCTTCTCTTCGTCCAGGATCTTGAAGAAGACGTCGTCCAGCGTGGGGGTCTGCTTGGTGAACCGGGTCGGCTCGATCCCGGTGTCTCTCAGTCGGATGAACATGTCCGCCATCTCGGCCACAGAGCCTGTGGTGACGACTACGAGCTTTGCGTCCACTCGGCTGACGTTGTGCTGGCCGTCGAGAGCTCTCTGCGCCGCGGCCAACTGCTCTGGTTCGCCGAACTCCAGTTCGACTAGCCCGGCCGGCACCATCGTCTTCAGCTCGTCCGGCGGACCCTCGGCCACGATCCGGCCGCCGTGGAGGATCGCGATCTCGTCGGCAAGACGGTCGGCCTCCTCCAGATACTGCGTGGTCAGGAAGACCGTGGTCCCGCTCTTGGCCAACTCTCGGATGGTCTGCCACATGTCGGTGCGGCCTATGGGGTCGAGTCCGGTCGTCGGCTCATCGAAGAAGATGACGGGCGCGTCGCCCACCAGGCTCATGGCGATGTCGAGCCGACGTCGCATTCCGCCCGAGAAAGTCAGCAGGCGGCGGTCAGCTGCGTCGTTCAGGTCGAATTTGTCGAGCAGCTCCGCCGCGGTTCGTTCGGGGTCGGGGATGTGGCGCAGCTCGCCCATCAGCACCAGGTTTTCCCGGGCTGTGAGCACGTCGTCTACCGCGGCGAACTGCCCAGTCAGGGTGATCTGCTCGCGGACTTTGGCGGGTTGAGCCGCCACGTCGAACCCGGCGACTCTTGCCGTCCCCCCGTCGGCCTTGATCAGCGTCGTCAAGATGTTGATCGTGGTCGTCTTGCCGGAGCCGTTGGCTCCGAGCAGAGCGAAGACCATGCCCCGTCCGACGCTGAACGAGACGTCGTGGAGCACCGGTACTCCCTTGTATCCTTTCTGAAGGTTTCGCACCTCGATCGTCTTGGTTGCTCCATCCATGGCTTTCATCTGTCTCCTCGTCATGGTCATGAACGTGTGATTAGAACATCGCCGAAACCGGTCCGGGCACGAACCTGGACCGTTTCCACTGACGGTCCGGGGTCGTCGGCAGGGGAGAGGCTGTTGTGGATCCGCCCGAATCTCGTGTTGGCGTCGATCCAGGCCGCCGTGCCCTCTCTTATCCCGATCTCTAACCCGCCGGCGGCGGTTTCGATGATCGCCGAACCACGGGCGACCTGACCGAGTCGTATGTCCCCGTTGGCGGTCTTGACCGTGACGTCGCGGCCCGCATCCTCGATCGTGACGTCGCCGTTGGCCGACTTGACCCTCACGTTGCCTCCAACCCGGCTGATCCACGTCTTGCCGTTGTGGTTCTTGACGTCGGCGTCGCCGGCGACGGTGCCGATGGTCATGTCGCCGGCAGTTACGATCTCGGCGTTGCCGGATGTCTCTTCCAAGGCGAATCGCCCCGCACCGGTGTGCACCCGTAGACCCCCGGTCCGGTCGAGTCGGACGTTGCCGGCGCCTGTCCTCACGTCGATATCGCCGAGTCGGCCGTCGCATCGGAAGTCGGCGAAGCCGGTGTCGGCTCGTAGCGAGGACCCTTCGGGGAGTTCCACGGTCACCTCGACGGAGCCGCGCCCCTTCCATCCGATGACGGGTGCGGCGAATCCGCCTGGCTTCGGCATCCTGATGGACAGGGTTCCGTTGGCCAGGTCGACGACGGTCTTTCCCGCCGCCTCGACGTCGTCTGGCCGGTCCCGATCGCTCGGGTTCACCGAAACGACGGTGTCGGTGCGGTCACTGGCGATGACGTGCACCGCGCCGTGGCTCAGCCCGATCGACAAGACGATGGGCTGGTGGGTCTGGAATGAAGGCATCTACCGCTCCTTATCGGCTCGTGGGATCCGGCATGTTCAACGGACCCACCCGGTGTATCGCTGGCTGCCGCTCGGGGTCCGTGACATCTGTCCCAGGGGACCCTCGGCGGCAGCCGCCGCGGTGCGCACCAGCCAGGCGTTCAGAGACAGACCCTCCCGTCGCGCCGCCTCCTCTATCCTCGCTTTGAGCGCCTCCGGGAGCCGGAGATTGAGCCTCGAGGTCCCTCCCTCTTCACCACCTTGGGGGATCACACCGAGAGGCGTCGTGGTCCCGTCGGCCGCGACCTCGCTGGTCGCGACGGATGGCAGGGTCACCACGAAGTGAGGGTCGCTGCCGCGCAGGCGGAGTTCCACCGCCCCCGGGGCCAGCTCTGCGGTGATCTCGTCGGCGGCTGCGGAGAGTGTCTCAAGCAGGACCAGACGCGTTGCTGCTTCCAGTCCGAACGAGAGACGATCGACCACGGCTTTGCTCTCGGCCCCGCCCATCTCCGCAGCCGCGATCAGCTGATCGCGCAGAGTCTCCACATGCACGGCAAGATTCATGACGCCATAGTGGCACCAAATCTGGCACCAGTCAAGAGCCAATATGGCACGGAAGTGCGTCGCGGACTCAAACGGGACAACCCCGCTGGCCGGGGCGTGGCGCAGCGGTGAGCCTGACAACCCGTGGCTCTACGTCGTCACCGCGGGTCACTATGGCGTCATGAGCACCAACGCCGATCGCCCCCGACGGCCAGCCCACGGCGATGAGTTCTCGGACTCCGAAGTGCTGGCACCCTGGGAGGGATTCGGGATCAATGCCGGAGCTCGTCTCGAGACAGGAAGGTCATTCGACCACTGGCCCATGCTCGGCAACCTGGCCGGATACGAAGTCCGCAAGCACGAAACCTTCGTCATCGACTCCGTCGAGCACGACAGGTTTACCGCCATCCTCCCCCTTACGAAGAAGGCCAAGAGTGGCGCCGGGTCGACTAAGAAACTCTGCAGCGCGAAGTGTTGGAGCGGTTACCTGACCAGGTGGCTCGATAGACCGTCGTGCCGCTTCGTCAGGAGTAACCGAGTCCTCTGCTCGCCGGGCGTTTTCTGCTCGCGTCAGCGCCCGGCGCGCTCGTCGAGCAGGCCGAGCAACCGGGTGGTCGTCGACCAGCTCCTGATCGTCATGCTCTGGTACTCGGGGGTGCCAACGATCCGGCTGAGCCGGCTCTGCGTCCGGCGTGCGCTCAGACGGGCGAAGTAGAGCACGCCCCGGCCTGGCCAGGCCTCGTCAACCTCCTCGCGGAGATCGACGATCTTCATCGCTGCCGCCGGGGTGAGAGGCTTCTTGAGGAAGATCACGTCGGAGTGGTAGCGATCGGGCTTGCTACCGAATCCCTCGGGAGCTTCGTCGACGATTCGCTCGAGTTCGCGGTGGGTGCGTACGACCGTGACCCACCGGGTCCCGAACCGGCGTTCGAGCATGCTCTCGATGTCGTCCTCCAGGTCGGCACGAGGGCCGTCGGACGTGAAGAGCACGTTCCCCGACTGGATATAGGTGGCCACCTCAGGGAACCCATCGTCGGTGAAGGCGGCCCTCAAGTCGGCCATCCGGACCTTGTTCCTGCCCCCGACGTTGATCCCGCGGAGCAGGGCGACGTAGTGCCTCGAACTCATGGTCCACAAGGTACCGCAATGCGCACCCTCCGAGTCGGTCTCTGGTCGTACCGTTCACGCGGCGAACGTCCCCGGACGCGGCTGTCCGTCGGGATCGGCGTATCCGGATCGGCAGGGAGCACAGGGTCAGCGGCGGCGTCGTTCGCTGAGGGCTGCGACTGCGCGCCCTATCAGATCGTATGGGATCGGCTGGTCGAGGGGGAATCGCAGGGTGCCTTTTCCGGACCGGTACGGGGAGATCTCGTCATCGAGGCCGGGGAGCGAGGTGACCGGATAGATGCTGACGTGGTTGTCGAAGCCGGCCATGTAGGCGAAGTACTTGCCGCCCAGCGTGAACGTGGGAATGCGGTAGCTGATCTTCTCGCCCGCCTCGGGCACCACTTGGTGGACGCGTCGCCGTATCTCCTCCAGCGGCGCCCTCGCCCGCTCTGGTGCCGCGGCGATGTACTCGTCAACCGTGGTCGGATCGCTCATGAGGGGCGGAGGTTAATGGAGGTTGACCGGTCTCGCTTGTAGGCTGGTCGTGTGGGCTGCTGGTGGGTGAGCACTGGTTGAGGCGGGGCGTTGAGCCTACCGGTAGAGCGTGCCCTTGTCGGTGACGAGCCGGGCTCTCTAGTCCGCGAATGGGCGGTGCAGCCTGCTGAAGGTCTCCTTCGCCAAATCCAGATCCGCAAGGGGGATAGATCACAGTCTTCGTGCTGGTCCTTTGCACTGTGAGGCGTCATTCCCCGGTAAGGGTCCTGG
>Ga0209431_10004329_pt1 | contig 11138 bp, 10 predicted proteins | sample RifCSP13_3_FD_184021 | JGI IMG/M metagenome (GOLD analysis project Ga0209431, IMG submission 184021) | Soil microbial communities from Rifle, Colorado - Rifle CSP2_sed 13_3 (SPAdes) (version 2) | ecosystem: Environmental > Terrestrial > Deep subsurface > Rock core/Sediment | place: Rifle...
GGGGTGGGCGGGACGAGGGCGTGATCGAGAAGTGCACGTTCTGCGTCCAGCGCGTGGAACAGGGACTGGACCCCGCCTGCGTGCACGGCTGCCCGCTCAAGGCCTTGGTCTTCGGGGACCTAGACGATCCCGAAAGCCCTCCCTCCCGCCTCCTGCGGAAGAAGGAGGCATTCCGGCTCCTCGAGGAGGTCGGCACCGAGCCGCGTGTGCACTACGTCGGCGGCGGTCCGCCGACCGAGAACTCCAAGCAGATCGACGCCGTGGAAGCGAGGGTGTGAGCTATGGCAGCACGATTGGAACGACTGCCGTTCGGGGTCGGGCACACGTCCGGCCGTTGGAAGCTCTGGATGGCCGTCCTTGCGGCCATCGCGATCCTGGGGTGGTACGGCTGGTACCTCGAGCTCAGCAGGGGGATGATCGTGACCGGTCTCCGGAACATCGGGCCGATGGGCGGCGCCACATGGGGCATGGACGTCGCCTTCATCGTCTACTTCGTAGGCGTGTCCTTCGCCGGTATCACGGTGGCGGCGCTCGTGCGGCTCGCGGACGTGAAGGCGCTCCGCCCCATCGCGCGCATGGCCGAGGCGCTCACCGTCGTGTCGCTCGTACTCACCGTGTTCGCGATCATGTACGACCTGGGGCAGCCACTCCGCGGGATCGTGAACCTCTTCCGGTATGCGCGGCCGCAGTCCCCGTTCTTCGGAACCTTCACGCTCGTGATCTCCGGCTACCTCTTCGCGAGCCTCGTGTACCTGTACCTGGGCGGCCGGCGCGACGCAGCGAGATGCGCCGAGGTGCCCGGCCGGCTCCAGCGCTTCTACCAGCTGTGGGCGGCAGGGTATGGCGACACACGCGAGGAGCAGGAGCGGCGCAGCCGGGCGAGCTTCTGGCTCGCCATCGCAATCGTCCCGCTGCTCGTCGTCGCCCACTCGACGCTGGGGTTCGTCTTCGGGCTCCAGGTCGGGCGGCCCGGCTGGTACAGCGCGCTGCAGGCGCCGTCGTTCGTGCTCCTGGCGGGCGTTTCAGGCATCGGGATGCTGATCGTGATCGCCGCGGTCGTGCGACGAACCGTCGCCGGAACGGACCGATTGGACGACGGGGTGTTCCGGTGGCTCGGGAACGCCCTCATGATCCTGCTGCTCGCCTACCTGTACTTCATGGTCGTTGAGCTATTGACGAGCATCTACACAGGGGCCGAACGGGAACGAGAGGTCACGGAAGCACTCCTAAGCGGGCGGTACGCGCCGATCTACTGGGCCGCAGTCGCGCTCCTCGTGATCCCGCTCGCGTTCCTCATCATGCGGTACTTCCGCCGGGGCGCGGGGCTGACTACGCTCGTCGCGAGCGGGGTGATGGTGAACCTCTCCGCGATGGCCAAGCGGTTCCTGATAGTCGTGCCGTCCCAGACCCACGGGACCCTGCTCCCCTACCAGCCCGGTTCGTACACCCCGACCTGGGTCGAGTGGGCCGAGATGGCGGGCCTGATCGCGTTCGGCGCGCTGCTGCTCGCAGTGTTCGCGAAGCTGTTCCCGATCATGCCTGTCGAGGGGAGTGAGTCATGAGACGCCGCATCGTGGTCCTGCTGATGGTCGTGGCCGGATTCGGGCTCCAGGCGGTCACGTACCTCTTCCTTGCGACACCGATCGGGAAGCCGACCGACGACAGCTTCAGCAACCCGAGGGTTCCGTTCGCGCCGGCGCTGTTCATCCTCGGCGTCGTCCTCGTGTTCCTCGCGGCGGTGGTCTACGAGGTGCTCCCCGAAAACGGACGTCGCGAGAGCCGATGACGGAGACCAGTGCCCCCACGCACGCCGCAGAGGTGCGCCGCACCGTCTACCGTGTGCTGTCGAGCCTGCACCTGTACCCGGACGAGGAGCGGATCGAGGCGCTTCGCGACGCCGCGCCCGCGCTGCGTGACGACGGCGCGGCTCTGCGGGAGCTCCCCGGCTTCGCGGCGTGGGACCGCCTGCTGGAGCGGATCGCGGGGCTAGCCGACGACGAGGCGGTCTCCCTGGCCGAGGAGTACACGGCGCTCTTCCTGTCCGGTGCGAGGAACCGGTCGAGTCCCCCGTACGAATCGGCCCACATCGCGTCCGGCCCCCTTGACGCGGGAGCGATCGGCGCGGCAGTCGAGATCGTATACGCCGAAGCCGGACTCGCGGTCGGAGGCGCCGCCAAGGGAGAGCTGCCCGATCACGTCGCCGTAGAGCTCGATTTCATGTCGTGGCTCTGCGGGAAGGAAACCGAAGCAGCGGCTCCGTCCGAGGAGCTCGAGTGGCGTGCCAGGCAACGGAGCTTCCTCGACGAGCATCTGCTCCGCTGGCTACCTTCCTTCGCGGCCGGCGTCGCCCGCGCAGTCCCCGCGAGCTTCTACCTCGACGTCGCCCGGGCCGCGCAGGAGTTCGCCGAGCATGACATCCTCCTGATCGACGCCCTCGCCGAGGGGGGCACAGCGGGCTGATATCGGGGGATCCTTTGGTTGAGGAGCGTGTGGTCGCCGCCGTGTGCGACCGCCTTGGGGACCACGACCTCGATCCGGAAGGCGTCCGCGAGCGGGTCGAGGCCGCGGGCACGACGGCCGTCGTCGTGAGGGACCTCTGCGGCCTCAGAGCACTCCCAGGGGGAACCGAACGCGCCGTGCTGGGTACCTGCCCCGACGGCCCCTCGCGTGCGGACGTCCAGGGGGCCGCGCGCCGTGCGGGCCTCGACCCGTTCGGGGTCGAGCAGCTCGATCTGGTCCGCTCGTCCGCGCTCGGGCATCCCGCGCGTCGGCTCGAGCGCGCAGCCGCGTCCCTGACGGCCCGCGCGGGGGGTCTCGCGGCTCTGCGGCCCAGCGCGCCCGACTCGCTTCGGATGCGGCTCCCGGAAGGCCAGTTGAGCCGTCGATCGCTCCTGTCGCTCGGCGCAGTCACGTACCAGCCCGTCGCCGCTATCGACCCCGCCACGTGCGTGGGAACGGGACGATGCGGGCTATGCGTCGCCCTGTGCCCGTTCGACGCGATCGAGCCTGCCCGTCCCCAACCGACCGTCGTGAAGGATGCATGTACTGCATGCGCCGCCTGCGTGAGCGGCTGTCCGGTCGACGCGATCGCGCTGCCGGGGTCGGATCTCGCCCGGTTCGAAGCGGAGGTCGCCGCGCTCTGCCGCGACGGAGTTGCCGGGCTGCTCGTGAGCTGCGGTGGGTGGGTTCCCGAGGTCGACGGCGAAGCCCCAGAGCTGCTGCCGCTTGCGGTCCCCTGCCTCTCGATCATCACGCCGGGGTGGATCCTCCAGGCCCTGGCGACCGGTGCGCCGGCCGTCGTGCTCGCCGGCTGCGGCGACGCGTGTAGCGCCGGAAGCACGGCGGGGATCCGCGAGCACGTCGCCTATTGCCGGGAGGCGCTCGCTTCCCTCGGCGTCCCGGACGCCGCGACTCGGGTGCGCCTGCACGTTCCGGAGGCCGACGATCCCGCCGAGGTGTTCGCCGCCCCGCTCCCCGATCCGCTACCGGCGATCGGAGGTGAGCGACTGGCGCTGGTCGAGCCGGGGGCGACCGCCGATGGACTCCTCCGGATCGCCGGTGTGACGGATGGGGCCCGCACGATCTCGGGGGGACCACTCGGCGTGGTGAGCGTAGAGATCCGCGGGTGCACCCTCTGTGGGAGCTGCGCGGCAGCCTGCCCGACAACTGCGATCGCGTTCGAACAGGGACCAGTCATCGCGACGCTGTCGTTGGATCCGTGGCGATGCGTAGCCTGTGGTCACTGCGCGGAGACCTGCCCGGAGCACGTCGTCACGGTGGACCGGGGCACGAACATCGCGGTATTGCATGAGGGCCGACGCAGCCTGAAAGCCGGACCCGTCGTGCGGTGCCGCAGGTGCGGGCGTCCGATAGCGCCGGCCGCGATGCTCGAGCGGGTCCGAGCGCTCCTTCCCGACGAACCCGAGAGGCTCCTCGCGGCGATGACCGAGCTCTGCAACGACTGCCGGGGACTCGCCCCCGCGCCGTAGGGGCCTATCGCACGCTAGCATCCGCCGGTGCGCCGTGGCGAGCTCAACATCTGGTGGCGGATCGGGCTGGTCGTCTTCGGGACGGCCCTCCGCGCCGGCCTGCGGCTTCGCCACCTGCACGCCGACCGGGTGCCCCGCCGAGGGGCCGCCGTCGTGGCCCCGAACCATGTGAGCATGCTCGACGGGCTCGTCCTCGCGCACGCGGTCGCGCTCCGCGACCGAGAGACACGATTCCTCGTAGCGGCGGAGTTCTTCCGGGGACTCCCGGGTATCGGGCTCAGACTGGTCGACCAGATCCCGATCCGCCGGGGCGAGAGGGACGCCGGCGCCCTCGACGTCGCGATCGCCACGCTTCGAGCAGGCGCGCTCGCCGGCGTGTTTCCCGAGGGGCGCGTGAACGACGACCCGTGGGGCCCGATCCAAGAGGGACGCACCGGCATCGCGCGCGTGGCTCTGACTGCCGGCGTACCCGTGCTCCCTGTCGGCATATGGGGAACGCAGTCCCGGTGGCCCCGAGGCGGAATCCACTTCCGGCGCCCGTGGCGTCCGGCCGCGACGGTCGCTTTCGGCGAGCCGATCCAACCCAAGGGCGACCCGGATTCCCGCGCAGACCTCGAGTCGTTCCGCGATCTCGTGATGGGGGGCCTGGAACGAGCGGTAGTCGAGGCCCGCTCGGACGTGGAGAGCCGCGCGTGAGCCTCGAGAAGCGGGTCCGTCGCGACCCGCTCGCGGCGTTCCTCGTCGTGGTCTGGGCGCTGACGATCTCGCTGGCCGCGATCACACGAGGGATCGGCGAGGAGCGGGCGTATGGTCTCTTCACGTTGGCGGTGATGACCCCTCTCGCGGCGGCGATCATCGTCGTGGGGGTCGGCGAGGGGCGGGTCGGGATCGGAGCGCTCCTCCGCTCAGGGCTCCGGTGGCGGTTCGCGCCCCGCTGGTACGTGGTCGCGGCGCTCGCGATCGGTGCCGTCTACCTAGTCGCCGGTGCCGTCGCAGGCGGTGTTGAGCTCGGCGCCCCGTCGCAGGGGCTCGGGCCATTCGCCCTACGGCAGGCGCAGATCATCGTCGGCGAGGAGCTCGGCTGGCGCGGCCTCGCGCTCGCGCGGGCGCGCGAACGGTTGGGCTCACTCGGCGCCGCGCTTGCGATCGGCGCACAGCACGCCCTATGGCACGTGCCCCTCTACCTCATCCTCGGGCGAGCGCTCCCCGTTCCGTTCTGGTTCCTGCTCGCGAGCGCGCTGACATGGAGCGTCCTGTGGATGCTGCTACTCGCACGCACGGGAAGCGTGCTGGCGTGCATGGTGCTCCACCTGTCGATCAACACGTGGGCGGCGGTGATCGATCTGCCGGCGGAGGCCCTCGGACCTGTGCTCGCGGGGTATGCACTCCTCGCCGTGGGCGCGGCCGCGCTGCTGCCGCGCCCACTCGTTCGGTTCCACGTCTGAGAAGACCGGGCCGCGGCCCTCCCGCCTTCCGTCGCAAGCGGTCCTACAGCACGCCGACGGCTGTGATCAGGTTCGAGTCCCGTAGCTTCCGCAGAGCCTCGCGCTCGATCAGGCGCACGCGCTCCCCGGAGAGCCCGAGCACCTTGCCGGTCTCGCGCAGTGACAGCGGCTGGCCGTTCTCGAGGCCGTAGCGGAGCGCGACGACGTGCCGCTCGCGCTCGTCGAGCACGCGATCGACGGCGTCGCCGATCTCCTCGCGGAGCAGCGCGTCCTCGACCTCGTTGAACGCGGCGTCGGAGTCGACCTCCTCGATCAGGTCGCCGAGCTCGGTGTCCTCGCCCACGGGCGACTGCAGCGAAAGCGGCTCACGCCGGCCCATCTCGGAGAGGTCGTCGACCTCGTCCACGGTGGTATCGAGCGCCTTGGCTAGCTCCTCGCGCGACGGCTCCCGGCCCATCGTCTGGGCGAACTGGAACCGCGTGCGGTTCAGCTTCCGCAGCCGGTCGTGGATATGGACCGGAAGCCGGATCGATCGCGAGCGATCGGCGATCGCCCGGGTGATCCCCTGGCGGATCCACCACGTGGCGTACGTCGAGAACTTGAACCCGCGGCGCCAGTCGAATAGCTCTACGGCGCGCATCAGACCGATGTTGCCCTCCTGGATCAGGTCTAGGAGCGGGAGGCCCTGCCCCTGGTACTTGCGGGCGACCGACACCACGAGCCGGAGGTTGGCCATGATGAAGCGCTGTCGCGCGGCCTCGGCCTTCCGCACGTCCTGGCGGGCCTTCGCGATCGACTTCTCCGAGCGCAGACGGCCGGCGCGCAGACGCTCCTCAGCCTCCTTGCCGCGCTCGATGATTATGGCGAGCTCGACCTCCTCCTCCTTGGTGAGGAGTGGCTCGCGAGCGGCGGCCTCGAGATAGAGGCGCAGATCGTCCGCGTCGTCGGTGCCCAGGGGGCGTGCAGGTTCCGGCATCCTTCCCTCTCGCTCTCCTCCTCGAAGCCCCCCGGTCGCGCGAGACCAAGGCCTGTGAGGTCTTCGGGACCCTATGACGAACGGCGTGGTTGCACACCAAATCCGGCCACACGGGCCGTTCTCTACTTATGGTAGCTGGACCGGTTGGCTCTGTAAAGGGCTCCCCTCTGTGAAGGTTCTGTGAAGGCGCGGATGACTTGGGGTCAACTGCGGGACGGCCGAACGCCTGGGCGGGAGTAGGCTGGGAGCGTGGGCGAAGTTCCCGAGGGCGCCAAGTCGCAGATCGTGGACCTGGGCGGGCCGCTCCACTTCCTGGAGTGGCCGGGGCCCGAGGAGAGGACCTTCGCGCTCGTCCACGGCCTCGGTGGGTCGGCGATCTCCTGGATGGGTGTGGCGCCCGGGCTCTCGGCGCACGGCCGCGTCGTGGCGGTCGACCTGCCCGGCTTCGGCCGGAGCCCGCTCGCCGGAAGGAGCCCCGCGATCGAGGACAACCGCCGGCTGCTCTCAAGGTTCCTGCGAGAGGTCGGGAGCGGCCGCATCGTCCTCGGCGGCGCCTCGATGGGAGGCACGATCTCGCTGCTGCAAGCGGCGTTCGAACCCGGATCGGTGGAAGCGCTGGCTCTTAGCTCTCCCGCGCTGCCATACAGCATCAGCAAGCCACCGTCGCCGCTCGTCGTCGCCGCGTTCTCGCTCTACCGAGTCCCGGGCGTCGGCGAGTTCGTCGTCCGCCAGCGCCTGAACAGGCTGAGCCCCGAGAGACAGGTCGACATCGCGTTCCGAGTCATGGCGGGCGATCACAGGAAGGTTCCGCGCGAGATACGGGAGGCGACGATCGAGGCGGTACGCGAGCACGTCGGCGACCCCGAGTCGGTGAAGACGTTCACGCTCGCGGCGCGAACCCTCGTCAGACTGCTCGCGAAACGCGATCGCATGCGCCGGGCGATGCGCAGGATCGAGTGCCCCGTGCTGATCCTCCACGGACGCCGCGACCGGCTCGTGCCGCCCGCCTACGCGTCGGCGGTCGTGTCCGATCACCCCCGGTGGCGCCTGCGCCTCTTCCCAGACCTCGGCCACATCCCATACATCGAGGCGCCCGGTCGCTGGCTGGCGGCTGTCGAGTCGTTCCTCGAGGACTTCGCCCTGGTCTCACCAGACGCCTGAGCGGGTGCTATCGTCCGCGCGGATGCGTCCCCGGGTCGCGCTCGCCTTCGTCGTCCTGCTGCTCGCCCCGACGCCGGCCTCAGCCCAGAACGTCCCGTCGGAAGAGCACGTCGAGGCGATCGACAACGCCTTCGCGCCCGAGGTGATCCGCGTCCCCGTCGGCACGACGGTGACGTGGGCGAGGGACGGCAGAAGCCCGCACACCGTCACGGCCGACGACGGCTCCTTCGACTCGGGGAACCTGGACCCGGGTCAGAGCTTCTCTCAGACGTTCGAAGCAGAGGGCGCCTACCCGTACTTCTGCACCTACCACGGAAGCCCCGGCACAGGCATGGCCGGGGTCGTGCTGGCCGGCGAGGCTGCGCTCCCCGGCGTCGAGGGGACCGGGCCCGGTCGTGAGGAGCCGCCGGCGTTCCCGGCCGCCACCGTCCGGGTCCCGAAGGACTTCGCCACGATCCAAGAGGGCGTCGATGCCGCCGAGCCCGGTGGGCTCGTGCTCGTCTCTGCGGGCCTCTACCGCGAAGCGGTGGTCGTGACGACCCCATTCCTGACGATCCGGGGCCTCGACCGGAACGAGGTGATCCTCGATGGGGGGTTCGAGCTCGCCAACGGGATCCAGGTGATCGAGGCAGATGGCGTCGCGATCGAGAACATGACCGCCCGCCACTACCTCCTGAACGGGTTCCTCTGGACCGGCGTGTTCGGCTACCGCGGTTCCTACCTGACCGCCTACGACAACGGCGACTACGGTCTGTTCGCCTACGACTCGCGCTACGGGCAGTTCGACAGGTCCTACGCGAGCGGGCATCCGGACTCCGGCTTCTACATCGGGCAGTGCCACCCCTGCGACGCGGTCGTGATCGACGTGCTCGCCGAGGACAACGCGTTGGGGTTCTCCGGGACCAACGCCGGCGGGAACCTCTACGTCGTGAACTCGGAGTGGCGCGACAACATGTCCGGGATCGTCCTCAACACCCTCGACTCGGAGGAAGACCCGCCGCAGCGGGGCGCGACCGTCGCCGGCAACTGGATCCACGACAACAACAACCTCGAGGCGCCGGCCAAGGCGCTCCAGTACCCGAGCTTCGGCACCGGCATCGTCGTGACCGGAGGCCTCGACAACATCGTCACCCGCAACCTGATCGAGGGACACGAGGCGTTCGGGATCGTTGTCATCCCGATGCTGGACGAGAACCTCTGGGCGACCTCTGGGAACCAGGTTCGACAGAATGAGGTGCGGAGCTCGGGGGCGGCCGACCTCGCGATCGGCGCGCCCTCGGCGGGCGGAGACTGCTTCTCCGGCAACGACTTCGGGACGAGCGCGCCGGCGGCTGTCGAGTGGCTCTACGGGTGCGAGACGACTCCGTTCCCGGGAGGCGGGGGCGAGCTCGGAGTCACGCTCGGGCCGCTCGTTCGGTTCCTCGAGGCGACGGGCGACTTTCCCCACGGCGACTGGCGGACCGCGCCGGAACCGCCGCCGCAGACGTCCATGGCAGGTGCGGGAGATGCGCCGCCTGACCCCGCGATCCCCGAGACCGCGGTGCCGGAGTTCTTCCGGGTCCGCGACGCCCGGACGCTGGAGCTCGCCGCCACGACCGACGTAAACCAGGAGGTGACCGTGCTCGGCTTCTCGCTCGCCACGAGCTGGTGGGGGCTGCTCGTCGGCCTCTACGGCTACGTGCTCCCCCTGGTCCTCTACACGGCCTGGGTATCGGTAGCGCTGTGGGACCTCGTCCGGCGCGAGGGCCTCGCGACGGGCGCCCGCATCGGCTGGATGCTGGGCGTGCTGCTTGTCCCGCTCGCCGGCCCGGTCGGCTATCTCGCGTTCGGGGGCTCGCCGATCCAACGCTCGGTCAGGGTGACGCTGGTTGCCGGCGGGCTCGTCGCCTACCTGCTCTTCGCTGGCATCGGAGTCCTGGTCGGGACGGGCTAGGCGATCAGACGACCTCGAAGTTCGTCATCATCCCCATGTCTTCGTGCTCGAGCTTGTGGCAGTGCATCAGGTACAGGCCCCGATACCGGTCGAAGCGAATCAGTACGTCGACGGTCTCCCCGTCCAGGAGGAGCACGGTGTCCTTCCACCCGCGCTCCCAGGGGAACACCCTTCCTCTCCCGCCGCTCCGGGACTTCACCTGGAAGGACGCCCCGTGCACGTGGACCGGGTGCGGCGCGTTCCCGCCCGTCGTGAAGCGCCACAGCTCCGTTTGCCCGAAGGGGACATGGAAGTCTATCCGGTCGATGTCGTACTCCCTCCCATTGATCCTGCTCATGCCGTCGAAGCTGAACTCGCGAGTCACGACCGGGTTCGACAACTTACGGATCGTCGACAAAGTGGTTGGGATCGAGCCCGGGACATCGACTCGCCGCGCGACCACGAACTCGAGCAGGTTCCAGCGCGCCTTCGCGCAGCGCAGCATCACGCGGTCACCGACTGTTGCCCCGCGGAAGTCGACGAGCAGATCGAGACGCTCGCCCGACCCGAGCATGATCCCCGGGACCTGAGCGCTCGAGGCGAGGAGTCCGCCGTCGTTGCCGACCAGCGTGAAGGGCGCCCCGCTCGCGAGAACGAGCCGGAACACCCTTCCGTTCGCGCCGTTCAGGATCCGGAGCCGGTAAAGAGCGGTGTCGACTTCGAGCTTCGGGTCTCGGGTGCCGTTCACGAGCGGCACCTTGCCCAGGTAGCCCGAAGATCTCGGCTTGTAGACGAGATCGCCCCGCGAGTCGAAATCGGCGTCGCGGATGACGAGCGGCACCTCGTGGGAACCGGAGGGGAGACCGAGAGCGGCCTCCACGTCGTCGGTCACGACGAACGCTCCCGCGAGCCCGTAGGCGACCTGCTCCGAGGTCAGCATATGCGGATGAGGGTGGTACCAGTTCATGCACGCGCGCTGTACGACGGGGAACTCGTACGTGTAGGAGTTCCCCGGAGCCACTGCGTCGCGAGGGTGCCCATCCGCAGACGTCGGAACGACCATGCCGTGCCAGTGAACGGTCGTCACGTCCGAAAGTCCGTTCGTGAGACGGATGCTCACCCCGTCGCCCTTCCGGGCCCGGATCGTAGGACCGGGGAAGAGCCCGTTGTAGGCCAACACCGGAGACAACTGGCCTCCCCCAACGTCGACGATCGCGGGGCTGGCGGCCAGTGAGAGGGCCGAGGGGCCGAGCGTCGGTGGGAGGTAGAGTGGGTGGCGAACCGGCGCCACGTCGCGGGCGAGCGCCTCCATCGCCCTGGCGAGCCGTCCCTGCGTCGCGAGAGCGGCAGCGGACCCGAGGGCCATCCCCAGGAACTCGCGTCTTGCCAACCGGGTCGACCCGCGCGCGCCTGGCATCGCTCCTCCCTCGGGCGGCCTTCCTCCCGTCCAGCCTCCCCGCGAGACCCGCCCTCTCGATAGGGACCCCTGGCTCCCCTCCGAAGGGACCGAGGACTCCCGCGGCAGCGGGCTCGGTGGGTGCGGCCGGCTAGGGCAGGGGCGACTCGGTGACCGGGGTAGCGCGGGCCAGCGCGGCGGCGATCGCGCCGGCGACTATGAGTAGGCCGCCGACGGCTACGCCCCAACCGAGCGGCTC
>Ga0209431_10004331_pt1 | contig 11130 bp, 10 predicted proteins | sample RifCSP13_3_FD_184021 | JGI IMG/M metagenome (GOLD analysis project Ga0209431, IMG submission 184021) | Soil microbial communities from Rifle, Colorado - Rifle CSP2_sed 13_3 (SPAdes) (version 2) | ecosystem: Environmental > Terrestrial > Deep subsurface > Rock core/Sediment | place: Rifle...
TAGATACGGTAAATATTAGTGCTGATGCCATAGCATCGCGGTTGCCGTTTGGAACATTAAATCTATCTATGTGTGTCAGGGCTTGTGATAATACTCCTATCTTCCCATCAATTTCATCAATAAGCCCCGCTCGTACCATAAAGGTAGGCACATCAAGTTCTAGTCCAGTAGTTCCTGACAATCAACAGATGGCGTGGACGAATTTGGCAAAGCAACCGAGTACGAACACAAATGAGCTCAAAGAGGCTATTTGCGGGGGGCCCACATATAGGGACGTTTGCGATAAAGAGTTATTTGCTACGATGGCGAACCCTTCTCCTCTTCTGCGCTCTCTTCAAGCAGCCTTTCTGAACCCGAATTATGATGCTGCAGCGAAAAAAAATGAATTTGTAGAACTTACTGGTGCGACTCAAAGGGTCTGGTATGCAGTTATTCCGATACTTGAAACATGTGCTGCTACAATACAAGGAGTAGAGAATGATCCCAAAGAGGTTGTGAGCTATGCGTATGTTCGAATTATAGGAGTTTGTCCGAAAGGCGGGGGACCAGACCCATGTGCTTTCAATTTAAATCCCCTTGATTTTCAGAACGAACTTAGCATTTGCACAAATATTTTTGACTCTGATAGTGATGGAAAGCCGGACTACGAGGAGTCGGTCGTTATCGATCGTATATCTTGTATCAGTTGTAATGATAAGTTTGATTTAATAGGAGCAAGAGCGTTTCTGGTTGAATAAACTCGGTTTTGTGGTTCGACAGGCCTGCGACGAAATCAGTCGAACGCTCACCACGAACGGGAAAAAACAATGTTATCAATACCACCCTTCATCCGAGCATGTCGTAAGGATAACGGGGCTCAGGACAGGTTATTGGTGGGCGAAGCCCACCCTACTTACTTAATGACTGGTTTAATTTTAAATATATAGGAGAACACACTATAAGATGCCGCCACATTTTTCGACACTGATTATTGACCGCGATCCTGAATCCATGGTAGCCATTGAAGGTTACCTGAAGGAGATGGATATCTCTGATGTCCTGAAGGCAACTGACCTGAAGTCAGGTGACATGATGCTTGCCCAGCACAGGCCTGCAATCGCCCTCCTTGTCATTATAGCGATGAGGCCGGCCGATAAAGATAGTATCTTTGCCTTTATCGAGAACGTCAAGAGAAAATACCCTTTAACATCCATATTCATGACATGCGAGGAAAAGGACCCGGACCTTATCCTTGAGTCCATGCGCGCAGGGGTGGACGAGTACCTTCTTAAGCCATTAAGAAAGGAAGATCTTGCCCGGGCCGTCGAGAAGGTGAGCAGGCGGGTCATTGTCAAAAGACCTGTCCCTGGGACCGGAGTGGCCGAGGGGAAAATAATCGCCGTATTGGGCAGCAAGGGCGGGTACGGCAAGACCACTGTGGCAGTGAACCTGGCTGCTTCATTGGCAGGGACTGAAGCAAGACCTGTGATGATCGTGGACCTGGACCTGGAAGGAGGGGATGTCTCCACATTCCTCAATATCAGACCCTCGTATACCATAGTGGATGTGGCAAGGAACGTCAGCAGGATTGACGCTAATTATCTGAAGGGCGTTATGAACAGGCATGAATCAGGGGCTTATGTACTCTCTGAGCCTAAGAGTGTTGCAGAGGTCGAAGAGATAACCGCGCCCAAGATAAAGGAGATACTTAACCTTCTTAAAGGGATGGGCGGTTATGTGATTGTGGACGGCGGATATTCATTTGATGAACGATACCTGGCGGTCATGGACATGGCTGACATGATAATGCTGGTGGGAGTCCTGACGATCCCGGCCATACGGAATATCCAGAAGACCCTGGGGGTCTTCCGTGACCTGGGTTACGGAAAAGATAAGGTAAAGCTGCTCATAAACAGGCACGGAGCAAACGAAGATATAAAGGTGGAGTATGCCGAGGATGCCTTGAGCTACCCGATTACATGGATGATTCCAAATGACTACCGGGCAATAGTTACATCCATAAACCGGGGCATTCCGGTTGTGACCCTTGCACCGAGGTCCCAGATAGGCAGGAGCTTTGAGGGTCTTGCCAATAGTATAGAAACGATGTTTTACCCAAATGCAGTAAAAGAGGAAAAATCTGTTTTTAAGAAGCTTTTTGGATAACGCCCCCTCGCTCCCCCTCTTAAATTAAGAGGGGGATGGGGGGAGTTAAGGTTTTTCTCAGTGTGGTAGATTTATAAGTAATTTAGGAGGATTAAAATGACCTTAAAAGAACGCCTAATGGGGGATAAAACATCGGAGTGGGCAGCCAAGGAGGCCGCAACAAAAAGAAAGGATCCGATTCCTGTCTTGAAAAAACCTGTTGCGCCGGACCCTTATCAGGAACTGAAGGCAAGGATTCATAGGAAGCTGGTGGAAAGGCTGGACCTTTCTGCGCTGAACGAAATAGGCCGGGACAGGCTCGAAAACGAGATAAGGGTGGTAAGCGAGGACCTTGTGGATAAGGAAGGCGTCCCCTTGAGCGGCGCAGACAGAAACCAGCTCATCGTTGATATCCTCCATGAGACCCTCGGGCTCGGCCCTCTGGAGCCACTTTTGCATGACCCGGATATCTCGGACATCCTTGTGAACGGGCCGGGTAAGGTATACGTGGAGAAGTTCGGGAAGCTTGAGAAGACAGATATAGTGTTCAGAAATGACGCCCATCTCATGCAGGTCATAGACCGGATCATATCCAAGGTCGGCAGAAGGATAGATGAGGGATCACCCTATGTGGATGCCAGACTGCCTGATGGTTCCAGGGTCAACGTCATTATCCCTCCCCTCGCCCTGGACGGCCCGGTCCTCTCCATACGAAGGTTCGGCATAGAGTATCTGAAAATGAACGACCTTTTGTCCTTTGCCTCCCTTACCCCCCAGATGGCTGAGGTGCTGGAAGGGGCTGTTAAGGCAAGGATCAACATACTCATATCCGGCGGTACAGGGAGCGGTAAGACCACTCTGCTGAATGTCATGTCAGAGTATATTCCTAACAGGGAGAGGGTCGTAACCATTGAAGACTCGGCAGAATTGCACCTGAAGCAGGAACATGTGGTCAGGCTTGAGACGAGGCCTCCAAATATAGAGGGAAAGGGAGAGGTCACCCAGAGGAACCTTGTAAGAAACTCCCTGAGAATGAGGCCTGACAGGATTATAGTAGGTGAGGTCAGGGGTGCAGAGGCCCTGGATATGCTCCAGGCCATGAACACCGGCCATGACGGTTCCATATCCACTATCCATGCCAACAGTGCCAGGGACTCCCTTGCTCGCCTTGAGACCATGGTCATGATGGCAGGGATGGAGCTTCCTCAGAGGGCCATAAGGGAACAGGTCGCCTCGGCCATAGGCATAGTCATACAGCTCGCCAGGCTCAGCGATGGGGCCAGGAAGATCGTGAGCATTCAGGAGATAGTGGGGATGGAAGGAGACGTCCTCTCAATGCAGGAGATTTTCCACTTCAAGATTGCCGGTGTTTCTGAAGACGGCACGGTCCTGGGAGAATTCAAGGCCAACGGGATATGGCCGAAGTTTGCAGAAAGGCTTGAGCAGGCAGGGATACATCTGTCGCCAAAGACGTTTGAGGTATAGATATTTAGCCACGAATTGCACGAATGGACACTAAAGAAAATAAAATCCTGTATAAAGATTTATCATATAAGATTGTTGGATTAGCAATGGAAGTGCATAATAAACTTGGCTATGGATTTTTAGGAAAGGTTTATGAAACATCCATGAGCAGTCAGTTCACAAAGCGGGATGAAAATTTATTAGGCTAACTCCCCTCAATCCCCTCTTAACCTAAGAGGGGAGGTTTAAAGTTCCCCCTCTTAAGATAAGAGGGGGTTAGGGGGCGTTATGAGGAACTATTTTCAGGTGAAGATTGGTCAACTGATTTTTGTTATTCGTGTTAAATTTGTGTTTATTCGTGGCTGAATAGATCAGCCGTAATTACGAGGTTTATATGAACATAGTCACAATTGTATTACTGACATTTTTTGCGATAGCAACATGCGTCATCTCTCTCTACCTTATGTTTATGGGGTTCAGGGATTCGACAAAGGCCGTTATAAAGAGGCGGCTGTCAATGATGGAGACCAGTCACCCTGGGAGTTTGAAGATGCCGGGAGTGCTGCGGGATGAGCTCCTAAGCGATATCCCCGTCTTGAACAGGATACTGTATAAGTTCCCGGTGGCAGAAAGACTTGCCCGCCTTATTGAACAGGCAAATGTCCAAATAAGGGTGGGGCAGTTCCTGCTCCTCACCCTTACCATAGGCATGACAGGTTTCCTCGTCGGTCTCCTTATCAACAGAGGGATGTTATTTGCCATTGGTTTGGGTCTCTTTCTTGCCGCCATGCCTTATTTAGACGTAAGATGGCGCAAGCACAAGAGGAGGATAAGGTTTGAGGAACAGTTCCCCGAGACCCTCGATACCATTGCCAGGTCTTTAGAGGCTGGGCACTCCTTCACCTCCGCTATGCAGTATGTGGGAGAGGAAGCAGGTGACCCGGTCGGCACCCTCTTTACAACTGCCTTTGAAGAGCAAGCGCTGGGTCTCAGTCACTATGACGCCGTTAGAAGGATGGCATACAGGATGACCAGCATGGACCTGATTTTCTTTATTACAGCTGTAAACATCCAGAGGACGACAGGGGGAAACCTGGCAGAGGTACTGAGAAACCTTTCCTATATAATAAGGGAGAGGTTGAAGATAAAGAGGCAGGTCAGGGTATATACTGCCCAGGGGCGATTTTCAGGGTATATCCTGGGAGCACTCCCTATCTTCATGGCTTTGGCTATATATATGGTGAATCCCGGCTATATAGGCATTCTTTGGCAGGAGAGGGTGGGTAATTATCTTATTGCCGCCGCATTGATACTTCAGGTCATAGGTTTTTTTGTCATAAGGAAGATAATAAAAATAAAGATTTAACCTTCGACTTACCCTTCGACAAGCTCAGGGTGAACGGCGATTTCATTGAAAGAATTGATAATTTTCCGTTCGTGCTGAGCCAGTCGAAGCATAAAATCAGTTTGTGCAGCAGATTCATAAAGGAAGGGTGATATGACAATCTATATATTTGTAGCATTGATATTTGTAAGTGTTGTAGGGATCATATGGTCCATAGCGGTTCTTCTTACCGGCAGGAGAGATCTGGTAGCCGAGCGGTTGGAGCAGATGAGGACTGCTCCGGCGCGTCCAAAGGAAGTGGAAGGGCTGCTGTTACTTACGAAGCTTGCTAATTTCGTAGCAGGTATTTTCCCGCCTCCTGAGAAGCTGCTGTCCCGCTACCATACCTTACTTGCCCACGCAGGTTTCAAGAGGGAAGGGGCACTGTTGTTTTTTTACGGCATTAAACTGATCCTGACTGTGGCCTTGCCTGTAATCTTCTTTTTCACTGCTTTTAGGTTCTTTGAATTTAAAATGGGTGTCGCTGTAACCGTGCTCTTTGCATTTCTCGGCTTCTTCGTTGTTGATGGCTACCTCTCCTATAAGGTGAGAAATAGGCAGGAGAAGATATTCCATGAACTTCCGGATGTGCTGGATCTTCTTGCGATCGTTGTGGAGGCTGGCCTGGGGCTCGACGCAGCTTTAACGAGGGTGAGCGAGGAGCAGGTTTTTACTAAGACCTTCCTTGCCGTGGAATTAAAGCAGGTGAGCAGGGAGATCATGGTGGGACTGCCGAGGGCTGACGCCCTCAGGAATCTTTATGAGAGGACGGGGTTGGAAGATATAAAGGCATTTACGGCCATGATGATCCAGACAGAGAGGTTCGGTACAAGCATATCTCAGTCCCTTAAGGTCTTCTCTGACAGCCTGAGGACGCGGAGGAGGCAGATGGCTGAGGAGGCAGCGGCAAAGACAACAATAAAGCTTGTTTTTCCGCTGGTGTTCTTTATCTTCCCAGCCATCTTTGTGGTTCTCCTGGCTCCTGCAGCGATAAATATCTATAAGACGGCCTTTTAGGTAACGGCACTGGAATTTAAAAATTAAAAGGAGGTGAAGGAGATGTCGTCATTTGAGGTTTTGAATATTTTATTGTTGTGTGCTGCAAATGTCCAGTTGGGGCTTATAGTGCTGAGACTGCCTAAAAAAGGAGGATCATAAACTCGCTGTTGTTGACAACATTTGTGGGCTTTACAGGCGAAAGGGGAGAGTATTGAAGGCAGTAAGTGCTTCACGGTCGGTGACCATAGCCTCAAATCTGAAAGAGGCGTCTAACTTTTTTTCGAGACTAAAGGGCCTCCTTGGGAAAACCGCATTGGATGATGGGGAGGGTTTATGGATGGCCCGATGTAGGGCCATCCATACTATTGGAATGAGGTTCCCCATAGATGTAGTCTTTCTGAACGGAGACCTCATGGTAAAAAAAGTAGTGAAAGATCTGCGCCCTTTTCATCCGATAGTCTTTTGCTGGTCAGCAAAGGGGGTCCTTGAGCTACCTGCGGGAACTATTGAAAGAGTTCAGATTCAGGTGGGAGATAGGATAGAGATAGTTTGACCCATGATGAACATATCCTATGGTCTAAAATCACATCTATTGCTTTTATCACATTGTCAAACCTTGTCAGACCGAAGAGTCAAGATATACAGGACCTCAGTAATATTCCTTTACCTTATACCTCTCATGGCTATCTGGTTCTTTGAATATCTCCCTTTTCAGGATTACCCGCGGCACCTTGCAGGAATAAAGGTACTAAGAGGCTATTATAATAGCGATATTTTGATGGAACATTTCTCCATCAATTTCTTTAAAGGGATATCACCTATACCTAATATAGCCTTCGAGCTTTTTGCCGCAAAAATATGCTACTTTTGTAGTATCAATACGGCCGGAAAGTTATTCATATCATGTTACGTACTACTTTTTATTTTTTCTACTTATCTCTTAAGCAGAGAGCTAAACATTGAGTTTGCCGATGCGCTGCTCATGATCCTTCCCTTAGTATATTCCACTTACTTTTATATGAGCTTTTTGAACTTCATCTTCAGTATGCCTCTATATTTAATTTCAATCTGGGCATATTTTTGTGCCAAGAGGGAGGAACGGTATTTAATATTACTTGGGATTGTCTTGATTCCACTGTATATCTCTCATCTTTTTGCTTTTGCATCATTCCTTCTTTTCCTTTTTCTTGACCTTGTTTTATCATTTCGGAGGGTGAGTAGAAGATTTATTCTTTTCATTTTTTTTTCCATATCCATACCGCTTATTTTTTCTATCAACTATCTCCTATCGGGTACGGGAAATGCCGGATATTACCATCCTGATGGGATTTGGTACAAAAATATAATGTTTGCTTTCCCCTTCCTTTATTTTTCCCTTAATTCAGGTATTATTATGTTCGTTAGTTACGTCTTCGCACTATTGTCTATTTTTTACGGTTTCAAAGTGATTAACGGCGTCTTTGTTGTTGCAGCTGCATCGTATCTGCTCATCTACCTTGCCCTTCCATTTAGCAGTATTGAAGGGACCTTTGTCGATGTAAGGGCACTGGCATTCAGCATGCTCATGCTACCATTTTCTGTAAGGTTAGAGGGAAATAGGTATAAATACGCTGCTTTTGCCGTTATTCTCTTGATTTCCTTCCTAAACAGTTCGGCCGCATGGTCTTCCTTTAGTAAATTTAACAGGGAGGTCTCTCCTGGCCTTGAATGCCTGAAGCGAGTGGAAGATAGGAGTAAGTTGTTATATATAGTTAAAGGGAAGAACTCTCCCTCCGGCCAGTATTTCCTTGGGGAACCTTATGCTCATGCATGGGGTTATGCATTCCTATATAAGGATTTTATGACTCCAGATTTTTCGAGCAAGGGACACCATGTTGTAAAATATAGGAAGGAGCCGTACATTCCTCCGGATGGATGGTATTCCAGCCCAGGGGATGGTGTAGAATCGGAGATAAAAAGGCACTATACTTACATCGCAATAGTTGGAATAGATGAGTCGATTAATAACACGATGGGTCATATAGGGACAAAGGTTTGTGAAAGTGGTATTATTTCGTTATACACCTTGAATAAATAAGGATGATAATAATGGATGTTCGTTGTTTTAATTCGCTAGCAAGGGACTCAAATAAAAATTCGGCAGGAAATAGGGTTATTGCTTTTTATCTCTTCATCTTCTTATTTTGCATATATCTTTTTACTGCCCAGGGGAACAACATCATCTCTTCTGATCAGCAGGAGGTAAGATTTGAAACAACACGCTCAATTGTCGAGAAAGGTGAATTAGCGATTCCTGACGGAATGGGAGTCAAGGGTAACTACGGTAAGGATTATTCTTGGTACGGAGTTGGTTATTCTGTTCTTGCAATCCCTTTTTATGTTATAGGCAGCTTGGCCGGTGGGAACATCGGTGCTCAAGGAATGGTGTCCATTGTAAATCAGGTTGTTGTTGCCTTAAGCGGGGTAATAATATTCTCTTTTATCGCAAGCCTCGGTTATGCAAGGAAAACTGCTTTTGTGGTAACAATTTTTTATGCTCTGGGAACCATTGCATGGCCGCAATCAAAGCACCCGTTTGACCACCCGGTGGAGATGTTGTTTGTGCTTTTGGCGATTTTTTATGCCCAGATTTTTGCTAAATCAAGAAACGTAAGATACATACTTCTGTCCTCGGCATCTCTGGGATTTGCCTTTCTGACAAGACCGCCTACAGTACTCGCTCTGCCTTCAATCTTTGCACTATTGGCTCTCAGCAGAATTACAGATTTTAAGAAAGAAGAGATGGTCGCCGGTATAAGAGACTGTGTTGTTTATTCACTGGCGTTTATTCCTTTTCTGGCCGTCCAGCTCTGGTACAACTATGCAAGGTTTGGCTCCATATATGAGACCGGCATAACATTGATGGCCGAAAAGGCAGGGATAGACTTCTTTGCAGGGACACCGTTACTTACAGGGTTGGCGGGATTCCTTTATAGTCCTGGAAAGGGTTTTTTCTATTATTCCCCGATTTCCATTCTTTTCTTTTTATCCATATCAGGCTTTTACAGAAGGAATAAGGGGCTGGCCATCTGTATTATTGGGATTGTTGTCTCTTATCTACTTTTTCTATCGAGGAATATTTACTGGCATGGCGATTGGTCCTGGGGCCCACGTTACCTGTTTGTCATAACCCCATTAATAATCCTGCTTATTGCGGACCTTATTGAGAGGTACCTCTGGAATGATGGAAAGATCTTTAAATCTGCAGTCTTTATCCTTTTCGGACTCAGTATGTTGGTTCAGATCATAGGGGTATCGGTAAATTTTATCCACTATTTTATTAGTCTGCAGGTAGACAAGGGTGTTCAATTTACATCCGTGGGAGGTAACGATGTCCCATATATTTTGGAGCCCCCGGCCGGAACACATTTTGAGTGGGACAAATTCCCGATAGTTTATCAAGCCTCTTCGGCCTTAAAGATATGGAAAGGCCTAAAGGACTACAGATTTATTGAATCAAATAAGATATATGAACCTGATGAAGCTCTTAAATACTACTTAAGGTTCAACGTCTTTGATTTTTGGTGGCTTTATGCCTTATATACAGGAGCTCCTCCTTATGCGATATTGCTGGCACTCCTTACCTTGTCTTTTGTCATGATATTAAGCTTATATAGGATTGTGACATTGATAAGGGAATAGAAAAAGTTCCTGCTGGCGGAACCCTTTGCCTTCGTACGGTTACGTCCCGCATTTTGCATACAGTTACATATACATTCCGGAACTATATAGGCAAAGACAATTATCAACTTGGAGGTTCGATTGTCTAAATATCCCCCGGCTGAAATCTTCTTCGACTGGCATATGTCGCCCATACGGGCACGTTACAAGTTCATCCGAGAGATGGGTCGGAATATGAAAGATTACAAATATGCCGAAGTTCCAACAGAGTCCGCATATGCCGAGAAGATCAAGGCCGACCCGGCAATGAACATCTTTGACTTCTGGTGGCTTTACAAGTATTTTTTAGAAGGAAGCTATACGGGATTCATTTCAGCCGGTTCTCTTTAGCTGATGGCTATACTTAGTGCATCAAGATTGATAGGGCTTTTAGGTAAAGGTGTTTAATGCCAAAGTTGATCTCAGGTGGAAAAAGGTTTATGCCTATTTTCGCACTGGCACTTTCGGCCCTTTTCTCAACTATTCCCCTCCTTTTTTACCAGGATTTTACATTCGGCCAAGATATTGCCTATCATATTAATTGGAGCAGTCAGGTAAGTACAGCTATTAAGGAGGGCGTTCTATATCCAAGGTGGATGGCACTTTCCAATGAAGGATATGGGAGCCCAACTATGATATTTTACGCTCCTTTATTCTATTGGATTACCGGGATTGTAAATCTTTTTGTTTCTTCGCTGATTCTATCCATGAAACTTACCACCTTAGCAGGTTTCTTCCTGTCCGGCCTGACTATGTATGTTTTCCTGAAAAATTTCTGCAACCATGCAGGTAGTGTCACAGGCGGAATAGCATACCAGTTACTTCCTTATCACATCTTTGATCTTTATGTACAAGGGACCATGGCGGAGCTCTTTTGCATTTGTATGGTTACCTCTTATCTTTCATTTTGCATATAAGGGTTTTACTGAGGACGCTTTACGAGATTGGATAGCCCTTGCCTTTTCTTATGCAGGCCTGATACTTACGCACATTGTGTCTTCCTATATATTTACATTTGTCCTTGCTGGGTTTGGACTCTTCCTCTCTGTAAAGATGAGAAGTTTAAGGGTATTGGGGAGGTTCACAGCAGCCGGATTGTTTGGGTTTTGCCTCTCTGCTGTATATTTCATGCCCATGTTTTTTGAGAGGAGCTTTGTTCACATAGAATGGCTGACTGAGGCGCCTTTTGCTGATTATAGGCACAATTTTTTATTCAGTGCTGAAAACGTCGGGAAGCTTTTTTACAAACACCTTAATCTGGTTGCTGTACTGCAACTAATTTTATTAATTATATCTCTGATGGTGGTTTACAAGAAGAAGAAAGGGGATAATCAGACTAATCTTCCCTTTTTTTTATGGCTCTCTGCGGCTTCGCTTTTCATTTCGTCTCCTTTTTCTATGCCAGTATGGAATCTTATGCCTGGCCTTAAGACCATCCAATTCCCCTGGAGATGGCTTAT
>Ga0209431_10004332_pt1 | contig 11128 bp, 7 predicted proteins | sample RifCSP13_3_FD_184021 | JGI IMG/M metagenome (GOLD analysis project Ga0209431, IMG submission 184021) | Soil microbial communities from Rifle, Colorado - Rifle CSP2_sed 13_3 (SPAdes) (version 2) | ecosystem: Environmental > Terrestrial > Deep subsurface > Rock core/Sediment | place: Rifle...
GTATTAACCGCTCCATCTTGCTGAATGCTGTTAAAACACAGGGTGAAATTTCGCGGGCTGCCCTGGCTCATATGACCGGTCTCAGCCCGGCCACCGTAACAGCCATCACAGGCCGGCTCATTCAAGAAGGCTTAGTTTTCGAAAAGGCCACAGGGGATTCCACCGGCGGCCGCCCGCCGATCATGCTGGCGCTCAATCCGCGCGGCGGATTTGTTATCGGGATCAAGCTCATGGAGGGACATGCGGTCGGTGCGTTAACCGACCTGAATGCGAATATCCTGGCGAAAGATTCGATCGCCCTGGCGGATAAGCAAATCGAGACCAGCGTGGAAATACTTAATACCTTGACGAACCGACTGGTTCAAAAGGCTGGCATCAAGAAAAAGCAATTATTAGGCGTTGGAATCGGTCTGGCAGGCGTAGTCGACTTTACGCACGGGTTGGTGCGGCAGAACCCATATTTTAGCTGGCGAAATATTCAGTTGGGTGATCTGCTGGAGACTCGCCTGCGGGTACCTGTTTTTATTGATAATGACGTCAATACGCTTACCCTGAGTGAAAAATGGATAGATCGCGGGCGCACGGAGGATAATTTTATTGTTATCACCGTAGGACGCGGTATTGGCATGGGGATTGTAATTAATGGGCAGATTTATCGCGGCAAAGCCGGTGGGGCAGGCGAGTTGGGTCACATTGTGGTGGATGCCAACGGGCCGCTGTGTGATTGTGGGCGGCACGGCTGCCTTGAAAGCCTGATCAGCGACCGCGCCCTGATTGCGCAAGCCCGTCAAATCATCAGCCCGGAAATCAGCGGATTGGATGAGCTGATTGAGTTCGCAAACACCGGGCAGGCAGATGCTGTAGCCATCCTGGCGAGTGCGGGCAGGCTGCTGGGGACCCAAATTGCCAACCTGGTGAACGTATTCGATCCAAAATTGATCATTATCAGCGGCGAAGGCACGCGTATGGGCGAAGTGTTCTTCGCAGCTGTTCGCAACGCCATCCGAGACTGCGTTATGACTGGCCTGGCAGAAGATACTGAAATCCGGGTAAATTCCTGGGGTGATGACATCTGGGCTTTAGGCGCCGCCAGCCTGGTGATTGCTGAAATATTCAAGTCACCCATTCAGAAGGAGGAACGAAAAGAACCGATTGGTAGGTAATTTTTTTAAGGTAAGTTTGTTTATTCAACGCACAAAGTATTACGTTCCTGCACATCGCAGGAATCCCCACCCAATCCAAACAATCCAGAGGAGTGAATGATGAAAGCGCGACGTACTTATTTAATGCTGTCTCTGCTCATCGTGATGAGCCTGTTACTGGGTGCTTGCGCCCAGGCAACTCCGGCTATCGCCCCGGCTGCAGACGAACCTGCCCCGCAAGCTCAACCCGAAGCCACGGCTGCGCCTGCGGCGGAGCAAACTACGATCAAGGTCATGTCCTTTTTCGCTTATGACAATCCGGAAGTTGAAGAAGCGGTTGTGAAAGCTTTTGAAGATAAGAATCCGGATATTAAAGTGGAGTTCGAGTCTGTCCCGATGAGCGATATTTTCCTCAAATACAAGACCCTAATCGCGGGCGATGTTGCTCCTGATGTGATGGCGATGAATTTCGATAACGCTTATGTCTTTGGTGCCATGGGCGCGCTTGAGCCATTGGATGAGTGGATCGGCAAGGGTGGTTACGACACAAGCACTGTCTTCCAGAGCACCCTCGACATGTTCAAGGTAGAAGGCGTTCAGTACTCTTTGCCTGCCACTTTCTCGGATGTGGTTTTGTTCTTCAACAAAGATCTGTTTGATGCCGCCGACCTTGAATATCCGCAGCGGGATTGGACCCAAGAGGACCTGGTAGCTGCCGCGCAGGCTTTGACTTCTGACACCGATGGCGATGGAAAAATTGATCAATGGGGTTACACGTTCCCCTGGTGGCCGGTGGTTCTCGAGATGTACGATGCTTCCATTTGGAGCGAAGATGGTACCACCTGCACTTTGAATTCCCCGGAAGGTGTTAAAGCCATCCAAAGTATTGTGGATGCCCGTTACGAGGGCAAATTCTCCCCGACCGCTGATCAGTTAGCCGAGCAAGGTGACTGGGATATGTTCATTGCCGGAAAACTGGCCATGTTCCCCACTGGGCCATGGGCAGTTCAACCATTCAATGACAAGATCACCGGTTTCACATATGATATCGCTCATATGCCGGCTGGCGACAAACAGGCGACGCATGTTTACGCAAATGCGTATGCCATGGCGGCTGCATCCAAAAATAAAGAAGCTGCCTGGAAATTTCTAGCCTTTGCTACCGGTCCTGAAGGAACCAAGATCCGCCAGGATGGAAAGTATGAAATTTCGCCGGTAAAAGAAATAGCAGAGAAGTATTACCTGGCAGCACTGGCTGGCGCAAATCCGGAAAGTGCGATTGTGTTCATGGAAGTTCAAGACTACGCGGTAGCCCAGCCAGTTCATGCAAATTGGCAGCAAATCCATGATTCTATATATCCGGAATTGGATCTGGCACTAACACAGGCGAAACCTGTACAACAGGCATTGGACGACGCTTGCGTGGCTGTCAACGCAGCACTAAACCAATAACAATCCGAAGGTTTTTAAAAGGGATGAGAATTACAATAATTCTCATCCCTTTGCCTTAGAGGTAATTCATGGCAGTAGAAACTTTTCCACAGACAAAAAAGAAGATTTCCTTTGCCAAAAGGCAGCGTATCCAGGAAGCGCTTTGGGGCTACCTTTTAATCACACCGAACTTTTTAATCATTTTAGTTTTTACATTTATTCCCGTGTTTTTTGCCCTTTATATGAGCATGACCGATTGGAATATTTTAAGCGATCCGAACTTTATTGGTTTGGAAAATTACGAAAAAATAATTTCTGACCCGCTAGCCAGGCAAACATTCATAAATACACTATATTTTACGGCGGTAAGCGTTCCCATCAATGTGTTCCTAACTTTACTGCTCGCAGTTTTACTTAATCAGAAAATCAAGGGAATCACCTTTTTTCGAACGGCGTATTACTTACCCGTTATTTCAGCTTCGGTGGCTGTAAGTTTGATGTTCATGTGGATTTTGGCAAATAACGGGTTGATGAATCAGATTCTGGGTGGGTTGGGAATCGAGCCCATTCGTTGGTTGACTGACCCGAAAATTGCCTTAAATTCTGTCATCGGTGTAACGATCTGGAAAGGTCTGGGCTTGAACATGATTATATTTCTGGCTGCTTTACAGGATATTCCTAAGGAGCTCCTGGAGGCAGCAGCTATCGATGGCGCCAATGCAGTACAAAAATTTTTCAGGATCACAATCCCGTTGTTGTCACCTGTGATATTTTTCGTCACCATTACCGGAGTAATTGGATCTTTTCAAGCTTTTGATTTGGTATACAACATGACGGAAGGTGGCCCCGGCCACTCCACCACACTCATTGGCTTCTACATTTGGCGCCAGGCTTTCGATTATTTACACATGGGTTATGGGGCTGCTCTGGCATTTATTGTTTTTGCGGCAATTCTGGCCTTGACGATCCTTCAATGGTTTCTACGCAAATACTGGGTTTACTCTGGGGAATAATCATGGATAACCGGAACAATTCCACCACTCCTGATTCTGTGTTGGCGAAAAGCGTCCAGGTGATCGCAGTCACCATACTGTTGTTTGGCGCGATCACGATGATTATTCCTTTCCTTTGGAGTGTAATCACCTCGCTCAAGAGCGCAGAGAATATCTTTTCTCACTCCGCATTCTGGATCCAATTTCCACCAGATTTTTCGGCATATAAGCAAATTTGGAACCGAATCCCGTTGTTATTGTATGCCGGGAATACCTTAAAAGTGGCGTTGATCGTTTCGTTTGGTCAATTAATGACGTCTTCCCTGGCAGGTTATGCTTTTGCAAGGTTGAGATTTCCAGGAAGAAATCAATTGTTCTTCATCTACATTGCGACCATGATGATACCGGGAATGGTCTTATTGATCCCCAATTTCATTGTCATGACCAAATTGGACGCCATTAATACCCATTGGGCACTGATTCTTTCTGCGATCGGCAGTGCCTTTGGAACATTCTTGATGCGGCAATTCTTCCTCTCATTTCCGCCAGAGTTGGAGGATGCTGCCAAACTGGATGGCTGCAATCCAATCATGTTCTACTGGCACATTTTATTGCCGAATTCCAAACCGATTTTGACCACGTTGGGTTTGATGGCTTTCCAGGGAATCTGGAATGATTTTCAATGGCCGTTGATCGTGTTGAATGATGAATCCAAGAGAACATTGCAACTCGGCCTTTCTTACCTGATGAGTGAATACTACACGGATTGGACACTCCTTATGGCTGGCGCTATTATCACTTTGCTGCCCATCATTGTGCTCTTCTTTGCCGTGCAAAAATATTTTGTGCAAAGTTTTAAATTTACCGGCCTCAAAGGATGAATGATCTGTGATCAACCTATATCGTCAAAGTATTCAAATTATTAAAGATGGACAATCAGACACTGGGGCGTTTATAGCCAGTCCAATGTTTCCCACCTACCAGTACTGCTGGCTGCGCGACGGCAGTTTCATCGCACATGCCATGGATAAGGCTGGTGAATTTGCCAGTTCAGAATCTTTTTTTAGGTGGGTGGGACGTGTAATTCAAAAATACAGGGCTAAGTTGGAAGCCATTCGAAGAAAACTCGAAACGGGTCAATCTATCGGCAAGGATGACGTTTTACATACCCGCTACACGCTGGATGGCGACGAAGTCACAGCGGATAACACCTGGGGAAATTTCCAGATTGATGGTTATGGCACCTGGTTATGGGCATTGTCCGAGCATGTGCGTCTGAGCGGCAATACTGATTTACTAAGAGAATTGTCTGTGCCAATCCAGATCACTTTACGGTACCTGGAATTGGTCTGGCAGCTTCCCAACTACGATTGCTGGGAAGAACATCCTGAATACCTTCATCCATACTCGCTTGCGACTGCTTTTTCTGGTTTTAATTCGATCGCAACTTTGATTGGAGCTGGAAAAATGGACGCCGGTCCTGTGCCGGTGGAAAAAATTGCCGGGCAGATAAAAGAATTTATCCTGAATTATGGCGTACATGATGGTCATGTCGTTAAACATATTTGGCCGTCGGCAGCACCTCAATCTCCCCAACCCATTGTTGAGAGTGGAGTGGATTCCAGCCTGATCGGTCTGGCGGTTCCGTACCAGGTTTTACAACCTGAGCACCTATTAATGGAAGCGACGATAAAGGTCATCGAAGCTGGTTTGCATCGACCGGAGGGTGGAGTATATCGTTACAAAGCGGATGTCTACTACGGCGGCGGCGAATGGCTGTTGTTAACCGCCTGGTTAGGTTGGTATTACGCACAATCCGGACAACTGGAACAGGCTGAATCGTTGCTCGGCTGGATCAATTCACAGGCGGATTTGGATGGACAGCTCGCCGAACAAGTATCGGATCACACCCTGTCGCCGGAACATTTAGGACCCTGGTTGAAGAAGTGGGGTCCGGTTGCTAATCCGTTGCTATGGTCACATGCTATGTATATCATTCTGGTTAACGCAATTGAGGAGCGCCGCGCACAATGACAAAACCGGACGAATCATCAGGTATCACGATATTGCATCAGCCCTACGGCGAGCAGCATCCCTATATACCTCTGGCGACTGAAAGATCGCCGCGAGATCCTTCCGCCGGCGACCTGGTAACTCTGGGCGTTGAAACCGGTCACAACCCTTCTGCTGATTCAGTGTGGTGCATCTGGCAAATCGAGGGCGAACCCGGGGAAAACAGAACTGAAGCAGTCAAAATTGCGAGCAGCGACTCCGCGGATCAGTGGCAGGTGCATTTGCCTGCATTTAATAGTAATGAAATTGTCCACTACTATTTTTTCGCGAGTAGTGCAGCACAGCAAGTTAAAACCGACAAATTTTCTTTCTCCGTGTTAACCTGGGTAAATGTTAATGCTATCGTTGCAGTGGAAGAAACCGGGCAACGGCTGGCTGTCAGGTTAGGTACTAACCAGGCCAACATTTATGTTAATCTCGAAGTCGAGCCTGATTCCAGCGGCACAATTAGCCTTTATCTATCTGCAGATACCGAATCCGGCTCCTTGCCTTCCAGCCTGGAAGTGAAAGAGTCATATTCCATGGAAAATGGAGACGTGCTTTTTTCCATATCCGGCAATCCGCTTTTATTGGAATTCATTCGCAGATCCGACGGGCTAAAGCTGAGGTCTTCCGATCTTATCAAAGTGTTGGTTCGCGGTGACGGAACTATTTTGCAATACCAGCTTGGATTCGAGAGTCCTGCTGATGAAGCCTTCTACGGTTTTGGTGAGCGATTCAATGCGCTTGATCAGCGCGGAAACCAACTGGACAATTATGTTTATGGTCAGTACACCAGTCAGGGCAAGCGCTCTTACATCCCGATCCCGTTTTTTATCTCTTCGCGGGGGTATGGCTTTTGGCTAAAGACGGATAGCCAGGCGGGGTTCGATCTGGCTGCTGCTCAGGACGACAGTTGGAGCGTAACCGGTCTTGGAGAAGACCAATCTGCGAGTTTGGAATTAAAATTTCTTTTGCAACAAAACCCCAAAGCAATTATCCGAGCTTTTACAGACATCACTGGAAAGCCTAAACTTCCACCATCCTGGGTATTTGGTCCATGGATGAGCAGCAATGACTGGAACAGCCAGGCAGAGATCATTCGCCAGGTGAGCCTTACGCACCAGTATCAGATTCCAGCCAGTGTGCTGGTGATCGAAGCCTGGAGCGATGAAATCAATTTCTATATCTGGAACGACGCCCAATACCAGCAAAAGCCATCGTCCCAGGCCTACACACTGACTGATTTTACGTTTCCTGCCAGCGGGCGTTGGCCTGATCCCAAAGCCATGGTCGAACAGATTCACCAAGACGATATCCGACTGGTGTTGTGGCAAATTCCAGTCATCAAGCATGGCGAACCGCGGGAAAAATTAGATGATCGACTGAATAAAGCCGATCAGGAATACGCCATCCAACAAGAATATGTGGTGCGTAAAGCCGACGGCAGTCCGCACCGCGTAGAACCGCACATGCCTTGGTTTGCCGGGAGCCTGGTTTTAGATTTTACCAACCCGCAAGCTGCCGCGTGGTGGTGCAAAAAACGCGAGTATCTGGTAACCGAGATGGGGGTGGATGGATTTAAGACGGATGGCGGCGAGCACATTTGGGATGTTGAAACCCGGTTTTTCAATGGTTTGCGCGGTACTACCGGAATTAATCCCTACCCGCTTGCTTACGAAGCTGCCTACCAACGGTTTCTGGAATCCCACCGCGGCGAGGACCATGTGCTGTTCAGCCGGGCAGGTTATACTGGCAGTCAGACGGTACCAAGTCATTGGGCTGGCGATGAGAGTTCCACCTGGGACGCTTATCGCGCATCCATTCGTGCGATGCTCAATGTTGGACTTTGCGGGGTGCCGTTTATAGGCTGGGACATTGCCGGGTTTGCTGGTCCCCTTCCAACCAGCGAGCTTTATCTTCGGGCTACAGCATTTTCAGTATTTTGTCCGATTATGCAGTACCACTCGGATGGTAATGGTCGACGGATCCCAAGCCGGGACCGTACACCCTGGAACATTCAAGATCAGTCTGGCGACCCGGATGTACTATCAATTTTTCGGCAATTCGCCAACCTGCGCATGAATCTCATCCCTTACATACTTAGCCAGGCCTGGGAAAGCAGTCGTACAGGTTTGCCGCTCATGCGACCGTTATGGTTGGATCACCCAACAGATGAACGCTGCCGGGAATTCCCGTATGAGTATATGTTTGGCGAAGCTCTTTTAATCGCTCCCGTTGTTGGGGAAGGTATCACCGATTTGTCGGTTTACCTGCCGCAGGGAGAATGGCGTGATTTTTGGACTGGCGAGTCCTATGAGGGACCAAGAAAAATTATTATGAGTGTCCCGCGTGATCGCATACCTGTGTTCCAGAAAAGGGGAAGTATTGTAGCTCTTCATTTAGACAAATCTGGAGAATTAGGCAGTCCAGTTGGCAATAATACAGAACGGTTCAAGCACCTTACGTTCCGAATTTTTCCAGAAGATGACAAAATCGAATCCCCGATTCGGCTAACCAGCGGAAAAGAACCTTTGTGGATCTCAGCTAATGCTGAAGAGGCACAGAGAGCGATAGAGGTTCAATTGCCGGCAATACCCTCGGTGGTGGATCTGGTTATTTTTTCCCATGAACCGACCTCTGTTGGTATCAATGGAGGGGATGTGGATCGGTTAAATTCGGAAGATTACCTAAGCAAAAAACTCGGTTGGTGGTGGGACGCCTGCAAACAAGAAATAAGAATCCATTTCCCAGAAATTACACAACCAACAAAGGTTGTTGTCCATTCGTAGTCACAACCGAATAAACTTCGCTGAGATGACTTTTTCGGAAGCGACCTTTGCTCCCCCGAGCCGAAAAGCGGCGAGTGAGACAGACTGGTGAAGTCTGTGCTGGGAGACATAACGACCTATTCTGTTGGAGCGCATTACGAAAGAAAATTCCTGGCAACTCCCCAGGGACTCGAAAACAACCCCTATTTGTCCTTCGATCCGGTCAGGATGCTACGCGAGGGACGCCGAACCCAAGAGTTTTACTTTTATTTAGGTGACTCACCAGGGACTCGAACCCTGAACCCATTGATTAAGAGTCAATTGCTCTGCCAGTTGAGCTAGTGAGCCAATAGCGACCGTATTATACCGCACTCTCCCCGAGTGTCAATAATTACAACCCGCTCCCGGACGGGCACCCTGGCACAGCATATCTCGATAATTATCCGCCTGGCCTGCACAATTTCTCCACATTCGGCGTGTATCCTTTACTCGACAAAAATTTACTCAGGAGCACCCATGATTAAACGGATGAAGGCCAAAGTTTGGATATTACCCGTATTGCTGGCGGCAGGGATTCTGGCAGGCTGTACGGGTCAGGCCGTAGAAGCCACTCAGACGGTCACCGGGACAGGCGAGGTAACCGAGGTTTCACTTGTGACCACGGTGGAAGCTACCGGGTCCATTAGTCCCCGCCAAGTTGCCTCGGTGAATTGGGGCACAAGCGGTACGATCGGGACAGTAAAGGTCGCTCTCGGACAGGAAGTTAAGGCCGGTGATGTGCTGATGTCCCTGGACCCGGCCACCATTCCCAACAGCTTGATCCTTTCTCAACTCAACCTGGCTGAAATGACATCGCCCAGCGCCATTGCTGATGCCGAGAAGGCGGTAGTCGACGCTCAGGCAGCGGTTGACGATGCTCAGGTGACGCGCAATAACCTCGATTACCATAACCAGGGGGCCATCGATGACGCCTATGCTGCCATGGTGATCGCCCAGCAAAGATTTGATAAAGCTCAAGAAACCTATAACTCATTCTCCCATCTGCCGGAAAATGATCCCAGCCGTGCGCAGTGGTATCAGAATTTATATTCCGCCAAGGTGGCACTGGACTCAGCAACTTATAAATACAACGCATACGCTGGTACGCCGACAGATTTCAGGTACCTGGAGGCGAACACCTCCCTGGCTGTAGCCCAATACACTCTGGAAGAAGCCCAAAATTACTTGAACGCATTAACTGGCAAGGATGTTCCAACTGATGCGACCGGAGCCTCTTTGTTAAAATTAAAACAAACCCGCATGGAAGTGGACTCGCTGAACCTTCGTGCGCCATTTGCCGGGGTCGTTGGCGCGATCTACGATCAGGCTGGGATTGTTGTGGCGAATAACCATACCAGTCTGGTATTGGTGGACCGTTCCAAATTGTTCGTCACAATTTCGCTAAATGAAATCGATATTGTAAAACTTACAGCCGGCAACACAGCCACAATTGTAGTGGATGCCTTACCTGACCTTGAATTAACCGGTCGGGTTGTGACCATTGATCCAATCGGCACAGCTAACCAGGGTGTGGTTTATTACGATGTTATCGTCGAACTCGATCAGGCGGATGACCAAATACCGCTAAACGCAACGGCTACAGTCACCATTCAAATTGGTGAACCGCAGCCTGGGCTGGCAGTACCGATGACCGCCATTCAATCCGATACTCTGGGTGAATATGTAACCGTCCTGGTCAATGGGGCCGGTCAACGGGTGGATGTCGTCAGTGGCAGGATATTAGCCGACGACACCGTCGTGATCACCGGTGACATCAAAATGGGTGATCAGGTGGAACTGGTTCAGCAATCGACGAGCACAACGACCACTGAAGGTCGACCCGGTGGGGGCGAATTCTTCATGGGCGGAGCACGGCCCTAAGGGGCACCAGCCATGATAGAGGTTAAAGATCTCAAAAAGGTTTACCGGCTCGGCACCAGCCGAGTATACGCTCTCAATGGTGTGGATTTAACCATCCAGGACGGGGAAATGGTCGCCATCGTTGGGCCCTCTGGTTCAGGTAAAAGCACGCTGATGGCTATTCTAGGCTGCCTGGACGTGCCTTCCAAAGGCAGTTACCTCATGGACGGGCAGCCCATGGAAAAACTGACCGACAACCAGCTTGCTTCCATACGCAGCCGGAAAATCGGGTTTGTTTTTCAGCAATTCAACCTCCTTTCCCGTACCTCCGCTTTGGATAACGTGATGCTGCCGCTGTACTACGACGGCGTACGCGGCAGGGTTCGCAAAGAAAAAGCCCTGGCTGCACTGGAAATTGTCGGGTTGGCAGACCGCGTCCATCACCATTCCAATCAGCTCTCAGGCGGCGAACAGCAGCGCGTTGCGATCGCCCGTGCGCTGGTTAATGAACCTTCGGTCTTGCTGGCGGATGAACCGACAGGTAATTTGGACACCCACACCGGTTCGGATATCGTTGGGATTTTCCAACGGTTGAATCGCGAACGCGGCCAAACGGTAGTGTATGTCACCCACGATCCTTTTATTGCCCATCATACCAACCGGATTATCAAGCTGGAGGATGGCAAAATTGTCGGCGATGAGCAGGTGAAAAATCCACTGAAGGCTGGCACACCGCGCTCGGATGATCTTTTTAGCGCTGCACAGGCCGGTGAATTTGCGAGTGGTGAGGTTGTATGAATTTCTTTGAGAATTTTCGCATTGCATTGAAAGCTCTGGCTGC
>Ga0209431_10004333_pt1:10000-11128 | contig 11128 bp, 13 predicted proteins | sample RifCSP13_3_FD_184021 | JGI IMG/M metagenome (GOLD analysis project Ga0209431, IMG submission 184021) | Soil microbial communities from Rifle, Colorado - Rifle CSP2_sed 13_3 (SPAdes) (version 2) | ecosystem: Environmental > Terrestrial > Deep subsurface > Rock core/Sediment | place...
GGGAGCCAAGTTGATAGGGAAGAGAATTGAATGGGTCATCGCACCCGGCCACCCGAGGGGCCTTTTTCCCGGCAGCCTCGGGAAAACTCTTTCTTTCACGGTCTTCGCCGCCCCTCACCACCATGGCAGGCCTCTAATCCCCACCATCAGCAGTTGTAGCCGACAGGGCAGAGATTTCAATGACGAGTCGCGGGCCCGAGAACGGGTCATCTCACCCGGCCATTAATTGGAGCGTTTTCGGCTAGGCGAGGATGGGGAGATGGATCTCTTCTTCCGAAAAAGCGAAGAATACATCGGGAGTTATGATGATAGGGCATGGAATTGAATGACTCGTCGCGGGCCGCCGGGTCATCTCACCCGGCCATCCCGAGGAGCGTTTTTCCTGGCAGCCTCGGAAAACTCTTGCCACTGCCCGCTGCCCAAGTCCCAACTCGCCTCAGCCCGCCGCGCCAACAAGCCAACGCTGCCGAATCTGCCGACACTGCTGCCGAATCTGCCGACACTGTCCCGCGGGCTGCCACTGCCCCAGTGTCTAAGCCAGCAGTCTTTCTCGTCGAGCCGTGGACTATCCAGCCCGTCCAGACTCGTCGCCAGCACCTGCTGCCGGCTATGCCGATTTCGTCGGCGCTGCCGATTCCAACACTGCCCCCACCGTGGCTAAACCAGCGCTGTTTCGTCAGCGTGTCCCCTGGACGAATTTTCCTGCCTGGCCTGGACAGCCCATCGTCCAGCCCATGTTCGTCGAAAAATCTGCGCTGCCGATTTTCCCCGACGAACCCGCAGCTGCTCAAATCTGCGCTGCCGATTTTCCCCCTTGTTGGCATGGCTGCCGCGGCCCCCTTGTCTGGACCAACAGTCTTTTCCGTCAAGCCCTGGACTGTAAATCGTCCAGACTCATAGACAGCACGTGCTGCCGATTCTGCCGACTGCCGACTTTGCCGATTTCGCCGGCTCTGCCGAATCAGCCGACACTGTCCCGCGGGCTGCCACTGCCCCAGTGTCTAAACCAGCGCTGTTTCGTCAGCGTGTCCCCTGGACGAATTTTCCTGCCTGGCCTGGACAGCCCATCGTCCAGCCCATGTTCGTCGAAAAATCTGCGCTGCCGATTTTCCCCGACGAACCCGCAGC
>Ga0209431_10004334_pt1 | contig 11127 bp, 12 predicted proteins | sample RifCSP13_3_FD_184021 | JGI IMG/M metagenome (GOLD analysis project Ga0209431, IMG submission 184021) | Soil microbial communities from Rifle, Colorado - Rifle CSP2_sed 13_3 (SPAdes) (version 2) | ecosystem: Environmental > Terrestrial > Deep subsurface > Rock core/Sediment | place: Rifle...
ACGCTGCCAAAAATCACGACTGCATCGCCAGAGACAGCAGCAAAACTGAAGGCAGCGCTATAGGTTGGTAACGCTCCAGTGATCGTGACGGCGAGAGCTTCGTTCGCCCTGTCGATCTGGACGAGTTGCCCGTGCTCACGGTTGCCGATCCGGTAATCGAGCTTATGGTTGATGTCCCCGTAAGAGTCCTGTTTCTCGTTTCCCACTTGCACCATGTCTCATCGTCCTTTCAGCGCCGCTTCGCTTCCTCATAGTCCGCAGAGTCCTTGACCCCCAATCGTTGCAGACGGCGCGCTTGAGCCTTCGCCATCTTCCATAGTGGTGGCGGAGGCATAGGTGCGCCGTCCACCCTCGTCTGCTTCGAGTGCTGGTGTTCGAGTTCCGCACTCGCCTCATTGAAGGCCCCCATCTTGATCTCCCGCTGGTCTACGGGAGTACGCGTGAAGCCTGTGAAGGCGATGGGGTAAACAGCTTGACGGGTGGCAGGCTGGCCGCAGGAGCAGAAGAGTCTCCTCACCTCCATTGCGGCCAGCCGCTCCGTTACATGTCCCCCAGGACAAACGTATTCATAGAGGGGCATTGGGTTCCGCCGTTACCGCTAGGACGGATTAACCATCAGTGTTGGTATCTCCAGATAGTCCAGGTTAGCGTAGTAACTCGGCCCTGTGCCGGCAGCGGCGATCTGGGTGTAAAGACACCGAGGCCCCACGAGAACAGGCGAGCCGTTGTTCGCTGCTGGGTACCATTCCTGATGCTGATCGCCTGGAAGAGCGCCCGTAAAGCCCGCTGCTGGGTTTGCCCAGGACCAGTGGCGCAATGTCGTAGTCGCCGCCTCGGTCGTTACCGTCACGGCACCAGCAGCCTGAACGCGGGCCGTTGATACAGCCGCCGACCCATCTGACTTGAGGGGCAGGGGCGTGAATGCTGTCCCTGCGCTTGAGACTGTGGCAACGCTCTTGCTCGCGTACTCATGTAATGTACCCGTTGAGAGGCGGATAGAGATGATCTGCGCTACTGGCATAATCGTCGTCCCTGACGCAGCATCGACACAGAACTCGGCTGCGGTGTTCGTGATCGCCACGTCACCGACCAACGGTGTGGTGATCGTGCCAGCCCGGACCTGAAAGCCCCGGCCATCGAGAATCATGGCCTGATACCACTGCATCACGACCTGCTGAGCCATAGTATTGAGATAGGCTGGCGGCGTAGCGTTGTTGCCGAACCCAGCCCCCAGACCTCTGAAGACCTGCATTAGTGGCATTTGCGTTCTCCTTTCAGTGTGTGCAAGGATTACTGACCCAGTTGCGCTGACACAAACTCCAAGTAGTCAAGGTGGGCAAAGTAGGAAGGGCCTGTCGTAGCCGCAGCAATCTGCGTGTAAAGGCAGCGTGGACCGTTCAACACTGGCGGGCGCAAGGGCTGCCAGTCTCCATCGACGGCCAAATCAGCGGCGCTCCGCCCAACTCCCCAGTGAAACACGGTCGTAGTCGCCAACTCAGCCGTCACCGTGACTCCACCAGCGGCGGCTACACGCGCTGTTGACGCCGCTGCCGGACCACCCGAATTCAAGGGTAGAGGGACGAAAGCCGTCCCCGCGCTTGAAACCGTAGCGACGCTCTTGGTCGCGTACTCGTGTGCCGTGCCGCCCGCAAGGTTGATTGAGATGTGCTGAGCGACAGGTATGAGCACAAGGCCCGCTGCTACGTCGGCGCAGAACTCAGCCGCCGTGTCTGTGATCAACACATCGCCAACCAGTGGCACCGAGATCGTGCCTGCCCGAACCTGGTAGCCATGATCGTCCAAGATCGCCTTTGCGAAGAAGTCGATCACAACGAGAGCGCCAGAGGCGTCGAGGGTGAGAAGCGCCTGTGCGAGATTCGTAATGCCCCTGTCAGCCGAACTTCTTTGTGCTACATCGAGAGTTGCCATGTTTGCTTTCTCCTTTGCTTTAGCTGTGAGCGTTAGCTCCCCACGCCCCACTGAGCGACACGGGGGCCAACGCAGCCCCAGTAATCGACGGTAAGAATGGTGGCGGTGCTGGTCGCGAGGTCTTCGACGTATGCCCAGATCGTCAGAGGGTTGGCCCCATCGATGTTCCCTGAGCCGATGAGCTGACCGTTGATGTAACCGGCGATGTTGTCACCAGTCGTATCCGTAGCCCCCTTACAGACAATCTCCACAACGAAGTAGGTGTCGGCGACGATATCGAAGTCCGTGGCGTCCGCATTAGCGTCCGTCGTGCCACCGTTGGAAACGAAGGTGACTTCGGCGTCGTCGGTTCTGTCGAAGACAAAGAGGCCACAGTCGGTAGCGGTAAAGGTCGGCGTCGCCTTAACCGCAACAGCGCCATCGTCATTAACGGCATCCGTCATGCCGATCTCGAACTTGCTGTCGGTAATGCGGTCGATCTTTAAGCGGGCAATGAAGTAGAAGCCACGGTCGCCTGACCAGTTGAGGCCAAGCCCTTGACCCGCTGAATCGCTACCAGCGTTACCAGTGGTGAGGGTCATCGTGCCCCCCACCGCTTGCGTGAGGCCGATGACCTCCGTGCCTGTGCCGACGGTGGATGCGTAGGGTGTACCCGCCGGCCACGTGCCGGATCGGGTTCCCAAGTGGTCATCCCAGAAGGCGACGTACTCAGGATTGCCCAGGAGGGCCAGCAACCCCTTTATCGGTTCGCTTGGGAAGCCTGCCCGCGAGAAGGCGTTATAGAGCTTCCGTGGTAGAAAATCCGTAGCAGGCATGTCTTACCTCCTTGCTGTCTTACAGCTCGCTGCGGCCCTAACCCGTCCGCACTCTGGGCTCAGTGTCGATACTGAGTTGCTCCTCCGGCACGTCAAAGCGGTGAATGATCCGCCCGTCGCGCTGGACTACGATCAACCCCTTGCCGAACTCGTCCAGCTCCACATCCACCTCCGTTCGGCCCGATTCACTCTTTGTCTCTGTCATCTTGACCTCCGAATAGGTAATCCTTTCGTTGGATGCCCAGCCGCTGCCGGCGCGCCTCCGCGAACTCCATCGGGTCATGCGGGCCATCGCCAATTGGCTCAGCCTGCGCTCCATCTCCGTCGAAGCTGATGCCATGCAACTTCGCCAGCCGGTCCAGTTCCAGGTAGTCATCCAGCCGGATGTAGAGCGGGCTGGAGCGCTTGAATCTGGCCTTGACGAAATACCATTTGACTTCGCCCTCACCGCTCTCCATCCCTGGCCTCGGAGTCGGCGGATTGTAGGGGCCTTTCACCTTGGGGCGGCTGTTTAGTTCCCAGCCCCGCTGCTTGTACCAAGCCAGCCATCGCTCCACGTTCTCCGCCAGCAGCTTCTCCAAGACGTGGCGGGCGTTCGTGTGTTGCTGGGCACCGATCAGATGATTGGGTACGCGGATCATTCCCTGATGCAGTTCACCCTCGGGGGCAGGCGTCATAAGAGGGACACGCAGACTCCTAGTGCTGTCGGACCAGGGTAGCCTGCGCCGTGTACCTACGGGAAGGGAACCAAGAGAACTACGCATCTGGGTCTATGCCGAACTCCACGCTACCGCTAGAAGTGGCGGCGTGGACATCTGGGTCTTGAGTCGCCTTGCCCTTTGTAAAGTGTTTGACCAATTCCCGCGTGCGCTCGTTCACTTCACCGATCATTTCGCGCATGACTGAGAGCACATTGGGATCGATGTTGACCAGCCGCTGAGCGCGAGCTATATCACTCAGTTCCTGAACAAGCGCATCCGGGTCCCAGGGGGCACGAAGCATCTCAAGCCTGACATGGAACTGGTCTTTGCGTCGCCTCTGACCATCCCGCACTTCGGGGCGGTCAGAGTTATTAATGACATGTTGGCACTCATTGATCTCATCTTCGCAGAACAGGATTTCGTCTTCTCGATTCCGCTCCAGCGTCTCCACCAGCAGCTTGACACCTTCAGTGGTCAGCGATTGCCCCAGATATTGAAAACCCTTTGCCGCCTGCCGCTGACGGTAATACTCGGCGTTAACGCCGAACTTATTAGTGTCCGGCTGCCCACCGTTGGGATAGAGAATCAAGGCGTCCCGGATGGTCGCCCCATCTGGGCGAAGGTAATATCCCCAAGGACCAGTTATGCCACCTGGTCGCATCCTGATCTGCTCTAGCGGCGTCAGGACTTTCGGCTGACGGGCGCGCCTACCTCGCTCTGAGCGTGGCATCGGGGCCTCGATAGTTGGCGAACTGTTCTGCTTTGTCATTAGCTATGCTCCCCGTGCGAAGACTCCGTGGTCATCGCGAGTTTCTATGACGCCCCAAATGGCGCTGATGGCGAGTTGAGTAGACAGGTTCTGGATGTCATCGAATACCCGCGTCTTTGGTTGCATACGCATCGCCAGAGCGATAGAGTCCTGCTGGTAAATGCCATTATCGTGACCAGCAGCGTTGCTGCCCTCGACGTTCGTTGACTGCCACGTTCGTAGGCCGTAAATCTGGCCGAACTCGCCCCGTACGATGTTGGCTCCGCCTCCTGCCGCGAAGTCGCTAGAAGCATAACGGTCAATACTCAGCATTGAGTTCTTGGTGGCTGGGGCCATCGCGAAGAAGCGACCCTCTCCGGGAGCGTTCGCGTCGTCGAGGTATTGCACAGCACGGCGCACGTCGTCATCTGTGAGATCAATAGCCAGCGTTCCTACGATCTGCGAGAAGTCGTCTACGAGAGCGGCCAGCGTGTCGTCAATGGCCAAGTTCACCACATATGCGGCCGCTCGCGTGTACCAAGACTGCTGATCCACAATGGATAGCGACGCCTCAAACTCTTCCAGTTCAAAGGCGCTGTATTGGTGCTGATTGATGGTGAGGGTAACAGCGGTCTCAGTGCTGGCATCGTAGGTGATATCATTACCACTGTTTCCCTCGCTCTTTGTTCTGGCCGCGCCAGAGTTGGGCAAGGTGATCGGCGACCAGCGTATAGTCGTGCCCACCCTCGCTTCATCTGTATACCGCCGAGACACCGTGCCCTCGAAGGCAAGATTGGCCTCCCTAAACTCAATTACCTCCTTTGAGGTGATCGCGGGGTTCTGGACGGCGGCCGTAGTTGATGTGATTGATGTTGAGCCCAACTTAAGTGACTCCTTTCTACATATGTCTTCTCCGGCTCCTCGCTCCATTCAAAGCGGAAGCCGCAATCGTCGAGTAGGAGCTGAGACGGCTCCTGGGGCCAATCCCAGCAGAACTGAGGGCGCTCTGGAAGATCAGGGCCAGGGGCCATGCCAGGATGAAGGCCACAGAGGCCATCTACTGTCAGGTACTGGCAGCGCTGTGGCAAGTCCACAAGCATCTTCCCGCCAGCTTCACTGACTTTCAAACCCCTGATCCTTAGCGCTCCTAAAAACGCCCGGCTCTCCTCCGTGTTATCGTACCAAGCACCGATATGCTCACAGCAGCGGCCGCGACAACGGCTCGGCGGGCATTCCCCTAGACGCTTCCAGCCCATCTAGCGGCTGACCCTCTTCGCCTCTTGCAACAAACGGTCCCGCTGCTCTTGCGGCATCGCTAGCCATTCGGCAGTGGAGATTTTATCCAAGTCCTCCGCTCTCGTGATGCTGCTACTGCCCCCAGTCCCAGGCGCGGTGTGCGGCCCCTCGCCGGCGCGGGACTCGGCCTTCACCCTTTCGGTGACGGCCTTCTCCCCCGCCTTCTTGCCCTCCTCAAAGCCCTTATCGTGAGCGCTTTTCTCCGCCTTCTGGGTGATGCGGGTCACGAAATCGGATACCAACCTGTCGTCCTTCACCCCCCTGAGCGCAAGGGCGATACGGTTGGTGAACTCCGTCTCCAACTGAGTGTCGGAGAGGTGCCCAGCGACCGAGCGGACGAACTCTCTGTACCCTTCGACGCGCCCCTCATCCCTCAACTCGTCCCCGATGATGCGGTTGAGAGCGGTCAATGACTGGGTGTGATCGGTAAGCAAGTTGTCGATAGCGTCTGAGTCCAAGTTCCCATCGCGGGCAGCCTTGTTCAACCTGCCAATGATGGCGGACGCCACGTTCTGCGCCTGAGTGACGGTGTTGCTGCGGGCATCGAGAACCTCTAGGGCGCTCACCTTACCGTCAAGGACGCCACGGCTATAGCCCTGCTGTTCCCTCTCTTCAAGCCTCGGAGCAATCCGCTCATGGGCGAGAATGTCATCCTCGGACTCAACGCCTGGCCACCACTTGTCTGAGGCGACTTCCTGCGCAGTTTCGGCTGGGACAGCCTCCGGCTGGGGCGGTTGGGCCGTTTGGCTAAACGGGCCTTCCGGCGCAGCCGTCTCCTGCGGAGTGGCCGGATTCAGAACCTCGGTGTCGCTCATGTGTCCTTCCTTAAAGAAAGGCCCTCGTGCCAGGTCGGGCACGAGGGCCACGTAGCGTATTTCCTTTTGGCAGATTATATCACGTCACAGCAGTTTTAGCCTCTTTCTCTATATACCAGATGCCACCCAACCAAGCCACAAAGGCGCGGCAGCGCTCACACCGGAACTCTACTTTACCTTCTACCCGCTCCGCCAACCTTTTGCGGCAGTTCGGGCAGCGGACTGGGCTGAGGACTGCTTGAGTCAACTTCCAAACGCCTGAATCTCAATGTAATCCACGTCCGCGAGAAGCGACGGCTTATTGTCATACTCGACGAGTCGGCTGCCCTTAGGCACAAATCGCCATTCGTAACGATCTACGGAATTGAGTTGTGTTTTGAATAATTCGACTAATTGAACTCTGGCAAATCGAAATGTGCGAGCAGGAACGAGTGAGTATGAAGTCATGTCCGATCTATTCATATTGCTAACCCGTAAAGGTTCCCGTTCTCGCTCGTCCCCGTATCCCTGTCCGGCCAATGATGTTCAGCAGGTCAGCCTCTGGGATTCCGGCCATACGATAGGCGCTTATGAGAGCGGTCTGCTCGGCCGGCAACAATCGGTTAAACAACCCCCCGACGCGATGGGGCGCGGGCAGGAAACCTATCAGGTTCGCCAGCCTATCAGCCTCCCCCGGACTCATCCCCGGAATCTCGCCGATCCCCCGGCGGATACTTAGAGGGCTACCTATAGCACCCACTGCGCCGAGCCCACCCGCCGGCAGGCTAAACGGCCCTGTGATATCTGCGCCACGCTCAAACAACCCAATTTCATCAGGGTTTGCCAGCGTCTCAATGTTACCCCAGTTAAAACCCGACTGGTTAAACACATCGGGATTTGTAACCCACCTGAGCCTGCCTGTCTCATCAACCATGTAGACTTTATCGGAGACGCTAGATTTCAATAGAGAGCCTGGAGCTTTCTGGAACGCACCCAGCGAGGCAGCCTCTCCCCGGCTGGGGAGCCCCTGCCTCCATTGGAAACCGGACCGCTCCCGCAGACCCCGAAGTAAGTCCTGAAAGCCCTCAAGGCCGTAGTTTGGGCCGACGCCTGTGCCGCCGAGCTGTTGCGCTGCCGTACCACCCACCGTCACGCCGGTCTGGGCCTTCGGTATGTCGAACGGGCCGTGCATCAACTCGTCCTCTTCCTCGTCTGAGAGCGGTATAACGGTGAACTCTTTACCTATGACCAGCTCCGGCCCGCCCGACCGCTCACCCGTCATCACGGTCGTCATGCCCGCCTTTTTGGCGAACTCAATCGCCGTCTTGGGATGAGGGCGGCCCATCGTGAACGGCTGCACCTCTTCTTTGCTCACCGTCCCGCCGCGCTCCAGCCCTGGCGGCCGGAAGGCTGAAGCCAATCCGCCGCCTTGAGGGGTGAGCGGCTGCGACATCTTGGCGATGGCGGACTCCAGGTCGGCTATCGACGCCCCCGGCCCCAACACGGGCTCCTGGAATGAAGCGGCCTGACCGAGTTCGCCCTTGAATACATCAAGAGGCGTAGAACCTTGAATGGCGCGGGCGCGGAGCGAGCCCAGTGTGCGGAAGGGGTCGGTCCCCGCCAGTTGCGTCCCTTGCTCGCGGGCAGCCATGCGTTCGGAGATGCGGGCTTGGCGGAGGTCGTTCATTTCGGAACGAAGACTGGCCTCACGGTCGGCGGCCATACGCGCCTTGTCGATTTCGGTCTGGTACTTCTGAGAGATATCGAACTGACGCTTGGACTCAGCCAGGGAAGCGGCTGCGGATGCAGCAGCGGAGCCGCCTCCACCGCCGCCAGCCTCAGTTTGACCCCTAAATTGATCCTGCAACCACTGAGGGGCGAGCCCCAGCTTCCCCTCGTTGTTGCGTGTGTAGACAAGACCGTCGTTGCCAAAGACTGTATTCGTAACGCCCAATTCGGCGCTGCTTAGTTCATGTCCATCGAGAACGCTGAAGTAGCCTGTAGGCCGCTCAGGAGCTACAGCACCTGTGCCCCCCGTCAATATCTGCTTAATGCGGCCAGGGATGGCAGTAGATGTTGAACCGCTGTCACCTAAGATACTATTAGCGATTTGATCGGCCAGTGTGTGCTTGGTCATCGCACCCCTGCTTTCTGTGTCGCTTCCTCAATCAGGAACTCCCGAACTGCGTCACGGCTTCGGTCGGTAGCCCGTCGGATAGCTGTCTCTTTGTCCGGGTCGCTTAACGACTGGTACGCCGCTGACTGAACTAAGTCGGTAAGCACAAGTTCCGCGACCTGCCCGGCTAACTCTTGGTAGCGAGATTGCTCCTCACGGTTGAGCGCATAGCCCCCAATCGAATCCCCGACGAAACCGACCTCAACGCCCAGGCGCTCCAGTTCGGCATCGACAAAGCTTTGTTTTTCAGGTGTCACCGTAATTGGCGACCAGGGCGCAGTCTCCCTCGTTGCTGGCCGACCGAATGCTGTCAGTCGTGGTGGGACTTCCTCTGAGAGGATAGGAATGCCCGCCTGGAATTGCTCCAGCAAGCCCTCTGGCCGACGGACGGTCGGGTCGGTCACCTGGGCGACTGTCCGTAGCGCTGCGCTAGCGGGCACAAAGCCTGTAGCTATCCGTTCTCCCCACCGGGCGCCAGCCTGCGCCGGGTCCGAGATGGCGTCTAGAAAATCGCTTAGGCCCGAAAGGTAGGTCTGACTGACGAGGTTGTTGCCGATAGTCGTGATAAGTTGCGCCGCTATCTGATTAGCGTTTTTAGCGTCTCCCGCATCCACCGCATCCTTGAATGCCGCTAGTTGCGCGAGCGACTGGTTAAATGGCTCTAACCTTCTATACTGAATCCATTGACCGCCAATCTTGATGGCGAAGGGTTGCTTGCCCTCGCGGAAGAAGCGGTCACGCGCGGCTGCGTTTGTCGGAACGTTCCCCGTGATTTCTAGGGTTCCGCTGGCAATCATCGTGCCCAAGCCGGCGGCAATGCCTGATCCCAACAGTAGGCGCGCTATCTGGTCGGACGCTTCTGGACTCTTGGTCGCCAGGTTGCGCCATAGAGACGGATTCGCCAGTCCTAATGGTGAGCGCTCCAAGCCGGCGGCCAACAGATTGCCTGGAGTCCGAAGGAAGGGTAGGACGAAACGTCCGCCAGGAATAGTCTCGCGCAAGGACATGAACCCACGCATAATCTTGCCTGGCTCAGCGCGGAAAAGCCTGTATTCGGCAGTCCCGGCAGCCCTAGAGATCAGATCAGCCGCCGGATTCATCTTCAGATCGGCGATGCGCTCTACAAGTTTCGCGCCGCGTAAGCCCTCGGATCGGGCCTGCCGGATAATCCCACTATTGAGCGCTGCCCGATAGTTGATTGCGTAGAAAAATGAGTCCGCCGCCTCCAGTAGTGTCCCAGGCAGACGGATGACACGCCCAGCGACACCAGGAAAGGCCGTGCGGCGAAACTCCCACTTGGAGGCTTGGGCTGGCGTAATGCCGTCCCTGAGCGTCCTGAGCCCCGCCCTGACGCCTTCAGGGATACCAAATAGTGCGCCAGCGGCATCAGCGGGGACTTCCCGAAGGAACCGTTGCCCGGCTCGCCCCTGAAGCCGCGCCAGCGGCACATCAACTATTGCCGCCAAGCCGCGTTCTACCGGCGACATCGCTGCGAAGAGCGTGTTAGAGATTGAGTTGATGATGTGCGTTTTTGGCCCTGAAAGGATGCTGTTGATCCAGAACTCCATAACGTAGTCACCGAACTTCGGCTTATCCACGCTACGCAAGAAGTTGTTGACCTCCACTGGGTTGTTCAGGTCAAGGCTGGATATGCGGTCAGCGAAAGCGTCGAGCTTCCCTTTATCAAGCCCCATCCGCCGCATAAGTTCCTGTAGTTTTTGGGTATCGTTGGACGCAATGGCATCGAAGGCTTCCTGCCGGAAGGACCGCAACGCTCTTCCTGCTTCAGCCGTGACGCCATGAACGGCCTGCTGGACTTGCGCCTGCTCCCGCATGGCTAAAATCAGCCGGGCATGGTTCTCCGTTGAATCTACGGCGCGGGCCGCATTAGCGGCTTCCAGCACAGCCTCGGTCTTGCTTCGTAGGGTTCCCCGAATGGCCGCGATTTCCTCGGCGTTCCATGCCTCGCCAGGCTTCCAACGGCGTTGGAGTTTGGAGAAATTACCGCCCTGTTCCTCAACAAGAAGCCGGGCATCTTCCATAACTTGCGCATCGGAACGCACCCCGCGTCTCGCTGCCTGCACAGCCTCTGGGTTAGCGTCAACCCACTCCTGGAGGGCTGCGCGAATCTCTTCGGGATATTTGCTCAACCGGATGTTGGCGGCGAATCCTTCCGGCGGTTCTCGCGGCGGAACAGGCGGCTCAGGAGGGAGGGCGGGGCCGGAAGGAGGTCGCCCCACAGGAGGAACGGCCCCGCCCTCGGAGGGAACTTCACGGGCAACGACCTCTACAGGCTCAAGTCTCGCACTGTCGCTGAACTCACGGTAAACTTTCTCGCGTGCCACTAATTCAGCGGTCGTCAAGTCGGGGTAGGCGTTCGGCGGCTCTGCAAACGTCCCGCCACGACGCACTCCGCCCTCTATCCCTTTAGAGGGCACGAACCCACGATATGTTCTACGACCACGAAATGGTAGGCTGCGAGTCCTCGATTCATTCTGCACCGCTGCGAGTTCGGCGTTAATCTCGTCTAGTTGGTCAGTGAGTGGTCTGCCGGACCCAGTAACAGCATCGATTTCAGCCTGCGCTTGGAGTTGAGCGCGCTCCGTAATGAGGGCTTTGCGGTTGCCGGGACGAGGCTTCGCCAGACTCTTTTCAACCTCGCGGAGCC
>Ga0209431_10004336_pt1 | contig 11123 bp, 8 predicted proteins | sample RifCSP13_3_FD_184021 | JGI IMG/M metagenome (GOLD analysis project Ga0209431, IMG submission 184021) | Soil microbial communities from Rifle, Colorado - Rifle CSP2_sed 13_3 (SPAdes) (version 2) | ecosystem: Environmental > Terrestrial > Deep subsurface > Rock core/Sediment | place: Rifle...
TGCTCATATGATGGATACTGCGTTACCTGCGAGGAGTGAAGTAAAAAACGGTATTCTATATTTACAATTCCATTTTCTAAATAGTTAAAGCTTATCTGCGGACCATATCGCATGCCTTTATTTGTACTTGTGGAATTTGTGAATTTGCTTAAGTACTTGTTATCGATTGTAAACCGTTCAATATAAAATCCTAATCCCGAATGGTTATTTGGAAAAAGCGTCTTAAAAATCTCTATGTCTAAAAATAGAAGGTCTAAGTTTTGTTCGATGTTTTCACTCGCTGTTTGATAAGCATATCCTAGCTGTACCGATATTGGGTATTCTAAAAGCTCATACCAATCGGAATTTACGGCAAGCAAAAAAACGCTGTAGTTAAAATCAGTAATGTTATTTTGATAAAAATCTTTTTGCCCGGTTAGATTTATTCCCCAATTAATGTTTTCCTCTTTTTTGTAATAACCACCGGAAGCTTTAAATTTTAACGATTTAAAGTTGTTGTTAAATCCGTAAAACTCAGGTCTTACTTTAAATTTAGCAGAAGCCGAAACACCGTTGTCCGAATAGAAATAATTTAAGTTACCATCAATTCGAAAAAGTAAGTCGTGCAGTTTTGAAGAGCCATCATTATTCAAATTAAAGAAGCCGCCCTCAGTGTTTATGTTCCAGCTTATCTGGGCAATACTGAATGACGACGGAATGGATGTGAAAATAAGCCCGAGCAGAAAATAGGCAGCAGAAATCCTCATCTAGATTGTTCTATTCTATTTGCAAGGATCAGCTTGTAATCATTTAGTCTTTGGCGGATTTCTTTCAGTAGTTCTGAATAGTCTTTCAAGCTAAAGTTCGTTGTTCCGGGCTTATGATTGAACTTGTTTGTTTTAACACCCTCAGATTTATCAAAAATATTTAACTGATCTAAAAGAAGCGTATAAGAATTTATTTGATCTGCAATTGTCAAATTATCCTTGCCGCTTAATGAAATTTCTAAACTCGTTCTTTGTGAAGATGATCTTGAAATTCGGTCGATTCCGACATTACGATCAAATTCTGTTTCCGTTAAAAATTTGGACGCTTTTCTCTGGAGAGTTAAAGCTTCACTTATTTCTTCAGATTGTTTTGTTACATCGGATAACAATAGATTTACTTCAGCCAGCGCATTAGACAAGTACTCTTTTAACAATAATTTTTCTTCAATAGTTTTTGCTTTTTTCAAATCGACCTCTAAAATCTTTTGAGGATTAAATGAAAGCATGTCAACTTGAGGTGAGATCAATAATCTTTTTTCAGTATACAGTAATATTTCACCGTCCAGCTTATCAAAATTTTCCTTGCCGGATTTTTTAAGAAGCTTAAGCGAATCAATCTTAGCAGAATATTTGACCTCCAGCATTTCACTTAACTGCTTAAGATTTTTTGTATCGGTTTCAAGCTCTTCCTGATGATCATCAATGGTATTAGAAAGAGAAACCGAACCAGCCATTAGCTTTATAACTTTTTCATTATCCGGATTTGGCTTTTGTTTCTCATTCTCAATTTGTTTTGCCCTGTTTTCGAGAATATTCTTGAGAGAATCTAAAATCAGATTATCTTTCTCGACAACGCTTCTCAAATTATCATAGCGTAGTTCAAGCTCATCTAAACTTTGAGATAATAAATTAGAAGTGAAACTGAGAAGGCATATAATGCTTAACAAAATAATATTTCTCATCACATCAACCCAAATTTTTCTAATTTATAATACAACACACTTGTACCTATACCCAGCATTTTTGCAGCGCGGTTTTTTACTCCATCCGATTTTTTCATTGCTTGAACAATTAGGCTTTTTTCAAAATTGTATAACGCTTCCTCCAGCGGAAGATTTTCAAATGAATTTGCCATTCCGATACCGCTGAACAAATGCCGGGCAATCAATTCCGAATCTATAACCTTTCCTTCCGAAATTACAGTTAGCCTTTCAACTAAATTTTCAAGTTCGCGTATGTTTCCAGGCCATGAATACTCTTTCAAAAGATTTATGCTTTCCTGATCAACTACTTTTTGCTCAACACCATTTTTAACTGCCGACTTCTTAAGGAAATGTTCAACAAGAAGAGGAATGTCATCCTTCCGTTCCCTCAAAGAAGGAATAGATAACAGTATTACACTAAGCCTATAATAAAGATCTTCACGAAATTTTCCTTCAGTAATCAGCTTGCCGAGATTTTTATTTGTTGCAGCAATTATCCTAACACTCGTTTTAATAGTTCGCCGCCGACCCTTTCGAATTCGCCTTCCTGAATCACTCGCAGCAGCTTTACTTGCATTGCGCCGGAAACATCGCCGATTTCATCAAGAAACAATGTACCTTTATCGGCAAGTTCAAACCTTCCCTTTTTCTGCTTGATTGCGCCTGTAAAAGCACCTTTTTCATGACCGAATAATTCGCTTTCGAGGAGATTATCATTTAGTGCACCGCAATTAATTTTTATGAATGGATTTTCGCTCCTATTGCTTTTGCTGTGAATAGCCCGTGCAACTAATTCCTTACCTGTTCCGCTTTCACCATTAATTAGAACAGTGCTTTCCGTTTGAGAGATTTGATCAATTAATAAAAAAATCTTTTGCATTGAACTTGATTTGCCGATTATCTCTTCAAATCCTTCAAATAATTCGGTCTCCAGCAATTTATTTTGTTCTACCAGAGTTTCAATTTTTTTTGAATTGCTGATTTTCTCAAATATGTTTTTTACACGCATTCTCAATTCATCCGGTGAGAATGGTTTTGTCATAAAATCCGCTGCTCCTAAGTGCATTGCTTTCACAGCATCATCCACAGTTCCATAAGCGGAAATCATTAGGACTTCAGCTTGTAAATTCAGCGCTTTTATTTTTTCAAGCACTTCTATGCCGTTCATCGGCTCCATCTTAAGATCAATAATTGCCAGCTCAGCCGGATGCTTTTTAAAGTGATTCAGTGCAGATAAACCATTATCGAATGAAATAGTATTGTAGCCTTCTCTCCGCAGCGTTTCTTCAATACCCAAGCGCATAGTGCTGTTGTCTTCAATAATTATTATTCCGTCATTATTCATCATTCGACTCTTTTATTATTCTGAATGCTGTTTCAGTTCCAACGCTGCTTTCTGCTTCCAACCGCGCTTTATTCTCTGTACATAGTTTTTTGCAGATAGCTAAACCTAATCCCGTACCATCTTTCTTTGTTGTGTAAAATGGATCGAAAATTCTGGTTATATTTTCTTTCGCAATGCCTATGCCATCGTCATTGAATAAAATATAATTTTTATTGTCTTTAGCGAACGAATGAATTTTTATTTTCCCATTGATTTCTATTGCCTCGAGTGCATTGCTAAAAAGATTAGTGACAATCTGCTTCAGATGGCTATTGTCGAACCAAAGCTTACTTAGCTCCATGTTCAGCTCAAGCTTAGCATTTTTTCTTTTTATTTCATTCTGGAATATATTTTTTACTTCATCGACAACTTCTGCAATATCTGTAAGTGAAGGCGCTGCAGGTGATGGTCTTGAATAATTGAGATAAGAGGAAATAAGAGATTTCAGGCTATTTATTTCCGACAAGATTTTATTCAGATATTCTTCCTTGACTTTTCCCTTAGCCAAATCTTCCTTGGTAAGATTAGTAAGAAGCTCAATTCCGCCCAGCGGGTTTCTAATTTCATGAGCGATTTGCGCAAGCATGTTTTCTTTTTCTTTTTGATTATTGGACAAATCATCTCGCATTTTTTCCATTGCACCAGCTAACTGTTTTATTTCTCCCCTTAGATTTTTTGGTACCGAAGTGCTGAAATCTCCTTTGCCGATTTGATTGCTGAATTTTACCAGCTTATCGAGCGGCTGTGTAATTGAGCGTGATAATAACCACCCTGTAAGAATTGTTAATAATGTGCCGCTTATTCCAATCAACCAGAAAATTTTTGAGAAATCCTCAACTCGCTCCAATCGATACGCACTTTCTCTCACACCGAGCCAAATATTGTCTCTTATTCTAAAGAAGCTTAGCAGATACCAGTCGCCGTCATCTCCCTTAAACGGCAAGGTTACTGCGCTTTCCCCTTCCTTAAGCTTTATAAATTCCTCCTTGAAAAGCATAAGCTGACTATATTCTCTTCCGGATTTGAAGTTAGTATGAGAATGGACGTAGACTTTGAAATCGGCGTTGAAAAGAAATGCGGCGTTTGTCGTATCATCGCTCAAATTATTGTTAAATATCTCAGCGAAATATTTACTAGTCGATAATGTCGGCATTCCAAGCTCAAGAAGATTTAAGTATGATGCATCAATCTGCTTTGAAATCGATTTTACCGAACTCATCACCTGATCTCCAATTTGATCAAGATAAATTTTACGGATGAATACATAGCTTATCTGCGACATCAAAATTACCAATACAACTGTGACCACACAGAAAGTTACAATGATTCTTAATTTGTAATACGAACGGCTCAGATGTTTTGGTAAAACTGCCATTATTTAATGATGATATGTGAAACCTAATTGTAACCTTAACCTAAAATTAGGAATTAATTTTCTTTCTTTTTCACAACCAATTTCGCCACATAATCATTTGGATTTATTATTACATCGGATTGGGGATATGGCGACAACCCTTTCAACTCAATTATAAGATCTGAATATCCTACTATTTTAGGATCCAAAAAAGTATTTAGTTTAGTGTTTTGCTCATTACGATTTGATTCTTTCAACTGCAAAACCACAACGGCATTCCCTGCCCAAATGCAAATTGCATCCATTGGGCATCTTGAATCTTCTTCGACAGTTTGAAACTTGATGACAACCCCGTGCCGAGAAACGATTGCCGACTCTCCAACTCCTAAACTAAATTCCTTATCAAGCGAAACCTCATGATAGTTGGTTAATGAATCCGAACAACAAACTAAAGTAAATCCAATTAAAAGCAGAACTAGGTTTCTCTTCATATCAACCTCCTTAAAAATTACGCTTGTTCATTCTTGATGCTTTTTCATTTTAATCCAATCATTCTGAATCCTGCCAAAGAAGAATCGTTGCATTGAGATTTAGTTAACTCGATATACCTCTCTCGATTCCTTTTTTCATCTTTTTGGGTTAGAATTATCATAATATTTTTGCGAACTATCAAAAATTCACCATTCAGAATTAAAGATGGATCAAATTCAGCCGTATGCGGAAATAAATCAGTAAGATGAATTCTTTCAATTTTTATTTTATATTTGCCGCCACCTCTAGGTGGTAAGTATTGTGTTTCCGGGATACATGTATATGAATTTTCGGTAAATGAGAATTTTACCTTACCTTGGCTGACATATCCCTTCTCCCTAAAAATAAAAATTCCCGAATAATTTCCAGCTTCAATACTATGAATTTGATCATTTGAAAAATCTGAGATTTCACATCCAACAAAAAGCATAAGAAAAGAGAGAGCAATTATTGGTTTCATATCTTCACTATTTTTTTTATAAGATTTTATAACCTTGCAGTAAAACCTAGCCACCATTGAGCTAATTTAAACTCATTATTAAACTCAGGATCGAGCAGCAGGTTTACTTTTAATGCTTTTGTTAGGTTCACATTTAATCCCATCATTACCTTGGCAAAATCTTCAGATATCTTTTCTGTGGGCTGGGTATATCTTTCACCGAAATTAGTTTCAACAGTAACTTGTCCATTATCATTTTTCTCCCGCCTTGTAAAGTATGCAGTTGTTCTATCTTCGATTTCCCAGCCATTTAATATTCTGTTCAATCCGAGTACTAGTTCAAAATTATCATTTAGCATGAAGTTAAAAACTATTGGAATTTGAAATGTCCATGCCTTGGCTTCATATTCCCATTCGAGCGTTTTGTTTTCATAAAGTTCATAAATATAGTTGTAAGCATTGATTTTGTAATTGTAATGATATTCTGACCTTCTCATAGCAGTCACCGGTTCGGATGAATTAACAGTTGAATTCGAATAGTTAAAATAAACTCCTGCCTGTACACTTACTTTTTCAGTGAGCTTCCATAAATAATTTATCATAGCTTCATGCATAAGCATTTTTCTGGTCCCAAATCCGTTTCTGTTATCGGAAGTAAAACTCCTGCCGTTGTAAGTGTAATATGCCGTATCCCACGAATTATAATATCGCGAGGTATAAAACGAGGTGTCAAGTATTCTGGTAGAATTTTTTAAATCAATATCTGAATTAGTGTATCGATAGTAACCCGAAAACTCTTTATCTGAAGCGACATGACGGATGAAATTAATGCTTAAATATTTTGAACTCCCATCCTGTTTCCACTTTTGGTTATTCTGATAATCGCTAAAACTGTAACTCCATTCATCGGTAACATTTGGCTGCTTGTATTGATAAAAATAATTGTGGGTTGATGAGTAGGTTTGTTCGGCTTTACCGCTTAGGTAACCAACCTTTGCACCAACTGAAAATTTTTCGGTGGGACTATACAATACACCCGCGCTCAAATCCAAATGATCATAATCCTGAAACCGGGATTGAGCATTAAGTGAAGAATGATCATAGTCATCCTGTGTACCAAATTCATCTTGGTAATTATTTGCATATTCGCCATCACGTGAATGAATTACACCGTTAAGCGATAATCCGGCGCTCAACTCATCAGTTACTTTATACCCTGCAAATGCAGAGAACAGGTGTCCAACTGTTGAAAGCTCGTCTTTACCGGCATAACGGTCTGTTACTGGTATGGGGTTAAGACCTTCGGCTCTAACGCCTAAAGCATCGTAATAATAATTTGGATAATAAATTCCGTAAGGAACCGAATAGAATTTTTCCTCCCTGTTTATAAGCTGATATGTTCCTCCAATAAAAAAATTATTAGTTATATCCTTTAGTGGATGGTTTAAAATGCCGAAAGAAAAAATTGGTTCTGGTTCTGAGCGGCTGATTGTAAACCATCTTGGGTCAATCCATGGTCTATAAACCATGCTGGAGTAATATAGAGGCACTACATAATTATTTACAATCGGCACTTCGGTTCGATCGCCTCTAAAATCAATATAAAACAACAGTTCGTCTTCATCTAAATCGGGTTCAATGGCTGGATTAATATAAAGATTGAGAAACGGATCATTGAAAAAGCCGGCGGCAATTTTGTTGAAGTTATATAGTCCAAAGGTATTTAAGTAATGGCTTTTAAAATATAATCCGGATTGTTCAAAATTCTGTTCTGCAGTTCTTTCACCAAAATATTGTGGATAAACAAAAATAGAAGGAAGTAGAATAAAAAAGATTATTTTCAGTTTCATTGATAACTCCCGGATTAGTTTTTTCAAAATGCTGGATTGATCTTTGCCTATTAACCAATTTATATGCCGATAGTTATTTTTATTCAGACAATTCTGAGGACGGCTAATTGTTTAAATTTTTGCTGAAATCAAAACATTTTTAGAATCTTTGCTGACGATTACAAGATATCCTCGGCTGGTAATTATCAAAAACCTGAAGGTTTATCAATTTTCTGAAACGGAGAAAAAATACCTTGCCTATGCTGATTTTTCAAAATAGCAATTGATAATAATGGCAGTCCTTTTTAGATTGCAATAGGAATAATTATTTATTTAGCATCTGAATATTTTTTTCATCTTCGAATGCTAAGAAGAATAAATTCTAACTAATTAATTTATTTCAAAACATCTTGTGGGGATTGTTATGGAAACCTCTAAGGTATACACAGGCGAAAACGCCAAACTGCTTCTTCAGGGAAAAGAGTACAACCTTCCTATTATGATTGGCTCAGAAAAGGAGGTTGGACTAGATATTACCAAGTTGCGAGCAGATAGCGGTGCGATAACCGTCGACAGTGGTTATGGAAACACTGGCTCCTGTTTAAGTGCAATTACTTTCATCGATGGCGAACGCGGCATACTTCAGTACCGCGGCTACCCAATTGACGAGCTAGCCGCAAAATCAAATTTTGTTGAGGTGGCTTATCTTTTAATTTTTGGCCACTTGCCTACCAAAGCCGAACTGGATGATTTTAATTTCAAACTGACACATCATAGTTTGATCCATGAAGATATGAAAAAATTTTTCGAAGGATTTCCGCCTACCGCTCATCCAATGGGAATTCTTTCTTCAATGGTTAATTCACTCTCAGCTTTCTATCCCGAGTTCGATTACAAGACCGATCTCGAAATCAATATTGCCAGGTTGATTGCAAAGCTGAAAACTATTGCTGCCTTTTCTTACAAAAAATCAATTGGGCAGCCGTACATTTATCCTCAAAATCATCTTAGTTATTCAGGCGACCTACTTAACATGATGTTTGCAGTACCCTCCGAAGAATATAAAATCAACAAGGTTGTAGAGGAAGCTCTCGATCTTCTTTTAATTCTTCATGCAGATCACGAGCAGAACTGCAGCACATCAACTGTTAGAATGGTTGGAAGCAGCGAAGCAAACTTGTTCGCATCAATATCGGCCGGAATTTGTGCTCTCTGGGGACCATTGCACGGCGGTGCAAACCAGGAAGTACTTGAAATGTTAGAGCACATCAGAGCTGACGGCGGTGACTACAAGAAGTACATGAACATGGCAAAGGATAAATCCTCCGGCTTTAAGCTGATGGGATTTGGTCATCGTGTTTATAAGAATTTTGATCCTCGGGCAAAAATTCTAAAGGCATCTGCCGATAAAGTTTTAGGCCAGCTTGGAAAGTCCGACCCGCTTTTAGACATTGCAAAGAATTTGGAAGAGATTGCATTGAAAGATGATTTCTTCATTGAAAGAAAACTTTATCCTAATGTAGATTTCTACAGCGGAATAATCTATCGTGCAATGGGAATTCCGACCAACATGTTTACAGTAATGTTTGCATTAGGCCGTTTGCCCGGCTGGATTGCTCAATGGAAAGAAATGCGTGAAACTCCCGGTACAAGAATTTACAGACCGCGGCAAATTTACACCGGAGCAACAAAACGTGCTTATGCTCCAATAGATAAAAGATAACTTCACATTTCATTTAGAACAAAAAGCGTGAGGGACTTAAACTTCACGCTTTTTTTATTGCAAGGGAGCGATTCTTTACGTTCTAAAGAAAGATACATCCGATGAACGTCCTTCCAATTGATCTTTTCTCTTTACACTAATAAATGTTGGTGCTGAGGATATAATAAGCAGCAGCAATACAAGTGAAATCAAATAAAATGTTAGCAATGCTATGTAGATAAAAACCATTTTTACATTCCTTTTCTAATAATTGCAATTACAATATTGATATGGCTTCACCCCGATTTCGAAATATCATTATTTCTTATATAAATGAACAAACAGCTCAATTATATCAACGGTATTTGTTATTGTTTCAAAAGCTGTACTAATGTGGGAATTCTAAAAAAAGGCATCTGAATAATAAAAGTAACTTTCAATCAAAAAAATCCAACTGAGGGGATTTGATTATAGAATCGAATGACTCGCCTAACAGTCCAAGAACAGAATCCGCGATTGGCTTTAATTGCTTTTCAATGTAGTGCTGATAATCTAAATCGCCATGGGTAAGCTCGATAGGAACGGGTCCTCGTTTAGTAATAACATATTCAACTGTTCCGCTTGTTTTGTTAATCATTCTTGCGGCTCTAACGTGTGGCGGACCGCTTTTCTGGTATTCATCAATTTCTTTTCTTAATCTTTTCCGATAAACAAGCTTATCATCATACCCACCGCGGTTCACTTTATTAACCACATTTCTTATCCAATCTCTTACATCCTCATCATTAAAAACTTTCATGTAAAGCTGAACTTGAAATTCCTTTGCAAGCTTTGTCCAATCGGAGCGGACAAACTCCATTCCTACAAACTCCAATTCCTCCTGACCATTAATTTTAAGAAGCCCAGCATAACGTTTTTTTGCACCTTGCTCACCTCCGCGTAATGGAGTAAGTACAAACCGGCTGTAGTATTTTTCAAATTCAAGTTCGAGAAAAGATGTAACACTGAATTCATCCTTCAATCTTTTCTTCCAGTAATCATTCAGTTCCGATGCGATTCGTTCGCCATTTGTTTTTGCATCGTCACCTTCACCTTCCTTAAGCTTAACAAACAGCGAATCTGTGTCACCGTAAATTACTTCATAACCCTGCTTGTGGAGATAATCCTTGCTTTGAAGCAAAAGCCACTTGCCGGTTCCGGTTATCGCAGTGGGAAGGTGCGGATGATAAAACCTGCATCCGTTAGAACCCATTACACCATAAAAGCTGTTCATTAAAATTTTTATTGCTTGAGAAAGATGCACATCGCCAACCTTCGATGCTTCAATTCGTTTCTTCATTAGTTCGTTGATGAACCCTGGAAGGAAATGTAAACTTGCGGAAAACTTGTATCCTTCGGGAGTCGTTATTGTGCCAATGTGTGAGAACAGCCGAGACACGGGATCAATTTTAAATGATTGAATGATTGAAGGATACAAGCTTTTGAAGTCAAGCACAATAACATCATGATAAATTCCGGGAATGGGTTCAATAACATAACCACCCGCTGCATGCTCGCTTATAATTACATCATTCACATTTGTGGCAACCAGCTCAGCCCGGTGAATTTTGGGTAAGTAAAAATGATCGAATGCCGCCGACATCATTCCCAACTGATCTAACAGTAATCCGGAGATTTGCGACCGCTTAACAAGCAAATCGATTAAGCCGGTTTTACTAAAAATTTCAGAAACAAGCACTGCATCATTCAAATTGTACTCACAGAGCTTGGCTTTATCTTCTTCAAATAGTTTGTCAATTTCAGAAGGTCTATCTTCGGAGGTTATAAGCTTACCTTTTCCAAGAAGTACTTGCGATACAGTTTCTAATCTAAAATCTTCAAAAGAATAGAATGAATTTCTTAATGCAGCCGGTCCATCTATAACAATTCTCCCTGGAATGTATGCGAAGTAACTGCCCGCTTTCCGGCTGCGTAAAACAATTGCCGAATCATCTCTGCCTAAAGTAAAATTTATTCTATGTTCGTTTGCTTTCGCTTCGAGAAACATCAAATCGAATCCTATTATATGCCAGCCGATTATTATGTCCGGATCAACTTGCTTAAACCAATTCACAAAACTTTGAATCAAATTTGCTTCTGATGGAGAGATTTCAAC
>Ga0209431_10004342_pt1 | contig 11116 bp, 8 predicted proteins | sample RifCSP13_3_FD_184021 | JGI IMG/M metagenome (GOLD analysis project Ga0209431, IMG submission 184021) | Soil microbial communities from Rifle, Colorado - Rifle CSP2_sed 13_3 (SPAdes) (version 2) | ecosystem: Environmental > Terrestrial > Deep subsurface > Rock core/Sediment | place: Rifle...
TGATGGGGTGATAGACGACGCCGTCGACGTGGAACCGTTCGACCATCCCGATCAAGGCGCGGTCCTGGAAGAACATGCTATCCATGGCGTGGCGCACGCTAATCAGGATGCCCTCGGCCAGGCTGTCGAGGGGTCGGCTCAGGTCGTACTCGAAGCCGAGGTTCGTGCCGCCGCTGGCGAACCACAGGTAGGTGGACGAGACGAAGACGCCCCCCCACTCGGAGAAGAGCTCGTTGAAGCGGCGGAAGATCGGATAGCAGGGGACGCCGACGAAGATCAGGCGGTGCTTCTCCTCGGGGAGGATGCCGATGCCGCTGGCGGCCTTGTACTCCATCTCCTGTACGAGTTCCTGGAAGTAGCGGGCGCCTTCGGCCGTGCCGCGGAATGCATTCGAGACGCCCAGGTAGATCGTGCCATCGGTCAGCGCGTTGAACACCCCGGGGCGGCTGGCGTTGAGCTCGAGCACGCGGTGCCATCCCCGCACCATGTCGTTGGTGTAGGTCAGCACCTGTCGTAGGCGGTCGATGTCGAAGCGTCGGCCGGTCTGCTCCTCGCAAATGCCGATGAACTCCTGGATCTGGCCGGCGACGTAGCGCTTGTCGTTCTCGAAGTCGGCGTTGCCCGGCCATGTCTGGCCGCCGGCGCGCCGGGTGCCGGGGATATCCAGGGTGAAGATCGGGATGGAGTACATGCGCTCCCAGATCTCGGCCCACTTGATGTAGGTGTTGCAGGCGTTGGTCAGGACGGCCAGGCTGGGCGGCGGGATCCTTCCCATGGGGTGGTCCCCTTGGCGCAGCTGCAGGGCGATGTCGGCCTTGACGTAGCCGCAGATATCGGGCGAATAACCGTAGTCCTCGGCCTGGTTCAGGTACTCGTGGGCGACCCGGCGCACCGCCATCTGCAGCGAGTGGATCTCGGGGAACACCATCGGGTAGTCGAACACGCGCAGCACTTCGGCCATGCTGCCCATGACGAAAACGTAGGCCGCCCGGCCGCCGCCGGCCGAGACTTCCGTCATCGACTGGAACCATTCGCGGAACAGGCGGGCCCCGTCTTGGGCGCCGCGCCCGACGATATCGGCGGATCGTGCCTGCTTCTCGTCCATCGACCCCTCTTCTGCCCGTCGCCGTAAAGGTCAGGTGAACAGGATGTTCTCGACGAAGGTCTCCAGCTGGATTTGCAGCTGGTCGAAGCTGGTCATCTTCTCCTCGAATTCGGTGACGAAGTAGGGCAGGCCGGCCTCGTCGAGCGCCTTGGAGTAGGCCACCTGGTCTTCGAGCCCCGGCTCGCACATCTTGGCGGCGGAAAGGATGACGGCGTCGGCGCCGGCGCCGCGGGCGCGTTCGAGCAGCATCTTCTCCTTGGGCTTGCGCAGGTCGTGCTGGACCACGCTGTACGACGACTGCTCCAGATAGGCGCGCGCCAGGTTGAGCAGCGGGTCGCCGTCGAGCGAGACGTCGTCCAGGATCCAACGCAGGCCGATGAGCAGGTCGTCATCGACGACGTAGCAGGTCTGGCCGATGGCGCGCAGCAGGTCGAGTGGCGGCTGCTCGCAGAACCCGCCCTCGAGGACGACGCGGATCTTGTCTTGCGGTCGGGCCGGGCGGGCTTCGATGATCGGCAGCAGGGCCTGCAACAGGCTGTTGTGCTCCCGGCGCGGGATGAGCCCGCCGAGGGCGGTCAGGATGTAGACCTCGTCGATCGCCAGCAGCCACGGCGTTTCGCGCTTGACGGCGTACAGCCTCCGCAGCAGCCGCCGGTTCTCGTTGAAGACGGAGATCGAGCGGCGCAGGTCGTCTTCGAGGATCGGCGCCCCGGCCACCTGCTCGATGGCGCGCTGCAGCCGGGCATACTCGTCGCGCAAGTAGCGGGCGGCATGGGCGGAATTGGCGTTCTGCGGAAGGTAGAGGATGTCGCAGGGGTAGTCGACGTTGCGGCCCCAGACGGCGGCCAGGTTGCGGGCCGCGTCGCAGATGGGGTGGCTGACGAACAGGTCGAGATCGACCGTCCCGGCCAGCGCCAATTCCAGCGAAGTCTTCAGGATCGAGCACAGATAGGAACCGAAACGCGACTCGGCGCGGACGGCCTCCACCGGGGCGCCGCGGACTTTGAAGGGAAGCAGGCCGGCGGCCTCGGCGATTTCCTCGGGAAAGTACACCTGGAAGTGGCCAACGACCTTGCCCCCTTGCTCCCGCCAGCGACGGACGGTCGGAAAGGTGGTGTCGTCGAAGACTTCCTGGATGTCCTTCAGGATGTTCTCGAAGGACCGGCCGTCAAGGGAGGCCGCGTCGAGAACGGGCGAAGTATCCATCAGCACGACCTCTCAGGGATCGTGGGTGTGGAATCCAGTGCCACCTGCGGCGGTGACGACACCCGGCGCCGAGGGCGGGGCTTGGCCACCCGCTCCCGGGTTTCCTCGAGGAATTGCTGCGCATGTTCGTGGAGCAGGGTGCGCAGTTCTGCCAGCAACTGCCAGGCGGCGCCGCCGCGCCAGTGCCGCGGTAGAAGCTCGTCCGGCAGGAACGGGTCGACGCGCGGGAACTGCAAGTAGTCATAGGTCGCCCAGAATCGCCACACGAATCCCCGTTCTGCAGGTAGCCCGTGACGCAGACCGCGGTGCACTTCGTTCAGCATCGGACCGTAGCGCTCGATGTAATCACGGTAGCGGGTATCGATGGCCGGCAGATCCCAGCAGCGGGCGACGATGCGGTCCTGCTCAGCCGGGTCGAGTCGGGCGCCGGCGAAGACGTGGACGTAGGGATGGACCTCGAGCTCGTGCAGGACTCGGCGGAGTTCCGATTCGCGCGGATAGGCGGCGATGAGCGTCCCCGGCAGCAGGTTCCCGAAGCCGAGCCATGAAAGTCGAGTGTGCAGGCGATGACGGGTAAGCCGGCGTTCTCCGGGCAAGGAGAAGGCGATCACGGTCCAGGTGCCATCCCACGGCTCCTGGCGCGGGCCATAGAGCCGGCGGCTGCCTTCTTCTAACAGGTCGTGCGCCTTTGGGGTCACCCGGTACAGGCTGCGCCGGCCCTGTCGCCGCGCCTCCAGCCAGCCCCGCCGCTTCATTCGGGAGAGGGTGGAACGGGCGGCCCGCTCACCCACGCCCAGCACCTTCAGAACCCTGAGAAGGTGGCCCGTCCAGGCAACACCGCCGGCGGGATTTACATAATCGCCGAGGTAGTTGAAGATGATGTCGCGTGTGCTGGGAGCGGGGGCGTCCATATGTCGCATTATTGCGTCGTATGGCCAAATAGTGAGACACATCCAGAATAGCACACTTTCGGTCGGAGTTGTCGTGTGACGTTCGTCACATCTTTGCCAAGGGTGCCGGCAAGACAGCGAACATGGCCGCTTCTCATACGGCGGGCACGGGAACCTGCTGAAGCTGGTCTAGCACCAGGTCGCCCATCTGCGTCGTCGATATCCCGCTGCGGGTATCCACCGAGGGGACGGCATCGCTCTGCAGCAGGCGCTCGACGGCGGACTCGATCCGGGCGGCGGCCGTCTCCTCGCCCAAGTGGTCGAGCATCATCGAAACCGCCAGTACCGCCCCGAGTGGGCAGGCGGTGTTTTTCCCGGCGTGCTTCGGCGCCGATCCGTGGATGGGCTCGAACATCGAGGTGCGGCCCGGGTGGAGATTGGCCGAGGCGGCGATCCCCATCCCGCCCTGGAGCATCGCTCCCAAGTCGGTGATGATGTCGCCGAACAGGTTGGTCGTGACGATGACGTCGAACCAGTCCGGGTTCTTGATCATCCACATGCAGCAGGCGTCGACGTAGGCGTGATCGGTCTCGACCTCGGGGAACTCCAGGGCGACCTCGGCGAAGACGCGAGTCCAGATGTCGTGCGGCCGGATAGCGTTGGCCTTATCGACCAGGGTCACCTTCGGCGGACGCCCGCCTGCCGGCCGCGCCGCCGCTCGCTTGCGCGCCAGCTCGAAGCTGTAGCGCACGGCTCGCTCGCAGCCTTTCCGGGTATAGACCCCATTGACCAGGGCCACTTCGTCCGGCGTGCCTTTCTTCAGGATGCCGCCGATCTGCGAGTATTCGCCTTCGGTATTCTCGCGGACGACAATAAAGTCGATGTCCTGCGGGCGTTTGTCCTTCAGTGGGCACAGCCGTTCGGCATAGAGCCGGATGGGCCGCAGGTTGATGTACAAATCGAGGCCAAAGCGCAGGCCGAGGATCACCGAACGTTCCACCAGGCCCGGCTCGACATCGGGATGGCCGATGGCGCCGAGCAGGACGGCGTCCAACGTGCGCCACTCGTCGACGACGCTCTCCGGCACGAGCTCTTTCGTCCTGAGGTAGTGCTCGCCGCTGTAGGGGTATTCGACTCGCTCGGTGCGGAAGCCGGCGTCGGCCTCGATCGCGTCCAGCACGCGGAGCCCCTGCCGGATGACTTCCGGCCCGATGCCGTCCCCCGCGAGAATCCCGACTCGATAGGATTTCATGTTGACTCCGTTTCCGCCAGCTGGCGGGCGATGATCAGGCGCTGGATCTGCGTCGTACCTTCGTAGATCTGCAGGATCTTGGCGTCGCGCATCCACTTCTCCACCGGGTAGTCGCGCGTGTAGCCGTAACCGCCCAGGATCTGCACGGCATCGGTCGTGACGCGCATCGCCGTGTCGGCGGCGAACGTCTTGGCCATGCTGGCCTCCTTGGTGCATGGCTGACCGCGGTCGGCCAGCCATGCGGCGCGCCAGGTCAGCAGGCGGGCGGCGTCGATCTGCATCGCCATGTCGGCCAGGAGAAAAGAGATCGCCTGGAATTGGGCAATCGGCTTGCCGAACTGGGTGCGCTCGCGGGCGTAGTGCGCGGCGTATTCGTAGGCCGCCCGCGCTACGCCGACGGCTCCGGCGGCGATGTGGACGCGGGTGATGTCGAAGGTGCGCATGGCGATCCGGAAACCCTCGCCTTCCTGCCCCAGACGGTTGGCCACGGGAACTTCAACGTTCTCCAGGGCCAGGCTGGCGGTCTGCGAGGCGCGAATCCCCATCTTCCGTTCGACTTTGCCCGGAGAAACGCCCGGCCGATCCGCTTCAACGATGAAGGCGGTGATGCCTTCGACCCCGCGCGAGACATCGACGGTGGCGAAAACGATGTAGACATCGGCGATGCCGGCGTTCGTGATCAGAGACTTGTACCCCTGCAGGAGGTAATGGTCACCTTCCCGGTACGCCTGGGTGATGATTCCGGCGGCGTCTGAGCCGGCCGAGGGTTCGGTGAGGGCGAAAGATCCTAACGTCACCCGGCCGGGCCGGCAGAACAACGGCAGGATGCGCGCTTGCTGCTCCGGCGTCCCGGCCAACAAGATCGGCGTGGCGCACAAACCGATGCCGCCGATGATCGAGCCGACGCCGGCGCATCCCCAGAAGATCTCCTCGTCGACGATGGCGCGCGTCTGGACGCTGTCGACGCCGCCTCCCCCGTAAGCTTCCGGCAGATGGTAGGTGAGCAGGCCAACCTCGGCGGCCTTCTCCAGCACCGCCCACGGTACCGACTCTTGCTCATCCGCTTCTGGCGCTGCCGGCCGGATCGTCTTCTCGGCGAAGCGATGCGCCAATTCGCGGAACTCGATCTGCTCCGACGTCGGCTCGAAGTCGATCACGACGACCTCTCCGCCAGGCGCTGCTCGACGTAGGCCAGCAGGCCGCCGTGCTCAATGATGCGCTGCAAGAACGGAGGGTAGGGAGTGGCCTGGAAGGTGGTGCCTTGTGTCAGGTTGCGAATCACCCCCAGCGCCGGCTCCACTTCGACTTCATCTCCCTGCCGGATGCCGTCGACCGCCGCCGGGCATTCGAGAATCGGCAGGCCTATGTTGATGGAGTTGCGGAAGAAGATGCGGGCGAAGGACTTGGCGATGACCGCCGATACCCCGGCGGCCTTGATGCTGATCGGGGCGACCTCGCGCGACGAGCCGCAGCCGAAGTTGGTGTCGGCGACAATGAGGTCGCCGCGCTGCATCTTGCGGACGAACTCCGGGTCGGCGTCCTCCATGCACCACTTCGCCAGCTCTTGCGGATCGGCGGTGTTGCAGCGGCGGGCAGGGATGATGGCGTCGGTGTCGACGTTCTTGCCGAAGGTCCAGGCCCGGCCGCGAATGCGTACCCGTTCGCGCAAGTACTCGCGCCACACCGCGCCGGCGCGTGTGCGTGGCAGCACGTCGAAGATCAGGACGCGGTCGGGCACGGCGTAGCTGGGGAGGCGTTGGGCGACGAAGTCGAGCACCGCCTCCAGGCGCAGGCCGGACTCAGGCGCCGGGACGATGCAGGCGCAGAGCAACTCGCCGTAGATGGTGTCCGGGACGCCGACCACGGCCGCCTCCTTGATTCCAGGGAGGGTGCGCAGCACGATCTCGACCATGCCCGGGTAGATCTTGAACCCGCCGCGGTTGATGACCTCATCCTTGCGTCCGAGGATGCGCAGCGGACCATCGGGATCGATCACGCCCAGGTCGCCGGTGTGCAACCAGCCTTCGGAATCGAGGACCTGCTGCGTCGCCTGCGGATCCTGCCAGTACCCCGCCATGACGTTGTAGCCGCGGACGCAAACCTCGCCCTCCTCCCCGGGCGGGACGGCCGCGCCCAGCGGGCTAACCACCTTCAACTCGACGCCCTCCATCGGTCGGCCGACGGTTTCGCTGCGCGACTGGGCCGTCGTCGAGCCGCGTCATCGTCACCGAAGGAGAGGCTTCGGTCAGGCCGTACGCCAGAATCAGGTTCAGCCCCATTGCCTCGCGCACCCGGAGGACGAGCTCGGGTGGGCAGGGAGCGCCAGACATGATCCCGGTTCGCAGGCTGGTGCAACGTGCGGAGTTGAAATTCGGGTGCTGCATTTCCAAGGCGAACATCGTCGGCACGCCGTTGTGGATAGTCACCCGACGGGCCTCGATCAGGTCGAGCGCCTCCCAGGCGTCAAAGCGAGGCAGGCAAACCAGCGAGCCACCGGCGGCGGCGCACGCCAGGATGGTGGGGGTCAACCCAAAGGCGTTGGAGAAGGGAACGGCTCCGAGGAAGACATCGTCGCCGGTCGCTGCGAGCGCGGCGGCAATTCCCAAGGCGTTGCGAACCATGGCGGAATGCCTCAGCATCGCACCGCGCGGCTGCCCCGAGCTGCCCAGGGTGTGGACGATGACCGCCACCCGGTCGGCGCCGCCCGCTCCCGGAAGCACCCCATCCGGCCGCCGCAATCGATCCCACGCCAAGACGCCCGGAGGCCCGCCCTCCAAAGCAATGATTCGTTCGAGCTGCGGGAGGGAGGCTCGCGCATCCAGGAGGTCGCTGAGGTGATCGGTGTCGTGATACACGGACGGATCGGCCTGGAGCACGATGACCTTGGCCGTGGTCTTCTGCAACCGCGCGAGGACCTCGGCGGGACTGCGCCGGATGTTGATCGGTACTAGTATCAGGTTCGCCTTGGCGGCGGCGAAGAAGGTCAGGACGAACTCGGGGATGTTCGGGAGCAGGACGGCCAGCCGGTCTCCCGCGGACAGACCGAGGTCCAGCAGTCCGCGGGCCACGTCGTCGCTGACCGTGTCGACCTCGCCGTAAGTGAGGCGCTGGCCGGCGTGAATCAGGAACGTTCGCTCCGGATGCAGCGAGGCACGACGGCGAAGCAGCTCGTCGATGGTCATGCCGGCCGGTTGGAATTCGGAGATCGTCATCCGCGCCTCCGAACTTCCCGGAACCCGGGCGAAGCACGCTTCGCCCCTACAGCTTCCGGGAAGGTCACAACAAGATCACAGCATCGCCGGCGTGGCGATGTGTCCGGCCACGGCCGTGGCGGCGGCGATATACGGATTCGCCAGGTAGACCTCACTGGTGGGATCGCCCATCCGGCCGCGGAAATTGCGATTGCTGGTCGAAACGCAGCGCTCGCCGGAGGCCAGGACGCCCATGTGCCCGCCCAGGCACGGCCCGCAAGTGGGAGTGCTGACGGCGCAGTCGGCTTCGATGAAGGCCTCCACCAGCCCCTCGCGCAACGCATCCAGGTAAACTTTCTGGCTGCCTGGAATGACGATGGCCCGCAGACGCGGATGGATCTTGCGGCCGCGCAGCACCGAAGCCGCTGCTCGCAGGTCCTCCAGGTTGCCGTTGGTGCACATCCCGATGACGACCTGGTCGATCGCCAGGTGGGTGAGGGCCGAGACCGGCATCACATTTTCCGGCAGGTAGGGGACGGCGACGTACGGCTCGAAGGTCGAGACGTCAAACTCGATGGTGTCGACGTAGGCCGCGTCGGGATCCGGCTGGAGCATCATCCCGGGACGGTTGCTTCGCTGGCGAACGTATTCGGCCGTGCTGTCGTCCGCAGGGATCAGCCCGGTCTTGGCGCCGGCCTCGATCGCCATGTTGGCCATGGTGAACCGGTCGGCCATGGTCAGGTGCCGGAAGGCTTCGCCCGACATCTCCATCGCCTGGTAGCGGGCTCCGTCGACACCCAAGTGACCGATGGTGTGCAGGATGATGTCCTTGCCGCCGACCCACTGCGGCGGACGCCCGATATAGATGAGGCGGACGCTCTCGGGAACCTTGAGCCACAGCTCTCCCAGCGCCATGGCCGCTGCGGCGTCGGTTGAGCCGATGCCTGTGCCGAAGGCGCCGATGAAGCCGTAGGTGCAGGTGTGGGAGTCGGCTCCGGCGATCAGATCGCCGGGAGCGACTAGCCCCTGCTCGGGTAGCAATATATGCTGGATCCCTGCCCGGCCGACGTCGTAGAAACGCACACCGTGCTCGCGGGCGAACTCGCGACAGCGCTTCACGATCTCGGCGCTCTGGATGTCCTTGTTGGGCGTGAAATGGTCCATGACCAAAACGACCTTGGAAGGGTCGAAGATCGTCGCCCCGCGAATCTTGCCGAACTCCTCGATGGCCACGACGCCCGAGAGCTCGGAGGCAAGCACCAGGTCGACCCGGGCGTTGATGAACTCGCCGGGGAAGACCTCGTCCTTCCCAGCCTTCACCGCCAGGATTTTCTCGGCCAGCGTGTGGCCCATGGTGGCTATTCCCCCCCCCCCCGGTCCCCCTCCCCCGCTAGCGGGGGAGGGGGAAAAGACTCTGAGGTGCGGGGGAAGCGGAGCTTCCCCCGTCCCCCCATCGTTTCCATCCTCTGGGGGTCGATCACCGTCTTTGTTCTTCCGGCGCCGGCTAGAGCCATCGCATCAACTCCGCCTCTCGCTCTTGTGTCAGACGGCCGGCGTCGTCCCAGCCGCGGACGGTGTAGTACTCGTCGAGCATTTGGCCGAACTTGTCGCGCTCGATCCGGTGGCCCCGGGTTATCCGCGCTGGCATCGGCTCGTCGAAGTAGCGACGCGGCAGGGTATCGTCGGCGCGCGTCCGCCCGAAGGCCAGGTTGAGCCAGCGCTCGAGGTCGATCACCCGGCGCCCGGCGTCGCGCAAATCGTCAGGACCGAGGCCGAGACCGCTAGCGGCCTGCGTCAGCGCGGCCAGTTCCTCATAGCCGAGCAGGTGGGGCGAGTTGAAGCCGCGGGTCACGAACTTGCAGATCCCCAATGAGTCGACGACGGCGTAGATGTCGTCGTGCCAGGCGACCATCGCCGCCTTGCCCTCGTAGCTGGTCGGATCGGCCGACGTCGCGAAGCCGAAGACCTGCTGCCGCGCTTCGTCGGGAAGCCCCATCAGATCGAGGGTCGGCCGGTTGCGCAGGTGATCGGCCCCGCGGCTGGCGACGGCGATACCCAACGCGAAGGACTTGACGTAACGGACGTCGTGGGGGTCCGACTGGGGCAGATCCTTGACGGCGATCAGGTAGTCGGCGGCCTCGGGGGGAAAGAAGCACTTGGCCTGAGTGCTCTCCGCCAGAGTGTCGCCGAAGCCGCGGCGGTGGGCGATGTCCTGGATGAGCTCGTGGATCCGCTCGAAGTCGCCCCAGCGAAGCGGACCGCCGGCCTGCCGGTCGTCGATCAGCCCGCGCTGATAGAGCTCCATCGCCCAAGCCAGGATCGTCCCCGTCGAGGAGGCATCCAGGCCGAGGTCATTGACCAGGTTGTTGAGGGTGATCACCTGCTCCGTCGGCTCCAGTCCGATGTTGGCGCCGAGCAGGCCGATCGTCGAATACTCAGGCCCCTCTCCGCCGAGCGTGTTGCGATGCCGGCAGTGGACGACGCACGAGGTGCAGGCCAGCATCTTGTCCGAATACTTATCGATCTCCTCGGCGTTCAGGCTGTCGGAGAAGTAGTTCTCCTGACTGTTGCGCGTGCGAATGGCGCCGAGGCGGTTGCTCACCTCGTACAGAAAGGGCGTCCCGTGCGTGCCCATCACCTGGACGACGCGCGAATGCTTCAAGCGTGCGGTCTGCTCCAACCGGGCGGCGCGCAAGGCGGCGGGGTCGTCGACCACCAGTTGCACGCCGCCGCGGGCGGCAATGGCCTTGATGTTTTTCGAGCCGAGCACCGCCCCCATCCCGCATCGGCCGGCGGCGTTCTTCTTCCCGGTGAAAACGGCGGCCATGCGCACCCGGTTCTCCCCCGCCGGTCCGATGACCGCCGACACGGTCCCCGGGCCGTGGCGTTCCTTGAGTTCCTCTTGGGCAGCAACGACGTTCATCCCCCACAAACCATCGGCGGGGAGAAGTTTCGCTTCCCCATCCTCGAGGAGAATGTAGCTTGGCCGCGCGGCCTGGTCGCGCAGGATCAACACTTCGAAGCCGGCCTTGCGCATGGCGTGAGCGAAGAAGCCGCCGCAATTGGCGTCCCCCAGTCCCAGTGTTTCCGGCGACTTGGCGCTGACGTTGAACCGCGCTGCGTTGGGAGCGATCGTTCCGGTCAGCAGGCCCGCACCGATGATGAGCGGGTTCTCCGGTCCGAGGGGTTCAACCGCCGCCGGTCCGCCGGCGAGGCGCAGCTCGCGCGCCAGGTAGCGCATGTTGAGCCCGCGCCCACCCAGGAAGGCGCGCACCGAATCCGGGGGGGCTTGCTCCTTGGAGGCCGTGCCGCGCGAGAGGTCGAACGTCAGCACCCTCGTCACCATCGGTGTCAGCCTCCGGCCAAAGCCCAGGCCAACATCGGGCGCGCACCTTCGTGGAGAGGCGTCAGCGCATCCGCCACCGCTTCATCGAGAAAGATGGTCGGCGGGACTTCTGCGCCATCCAGCCAG
>Ga0209431_10004353_pt1 | contig 11104 bp, 12 predicted proteins | sample RifCSP13_3_FD_184021 | JGI IMG/M metagenome (GOLD analysis project Ga0209431, IMG submission 184021) | Soil microbial communities from Rifle, Colorado - Rifle CSP2_sed 13_3 (SPAdes) (version 2) | ecosystem: Environmental > Terrestrial > Deep subsurface > Rock core/Sediment | place: Rifle...
GATTACAGCCATCAAAGATGTAACCCCCATTCCGCATAACGGCTGCAGAGCACCCAAGCGCAGAAGAGTGTAACAAAATAGAAAAAAGAGGAAAATTATGGCACGATACACAGGACCAAGTTGCAAACAATGTCGCAGAGAAGGAGAAAAACTTTTCTTAAAAGGGGCGCGCTGTTTAACTGAAAAATGCGCTTTTGAGAGAAGAGGTTATGCTCCCGGACAGCATGGCCAGACCCCCCGAAGAAGGGCAGTAGGTTACGCCACCCAGCTAAGGGAAAAGCAGAAAGTAAAAAGAATTTACGGCGTCTTAGAAGAGCAGTTCAGAAATTACTTCGAGAAAGCAAACCAGAAAAAAGGGGTCACCGGCGAAGCCCTCTTAGTTTCCTTGGAAACCCGGCTAGACAATATAGTTTACCGGCTGGGGTTTGCCTCTTCCAGAAAAGCAGCCCGGCAGTTGGTGCGGCATCGTCACATTCTGGTCAACGGCAAAATCGTGGATATTCCGGCTTATACAGTCAAACCGGGCGAGATAATCTCGGTCAAGCCCAAAAGCCGGGACAATGAGCATATACTGCAGGCCCTAAAATCCAGCTCGGCCGAAGAATTAAGCTGGCTGAGACTGGATAAAGTCAAGATGGAAGGGGAGCTTTTGGAAATTCCCCAGAGGGCCAGTATACCCACCACGGTGCAGGAGCAGATGGTGGTGGAGTTGTATTCCAAATAAAAAGTTGCTGTTCGGGATTTTTGAACATTTAATCATAATTGAGAAAATTAATTTAAAATCTCATTTAAATTTTAGCGGAGGGAGCAAAGGATATGAAGTGGAAAAGCTTAACCATGCCCAAAGAAGTTCAGATCAAAGATGTGTTTACGGATGAAGAGACCAAAACCACCCAGTATTCCAAATTCGTAATCGAGCCTTTGGAAAGAGGCTTCGGAACCACGCTGGGGAACAATCTAAGACGGGCGCTTTTGTCTTCTATTCAGGGGGCGGCAGTAACTTCTTTGAGAATCCAGGGGGTCCTACACCCCTTCTCAACCATTTCCGGAGTATACGAGGATGTGACGGAAATAATCCTAAATATCAAAAAATTGAGAATCAGATTATTAGGAGATAGCCCTAAGACTATCTCAGTGGAGATGGAAAAGAAAGGTGAGCTAAAAGCCGGTGATTTTGAGACCGACCCGGAGGTGGAGATTTTAAATCCGGACCTGCATATCGCCACCTTCACCGATAACGTAAAATTTAAAATGGAGCTGGATATAAATTCCGGCCGCGGTTATGTTGCTTCCGAACAAAATAAAGACGATTCCCTGCCGGTCGGCACCATTTTCATAGATTCCCTGTTTTCACCGGTGACCAAAGTAAATTTTGAAGTGGAAAATACTCGGGTAGGCCAGAGAACCGATTATGACAAGCTGATTTTAGAAATCTGGACCGACGGAAGCATAACTCCCGAAAACGCCTTATCCCAGGCTTCCAAGATTATCAAAGACCATATGCAGGTGTTCATCAAATTGGATGAGGAAGAGCAGATGGACGAAGAAGAGAAAGTGGACGATGAAACTTTACGCATCCGGAACTTACTCAAAACCAGAGTAGATGAACTGGAGCTTTCGGTGCGCTCCGCCAACTGCCTGAGGGCGGCCAATATTCAAACCATCGAAGATTTGGTGAAAAAATCGGAACCGGAAATGCTGAAATTCAGAAATTTCGGCCGGAAATCTTTGAATGAGCTGAAAAAGATTTTAGACGAAAGAGGACTGCACTTCGGGATGGATGTAGAAAAATATAAGGAACCGGCCAAGGCCGGGGTGGGAAGATAAATGCGACACGGGGACAAAGTCAAAAAACTTAGCCGAATCAAAAGCCACCGAGAGGCCATGCTTTCGAATATGGTAATTTCCTTGTTGACTCATCGGATGATCAAGACCACCACTTCCAAAGCCAAAGCCCTAAGACCGGTGGCTGACAGGCTGATTACTTTCGGTAAAAAGGGAGATTTGGCTGCCAAAAGAGAAGCTTATAGAGTCTTAAGGGACCACAATTTAGTCAAAAAATTATTTGAAGAGATTGCACCCCAGTTTGCCAGCCGTAACGGCGGTTATACCCGGGTGTTACGACTGGGAACCCGCTTAGGTGATGGGGCTTCTTTGTCTTTGGTGGAATTATTAACCGCCAAGCCGGTGATAGAAAAAGAGAAAAAAGGGAAAAAAGCCAAAATCAAAGAAGAGGAAGCTAAAAAACCGAAAGAAGAAAAAGCTGAAAAAACAGAAGTGAGCGGGATTATTGCACCGGAAAAACTAGCGAAAAAAGAGTAAAGATTTACCAAATATTTAATTTACTGCCTACGGCAGCCGTAAGGTTGCCTTTTTGTTTTCCATGAATTTCAGAATCTTTTCTTTACAAATTTTGTCTATACTGTTAAATTTGCTCTGATTTATGTTGAAAAGAGTGGTCTTATTAGTTTTGGATAGCTGTGGAATCGGTGAATTGCCGGATGCCGCTAAATATGGAGATGAAGGTTCTAATACCCTAGCCAATATGGCTAAAGCCGTTGGTGGATTAAAACTACCCCATCTGGAAAAACTGGGTTTAGGAAAAATTGACAACATTTTAGGGTTATCAAATAATTATCCAACCATGGGGAATTACGGAAAAATGGCGGAAGTTTCAGTGGGAAAAGATTCCACAGCCGGACACTGGGAGATGATGGGTCTAGTTTTGAAAAAACCGCTTCCGGTTTATCCGAAGGGTTTTCCTCAAAGTCTGATTGGGGATTTTGAAAAACAAATCGGCAGCAAAACTTTGGGAAATTACGCTGCTTCAGGGACTGAAATAATAGAAGAACTAGGTTCCCAGCACATGGAAACCGGATATCCGATTGTGTACACATCGGCTGATTCGGTTTTTCAAGTGGCAGCACATGAAGATATTATTTCGGTTGAAAAATTGTATGCAATCTGTAATATTGCCAGAAAAATTTTAAGAGGAGAGCATACTGTCGGAAGAGTAATTGCTCGTCCATTCACAGGAAAGCCGGGAGGCTTTAAAAGAACCGCTAATAGGAAAGATTTTTCGCTGGAACCGTTGGAAGAAACTATCTTAGACCAGCTGAAAGCCAGAAATTTTAAAGTAGTGGGGATAGGAAAAATTGAGGATTTATTTGGTGAGCGCGGTATAACCGATACCTACCATACCCTTGATAATCAGGATGGAATTAAAAAAACTTTGCAAGCCCTGAAACAAAATGGTTCTGGATTATATTTTACCACCTTGGTTGATTTTGATACTTTGTGGGGACACAGAAATGACCCGGTTGGTTTCGCCTCCGGTTTACAACAGTTCGACACATTACTACCTGAGATTTTGGAGCATTTAAAGGAAGATGATCTTCTGATACTGACCGCTGACCACGGCTGTGACCCGACCACACCTTCAACTGATCATTCCAGAGAATATGTTCCGCTTTTAGTTTATGGAAAAAAGATAAAATCCAATATTGATTTAGGAATTAGAAAAACTTTTGCAGATATTGGAGCTACCCTGGCTGAAATTTTTGGTTTAAAAGGAACCGGTATCGGTGAAAGTTTCCTACAACAAATTTTATGACCGACCAACAACTAATTCAAAAAGCTAAACTGGTTCGCAAAAATGCCTATACGCCCTACTCTAACTTCAAAGTAAGCTGTGCTTTATTGTCCGCCACCGGCAAGGTATATACCGGAGTAAATGTAGAAAATGCCTCTTACGGCCTGACTACCTGCGCCGAAAGGATGGCGGTCTTTACCGCAGTTTCTCAAGGTGAAAGGAATTTCAAAAAAATTGCCATTATCACCGACACCAAAGAACCAAAATACCTATGTGGTGCCTGTTTGCAAGTTTTATCTGAATTTTGTCCGGATTTGAAAATAATCTGTGCTACTGTGAGCGGAAAAAGCAAAAATTATACCTTAAAAGAGCTTTTACCCAAGGCCTTCAAGAAAATTCGCTAAATTTTGAAAGATAAAATCACCAACATAGTCGGTTTAATCGACCACACCCTGCTGAAACCGGAAGCCACTTCCTCTCAAATAGAGCAACTCTGTCAGGAAGCTATAAGTTTTGGTTTTGCTAGCATATTTGTGAACCCCTTCTGGGTGAATCTTTGTCACAAATTTCTAAAGAATACAAAAGTAAAAGTCGGCTCGGTGGTAGGTTTCCCTTTAGGAGCGAGTACCACAAAAATTAAAATTTTTGAAACTGAAAGTGAAATCAAAGCTGGAGCAAATGAAATTGATATGGTTATGAATGTCGGAGCTTTCAAGGAAAACAATTATAGATTGATAGAAGACGAGATTAAGACCATCAAAAAGATTTGTAGCAAAAAAATAATCCTGAAAGTTATCATTGAAGCCGGTCTCTTGACTAATTCAGAGAAAAAAGAGGCGACTTTAATTGTCAGAAATTCCGGAGCTGATTTTGTCAAGACCAATACCGGTTTAGGAACTGGTGGAGCTACGTTTGAAGATGTGAAACTCATCAGGGAAGCCGTGGGTCCGGATTTTGGAGTAAAAGCCTCCGGAGGGATTAGAGATTATCAATCGGTTTTGAAGCTAATAGAAGCCGGGGCTAATCGAATAGGGACTTCAGCCAGTGTTATGATTATGCAGGAGATGTTACAACAAGAAAAAGCCCTCTGATTACCTAAAAAATTTTTCAAAGCTCTATGAATACCTACGAATTAATCCTCAAAAAAAGAAATAGACAAAACTTGTCGCAAAAAGAGATTGAATTTCTGGTCTCCGGCTACAGCGGGGGGGAAATCCCGGATTATCAAATGTCCGCTTTTTTGATGTCCGCCTTTCTGAATGGAATGGATGAGAAGGAAACATTTTATCTGACTAAAGCTATGTTAGGATCCGGTCACTCCATAGATTTGAGCTTCACCAAAGGAAAAAAAATTGATAAACACAGCAGTGGTGGGGTGGGGGACAAAGTCTCCTTAATTTTAGCACCTTTGGTGGCTTCTTGCGGAGTGGCGGTACCCATGGTTTCAGGCCGGGCTCTGGGACATACCGGCGGAACTTTGGATAAACTGGAGTCAATCCCCGGCTTCAGAACTAATTTAAGCCAAGTTGAATTCAAAAAAAATTTATCTGAAATCGGCGTGGTAATAATGGGTCAAACTGAATATATAGCTCCGGCCGATGGAAAAATTTATGCCCTGCGGGATGTGACAGCTACCGTTGATTATATCCCTTTTATCACTGCCAGTATTTTGTCTAAAAAGTTGGCTTTAAAATCAGATGCGGTAATCTTTGACATAAAGTTTGGCAACGGTGCTTTTATGCGGACGGAAAAAGAAGCCGTCGGCTTAGCCAAAAGTTTGATTAAGATCGGAAACAAGTTTAAAAAGAGAATGGTAGCTTTGATCACCGATATGAATGAGCCCTTAGGTGAAGCGGTCGGCAATTCGTTAGAGGTAATCGAAACCATAGAATTCTTAAAAGGAAATGCTCCGCCAGATTTGAAGCAGGTCACCTTTGCCTTAAGCTCCCATATGTTGATTCTGGCTGGCAGAGTAAAAACTTTTGAGCAGGGGATAAAAGTTTTAGAAGAGCAAATCCGCAATGGAAAAGCTTTGAAGAAATTCAAACAAATGCTACAAATTCAGGGAGGAGATACAAGAATAGTGGAAGATTACAGCTTATTACCTCAAGCCAAATTTCGATTGGAAATTAAAGCTGCTAAAACCGGCTATGTCCGGTCCATCAACACTTTTGAAATTGGGATGGCAGCTTTGGAATTAGGTGCCGGGCGTAAAATCAAAGAAACTAAAATTGATTATGGGGTGGGATTGTTGATTAAAAAGAAAGTGGGTGATTTGGTCAAAAAAGGGGAGACCTTGGCCATTGTTTTAGCCAATGATACAGAAAAGGGAAAAGCAGCTGTTAAAACTCTGCTGAATTCCTTCCAGATTGCTCCACAGAAAAGAAAAAATCTAAAAAAGATTTTGTATTATCTGGATCCAAAGGCTCTAAGGGAGTGGAGTTACTGACCCCTAGGGGATGGTGTAACCAAAATTTCAGGGAGTTAGAAAGTAGTACCTCCCGGATGTAAATGGCAGCTGGTCTTGGGCTCGGTTTTCTCGGTAAAAACTTCAAAAACCGGGTTAGGGCAGTTGGGGCTAGCCAAATCTCCTGATTCCAAGCAAACATTTCTAAAGACAATACCGGGAGGAATGGCGAAATTTTCCGGAGCCAACTTCTCACAAGCCTTTTTCATAAAATTAGTCCAAACCGGGGCACAAGTCCCTCCTCCGGTCTGATTAGGGCCGATAGAAGCCTTATCATCATATCCGATCCAGACTCCGGCCGAAATCTGGGGCACAAAACCAATAAACCAATTGTCAGTGGTTTCATCCGTAGTACCGGTTTTCCCTCCGGCTGGCCTGGAAAATCCTAAAGCCCGGACAGCAAATCCGGTCCCTTTATCCACCACCGATTGTAGCATATTGGTCATGATGTAAGCTGTTTGTCGCGACAAAACTTCCTGCCTCTTTACAGTTTTATTTTCTTCCAAAATATTCCCGTAACGGTCGGTAATTTTCAAAATAGAGCGGGGCTCAACTTTGATTCCCTGATTGGGGAAAACCGAGAAAGCTTGAGTCATCTGCAGCAAAGTTACCTCACAGGTTCCGATGGCGATGGAAGGAACAGCATATAAATTGGTCCTAATCCCCATCTTATATGCATAGTCAACTGCTTTTTGAGGCCCAATTTTTTGCAGAAGTTTTATAGCCACTAAATTGCGGGAGTCCTGTAAACCAACTCGCAAAGTCACCGGTCCTCTAAATTCCCGGTCATAATTGTTCGGTTTCCACTCGTTGCCGGTCCCGTCGGTCAATACAATGGGAGTATCATAGAAAATATCAGTAGGTTTAAACCCTTCATCAATAGCGGCCGCATAAACAAAAGGCTTAAAAGCCGAGCCAGGTTGCCTTAAGGCCTGAACTGCCCGGTTAAATTTGGTCTGGGTGAAATCCCGTCCTCCAATCAGAGCCAGAATATCCCCGTTCTGATTGTCAATGGCCACCACAGCACCGTGAATCTTTTTATATTCTCTTTTATTTTTGCGTTTGCCATCCACAGTATCCACAGCGGCAATGGTATAATTCTGGTCTCTCAAGCTGTGAGTGTTTTCCATCTGTTTTTGCAATATGTCCAGTTGAATGTTTAGAGCCGCTTCGGCGGTTTTCTGCAGCTCCAGATTCAAAGTGGTGTAAACCGATAATCCTCCGGAGTACAGGACCCCTTCACCATATTTTTCCTCCAGATACTGTCTGACCATTTCGGTAAAATAGGGAGCTTCACCCCCCTGGCCGGTGGAAGGATTAACTGCCAATTCAAGTTTTTGCAAGCTGTCGGCTTCTTTCTTGGTGATAGTTCCCCAGCCGGCTAAACATTCCAAGACCACGTTTCTTCTGCCCCGGGCCAGCTCCGGTGAAACCAAGGGAGAGTAGCGATTGGGTGCCTTTAAAATACCAATCAGCATGGCACAGTCTGAAATAGTCAAACTATCTACCGCTTTTCCAAAATAGGTTAAAGCGGCGGACTGGATTCCATAAGCACCTTTTCCAAAATAACTCTGGTTCAAATACAGTTCCAAAATTTCATCTTTAGAATAGGTTCGCTCAATTTTGATGGCGGTCAAACCCTCTTTAATTTTACGGGTTATAGTCTTTTCCCGGGTTAAAAACAAACTCCGGGCTAACTGCTGCGTTATGGTGGAACCACCCTGTACAAATCCCCCTTTAAAGATATTAGTAATAAAAGCTCGCCCAATCCCCAGCAGGTCTACTCCCCAGTGCTGATAAAACCGGTTATCTTCGGTGGCGATTAAGGCCTCAATCAAATGGCGGGGCATTCTGTTCAGGGGAGTCAATGTTCTTCTTTCGCTGTAAAACTCGTGCAGAACTTTTCCATCCACAGAGTAGATTCTGGTGATCAAGTTGGGTTCAATATTGTGCAGTTCCTCCAAAGAAGGCAGGTCTCTCTGGTAAATCCGATTAATTCTGAGGGTCAGGGCCAGAAGCACAAAAAAGAGGATGATAGTTCCCCCTACTATATATGACTTTCTTTTACTCATAAAATTGTAAAATTGTTATTATATATACGCAGGAATCGACACTTAACTCACAATCTAATTAACATCAGGGATTAAGTAAACTTCCCCCTAGCAACCTGTCAAGAAAATTTTAGCTGTCACCCGCGGATGTGCCGGTACTCTCTCTAAAAGAATTCAGCTTGATTTTTGAGGAAATTTAATATAAACTTTAAATTATGGACGAAGTCAAAAAACAGCTGGAAATCCTCAAAGCCGGAGTGGTAGAAATAATTCCGGAAGATGAATTTGTCAAAAAGTTGGAAAAATCCATTAAGACCAAAACTCCACTGAAAATTAAAGAGGGGTTAGACCCTACTGTGCCGGATATCCATTTAGGTCATACGGTAACTTTGCACAAGCTAAGACAGTTTCAGGATTTGGGGCATCAGGTAATAGTCGTCATCGGCGATTTCACCGCTATGGTGGGGGATCCTTCGGGCCGTTCCGAAATCAGAAAAAGACTGTCCCGCCAAGAGGTTTTGGAAAATGCAGAGACTTACAAAAAACAGATTTTTAAAATCTTAAATCCTAAAAAGACCAAAGTGGTTTTCAATAGCAAGTGGCTGGGGAGTATGAACTTTGAAGATGTATTACATCTGACTGCCAAATACACCGTTGCCAGAATGTTAGAGCGGGATGATTTCTCCAAGCGCTACCGCAACCAGCAGCCGATTTCGGTTCTGGAATTTCTTTATCCTCTCATGCAAGCCTACGATTCCGTGGCCCTGAAAGCAGACGTGGAAATGGGAGGCACGGACCAGAAGTTTAATCTTTTGGTAGGTCGGGAGATTCAAAGGGAATATGGGCAGGAGCCGCAGGCGGTAATGTTATTACCCCTTCTGGTGGGAACCGACGGAAAAGAGAAGATGAGCAAGAGCTTGGGGAACTTTGTTGGTGTAACAGACTCCCCGGACCAGATGTACGGCAAAATTATGTCCATACCAGATGGGTTAATCGAGACCTATTTTGAGCTTTTGACCCATCTGCTGCAACCGGAAATTAGCAGAATGAAGACAGAGTTAAGAGAAAAGACAGTCAACCCCATGCTCTGGAAAAAGAGATTGGCTTATGAGATTGTTACCACTTATCACGGAGAGAAAAAGGCACAGAGTGCTAAAGAAAGTTTTGAAAAAACTTTCAAAGAAAAAATCTTTCCGGAGGATGCTCCGGTGCTTAATTTTACTTCATCCGAAAAAGAAATTTGGATTGGAAAACTTTTGACCCAGACCGGCTGTGTCAATTCCACCAGTGAGGTCAGAAGGTTGATACAGCAGGGAGGGATTTATATCAATAATCGGAGAGTAGAAAATGAAAATCAGAAAATTCAGTTGGACGGAGAGATTTTAGTCAGAATCGGGAGAAAAAAGTTTTTTAAAATTATAGGTAAAACTGAATGAACAAATTTGAAAAATTTCAGCCCAAAAGTTTGAAAGAGAAGATGCAGAATACCCTTGAGAAAATGCAGCAAGTTTACTGGTGCACCTACGCAAAAGTGGCTGAGCTCAAGCCGGCTTATAGAATCAGAAAAAAATCCGGCTCCAGAAAAATTTAAATTAATCTAGCTTGAACGTTCCTGAAAAAGTTTTTTTAAGGTCAATTTATTTTTTGTTGTTTTTAAGTTTATGGAATTGTTTTATTCCTCAATTAAGTGAAGCTCAAGATAAAAAGAGTTCCAATGTTTTGGATTTTTTGGGGGAGGATTTTTATCAGGATGGTAAAGAGCTTTTCACTTCGCCGTTTCATTTAAGTAAAAATGCCCGCTGGAAAGCTGCTGGTTTTTTGGCAGTGGGGGTCACAGTTTTTCTGGTGGACGAAGATTTACAAAAATTTTTCCAAGATAATCGCAGTCATTCTTCCGATAAGTTAGCGGATTTTGTCCGTACTTACGGGGATAAACTGCCGAATTTTCTGTTGGGGGGTATTTATCTGAAAGGCTTGGTTTTTAAAGATCAAAAAGCCAAGGATACGGCTTATCTTGGTTTTAAATCGATTCTTTTTACTCAAGCTGTGGTTTTGAGCTTGAAGTATATTACAGGCAGAGAAAGACCCAGCGGCAATAAAGGGGCTTATTTTTTCAAAATGTTAGATTTTTCTCCGGGCACAAACTCACTTTCCTTCCCCTCCGGGCATGCCTCTACGGCTTTTGCTTTTTCTTCCGTGATTGCTCATCAATATCCCGAATGGTGGGTGAAAGTCTTGGTTTATTCAGCCGCAACCTCGGTGGCCTGGTCACGTTTAAACGACAACGTTCACTTTGCTTCGGATGTTTTGGTAGGTTCAGCTATCGGCTGGTATGTGGGTTCAACTCTGACAAAATTTCATCAAAAGAAAAAAACTAATAGTTCATTAGGTTTTCAAATCAGAGAAGATTTAACTCAAATTCAGGTACAATTTGTGTTTTGATTATCCCAAACAAAACTTACCCGGCCGTAATTTTTTTAAGGTCATTCTGAGCGAAAGCGAAGAATCTCATTTTTAGAGGTTAACTTCGAGATCCTTCACTGCGTTCAGGATGACATAAGAGTTAAGGTGAAGCAAAAGCATGCAGCCACAAAAGATGTCACTTTCTCAAAATCCCCAAAAGCTCTTCAGAATGCCCCTCCACTTTCACTTTGGGAAAAATCTTCTCAATTCTTCCTTTTTCATCAATCAGAAAAGTGGTTCTTACTATCCCCCAGTATTCCTTTCCGTACATATTCTTCAATTTGTAGGTGCCGTAGGTCTGGGAAACTTTGGTATCGGTATCTGAAAGCAGCGGAAAGGATAGATTATATTTATCGATAAACTTCTGGTGCGAATTCAAATCATCTGAACTGACTCCCAAGATGACGGCATCGCGATTGCCGCGCCGCAAATCAATGCCCCCTTGCGGATATTCCTTGTGTCAAAAAAAATTCACCAAATCGAAGAGGACGAGCGAAAAACGCCATCACAAGAAACAAAAGTAAAAGAAGA
>Ga0209431_10004357_pt1 | contig 11094 bp, 8 predicted proteins | sample RifCSP13_3_FD_184021 | JGI IMG/M metagenome (GOLD analysis project Ga0209431, IMG submission 184021) | Soil microbial communities from Rifle, Colorado - Rifle CSP2_sed 13_3 (SPAdes) (version 2) | ecosystem: Environmental > Terrestrial > Deep subsurface > Rock core/Sediment | place: Rifle...
CGAGTTCCATCGCTGGGAACCGGGCACGCTAGTTGTCAATAAGGGCGACCATGTTGTGCTAACTATCCAGAATCCACGCAAAAATATTCACTCATTCTTTCTGCCCGCTTTCAATGTGGACAGCGGACCTCTTGAACCGCGTACAGGCGAGGTGACCCTTGAATTCACGGCCGACCAGGCTGGCGTGTTTCAATGGATCTGCAACATCCCTCCCGATGCCGCGGAGGGAGAGTGCGACCCCGACCACGGGACAATGGTTGGCTACCTAATAGTGTTGGAGCCCTAGACGAAGCAAGCCAGCGGGGGTGGACGGGCTGTACAAGCCGCCTCCGCTGGAACTCTCCTCATCCTGGTTTGATTGCCCAAGGGTAAAACATGATTATGTAAGCACAGAGAAACAATACCGATGGGTTCAGTCGCATAAGAGCAATAAAGGATAAGCCAAGGATCGGCCTGGGCTTAGGGCTTTCCACCGCACCGGCTTTCCTTATCTGCTCCCCGGAGCGAATCCTTCCACGGACTTAGGGGTTGGCAATCCTTTCCATTGAAAAACGAGGAAAACTTTGATAGGCGGAAAGATGCCAGTAAACAAGAAAGCCTTTTTGTTTCCGGCACTGCTGATAGGGGTGACTTGGCTGTGGTTCGCAGTGATTCAGCCCGAAAACACGATTGGTGGGCTCATTCCGGGCGCCCTGCCGGGTTCCCAAGCGCCAAATTTCACCCTGCAAACACTTGATGGCGATATGGTTACTTTATCTGAATTACAGGGGCGGCCGGTTCTAGTGAACATGTGGGCGAGCTGGTGCACACCGTGCAAATATGAGATGCCCACCATACAGAAAGTGTACGAGGAATTCAAAGATCGTGGGCTTGTAGTGCTAGCTATTAACTTAGCGAGTAAAGACAGCCTCTCTTCGGTGACATCTTTTGTTGAGGACTATGACCTGACTTTCCCCATTCTCCTTGATCTGGATGGGAAGGTTGAAGAGGCGTACTTGTTACGGGGACTGCCCAGTACATTCTTTATTGATCGGCATGGAATAATCCAATCGGTGGTGATCGGCGGTCCGATGCCCGAGGAAGTATTGCGGACGCACTTGGCCGAACTCTTTGAGGATGCACAGTGAATAAACGACCAGTGATTAGTTCTGTGAAAGCATGTCGCTCCCACCCTATCGTCATCGGTCGATCAAGCCTTACATTATTTTCATCGACAGCCTCCCATCCGGTTGAGAACCCCGCGGGGTACCGCGAGTTTCTTCGCAGGGTCCCCGAGGTAGGCGGCGCCAAGCTGCCACTGTTCGATGCCGCATGCTCCTTCTTGAGTGCTGTGCGCTTGATGCGGCTGCCTTGGCTGTGACCGTAAGATCGAAGACAAACTGAACATGGTCACCAAAAGGCGGCGACGTGGCGGAGAAAGGAGAACCAATTGGCTAAGGCTCGATATTAATCGCCCAGACCAAATCCTGATCAGGGATTACGCGTTCTCAAACAAAAAAGGAGATCGAAAATGAAACCCAGGCAACTCACTCTTCTCTTACTCGCGGGCGTTGTTTTACTCGTCGTGGCCGCCTGCGCCGCTCCCGCCACCTCGTCCGGTGGCGTTAAGATGGAGAATGGCGTGCAGCAAGTGACCGTTATCAGCGGAACAGGGGCAGACGAGTACAAATTCCTACCGGCCGGCCTCACTCTGAGCGCGGGCAAGACCCAGATTACGTACGAAAACAGGGGAGGCCTCGTTCATGAGCTTATGCTTCTCGACAACCAGGACCCAGCCAAGATCCAGCAGTTTATTGACGCCCATATGAACGAGGATGCTTCAGGAGAAATGGCAGAAGACGCAGTCCCTGGGATTCTCGTGATTCCGGAGCTTGAAGATGTGGAGGCGGGGACGTCGCAGACCAGCGATGCCTTCGAACTTGCCCCAGGGAGCTACATGATTGCATGCATGAAGCCCGGCCACTACGAAGCGGGCATGTACAGCACTTTTACCATCACTAACTAAATACCCCAGATGGGTTCCAGCACCGGGCCTGGTTAGGTTCACGTTTTCCAGACCCGGTGCAAGAGGGGACCGGCGGGCCTGTAGTAACCGGGCAGGTACAAGGCGCCGCGTGCGTTGATGCATAACGCCTCATACCACAAGAGGCATTGGTCAGCAGCGACTTAGCAAGTAGAAAAGTGAATCCGCCAGCGTTGATCGCGGTTGCCTCCAAATACGTGAGTTAATACGGTGGGGACAACTTAGGCACTGACTGAAATGCTTTCAAGGGGCACGGGGAGGGCGGCCTGATCTTGAAGTAGGCGGCCCTGCATGGACCAAGGTCGGGTCCAGGTGACCTGCACCGGAAGGACCTGGCCGTAGCGCTCGTTCGCTCTTAGCGAACACGAGCTTATTGGTCTCGGTGCGGCCCTTCCAGCGGCCGTTCACGTTTTCCTCGAAGAGCACTTTGACGGTTTCGCCCAAGTGGCGGTCTTTTGATTAGGCGAGCGATGATAAGTTTAGTTTTGGGAAAAAACATCTCGTAACATTCGCTTGATGCCCGATACGTCTGGCTGCAAACAAACGTTTACGTTCGGTTCTTCATCCGTGCTTAGTAAAGTCTGGCCGGAAGTGACACCATCTTCCGTAATGACCTCCAAATGAAGCGGTTGAAAATCACATAGCTCTGGATCAATTGCAATTACAGCCGTCATCAGATCCCAGATCATAAATTCGTCTCTCCCCCGAAAAGACATCAACGTGTCATAGATATATGCCGCAAAATCCGGGATCCGTCCTCCTCGCTGCCATTCTTGTGTATCTTCCCTGCCGATCATAACCTGATCAGTTGCATCCAAGGGCACTAGAAATATATTCAACCCTGACTCGAAAACTTCCTTGGCTGCTTGTGGATCTGCATATATATTCCACTCGGCTGAAACATTACCGCTATTAGCAAGCAGGTCGTCGATATTCCCGCGGACGTTGATTGCACCGCCCATGATAAATACGGCAGTGATATTCTCCTTGATTGTTGGGTCAAGCCGCAAGGCTTGAGCCAGATTGGTGCATGGACCGCTAATGAAGACGGTGACCGGTTCAGGGGACTGGCTGGGGATGGATACAATCAACTCGGCGGCATCACTGACCTCATAAGTTTTTTCTGCATAGGGCAGTGGAAATCCCCAAAAGTCATTCGCGGCTTGGCGCGCTAATTCTGGGAATGAGTTATTCCCCGATAAAGGCGCTGCCTGCCCGGCGCCTAAAGCGATGTCGTGGATGCCAAAGTCATCCAAAATTCTCCCTATATGCTGAATATAAATCTCCGGATACGCCTCTCCGAATGAAATGCTTGCCGATTTGACGTATGCTTTTGGATGGGCGAGAAAATAAAGGAGGGCAGTAGTCCCGTCTGGCGATCCATCGTCATCAAATATGACCAATGTTTGTTGTGAGGACTGGGTAGGAGTTGGAGAAGGCATCTCCTTGGTTTCAAGCGGCAGGAGAGTCTCCGTCGGTGACGCCGGGGCGCAGGCGCTAAGCAGGATGAACATTATCCCGGCCAGACGCGCCAGCTTATTTGATTTCATATTTCTTAAGTAACCAGCAGGCAACGTCGCTCTGACGCTTTTGCCCCGTTGCGGGTGTTTGGTCAGGATTTTTTCTTCGGTCAATTTTCTCCCTATTTTGCTACGCGCTAACTGAGATGCTCTCCAGCGGCAGAGGGAGGGCGGCTGGATCCGGGAGCAGGCGGCCCTGCATGGACCAAGGTCCGGTCCAGGTGATCTGCACCGGGACCACTTGACCGCGCAGTTCGCGCTCGGTTTGCACGTGGACCAACTTGTTGGTTTCGGTGCGGCCTTTCCAGCGGCCTTTCACATTTTCCTCGAATAGTACTTTGACCGTTTCGCCCAAATAGCGGCTGTTGATCTGGGCGAGAACGCCCTCCTGCATGTTGTCCAATTCGTGCAGGCGGCGCATCTTTTCGTCTTCGGGCACATCGTCTGCCAGGCGGCGAGCGGCCACGGTGCCCTCGCGCTCAGAGTAGCGCGCCAAGTGCACCACATCCAGTTTCAGCTCGGCCAGCAGATCATAGGTGGCGCGGTATTGGGCTTCGCCCTCCCCGGGGAAGCCCACGATCACATCGCAGGCGATGGCCACGTTGGGGATGGCGGCGCGGATGCGGGCTACCAGCCGCCGATAGTCCTCGGCGGTGTAACCGCGTTTCATGTCTGAGAGGATTTTGTCGTCGCCGGCTTGCACTGGTACTTCGATGTGCGGCATCACCTTTGGCAGCGCCGCCACAGTTTCCAGCAATTCGTCCGTCATCCAATTGGGGTGCGAGGTCAGGAAGCGGATGCGCTCGAGCCCCTCGACTTCGTGCACTTTGCGCAATAGGTCGGACAGCGAGGGGCCATCGGCGACATCCTTGCCATAGCGGTCTACGATCTGGCCAAGCAAGGTGACCTCCTTGACGCCCTGGGCGGCCAGGGAGCGCACCTCGGATAAGATCTCGCCCAGCGGGCGGCTGCGCTCGGGGCCGCGGCGGTAGGGGATGATGCAGAAGGTACAGGCATGCGAACAGCCATAGACCACCGGAACATGCGCGGTAACCAGAGCGCCGCGTTCGGTGGTTGGCAAACGCAAGTCACCGTCCATGACTGCGAAGCGCTGCTCGGTCTCCTGCAATTCAATGAAGCGCGAGTCGTGCTGGGTGAGGTGGGCGACCAGCGGCCCGGGGTCCGAAGGCGGGGAGAACACATCTACGAAGGGCAAGAGGGTGCGCAGGCGGTCCTGGCCTTTTACGCCGACCATGCAGCCCATCAGGTTAATGGTGAGGTGGGGGTTCAGTTCCTTCAGCGGCTTGAGCGAGGTGACCCGGCCCATGGCCTTGTCTTCGGCGCTCTGGCGCACCACGCAGGTGTTGAGCACGATGACTTCGGCGTCCTCGATACGTGGCACGGCGGTGTAGCCAAGGCGCTCGAGCGCCGAGGCCACCCGCTGCGAGTCGGCCACATTCATCTGGCAGCCTTCGGTCCAGATGTGATATTTCATAGAGTGGCGATTATATCAATGGGAAGGCATGAAGGCGTATTTGATGAAAGTGACCATATGCCGAGAGGCCGTAAAATGGGTAGGTGTGGAGACGTCGGCTTTACTGGATGACTGCCGCCATCCTTGGGATGATTCTCATTGGATACGTCGGCCTGACAATCTGGCAGTTTAGTTTGTGCTACCATATCACTTACAATCTGGATTACTGTATAGCAGACTTCCTGATCCACCCGTATCCTCACTGATTAGAAAATTAGCCCTGATGCGAGACGCGGCCTATAATGGGGCGCCTTCAGCCGCCTTCGCCACGAACACCTCGCCACCTGAGAGCGATGGGGAATCCTCCCGGGGAGGTCCCTTGGCCTCGTTCTTTTCTAACTCCCCTATTAAGAGAAATCCACAGGCGCGGGTAAAATCCAGTGATGCAGCGTATTCGCCAGCGCTGGCCTCTGCTGCTTGGAGGCTTTTTCGCCTTCTCTCTCCTTATATATCAGATCCCTTGGGTCAACCTGCGGGTCAATTGGCAACTGGACGTGGCCCAGACCTTCATCCGCAGCCGCCTGGATCCCGCCGGCGCCCTGCCGCCGCCGCAGGTCGCCAGTTCGGGAGAGGCGCCCACCCGGGGGACCGGCCTCACGCCGCGCGCGCCCACGCCGACAGCGCAGTTCACGCCCACGCCGCTGCCCGCTGCGGCGCAGCTCGCCCCGGCGACGCATGAGGTGCAGGGGCCCAACAACTGCGGCCCGGCAACCCTGGCCATGTACCTGCGTTACTATGGCTGGGAAGGCGAGCAATACGACGTTTCGGACGAGATCAAGCCTGTGGTGGGGGACCGCAACGTGAACGTGGATGAGCTGGTGTACTACAGCTCCACCTGGGCCGGTTGGCTGCGCTCCATGTTCCGCGTAGGCGGGACGGTCGAGTTGGTGAAGGAGCTTGTCGCCGCCGGCATCCCGGTGATGGTGGAAAAAGGCCACCTGATCGAAATTGACTATTTCCCCAATGACGATTATTGGAATGGCCATTATGCGCTGGCCACAGGGTATGAGGATGCCACTGGTTTATTTACTTTACAGGATAGCTACAACGGGCCTGACCAGCAAATGAGCTATGCCGAATTGGATAAGTGGTGGCAACAATTCAACCGGGTCTACATCCTGGTGTTCCTGCCGGAGCAAGAGGAAACGGTGAAAGGTATTTTGGGCGCGGATTGGGATGAAGAAACTAATCGACAGAACGCGCTGGCCGGCGCCCAAGCCGAAGTGCAAGCGGACGCCGAGAACGCGTATGCCTGGTTCAACCTTGGCATGGACCAGGTCTATTTTGCGGATTACGGCGCGGCAGCGACTTCGTTCGACGAGGCGCGGCGCATCGGGCTGCCCATGCGCATGCTGCGCTACCAATTCGGGCCGTTCTGGGCCTACTACAATATCAACCGCCTTGATGACCTGGCCCAGCTGATTGATTACGCGCTACAGATCACGCCGACCTCTGAGGACGTGCTCTTGTGGAAAGGCTGGCTGCTGCTGAAGCAGGGCGACCAAAACGCGGCCATCGAGCAATTCCGCTCGGCGCAGCAGGCAAATCCGCAGTCGATCTATGTGGCGCAGGCGCTGACCTCGGTGGGCGTGACGCCCTGAGGAAAGGGGAAGCCGCTGGAGCGGGCGCTTGTCTTAACCTTTTGTCAGAATCAGGTGGCCCCGTCTGGGGTTTTCTTGACGCGCCGCGTTCCCCTTGCTACAATAATCTGTACGCCTGTTTAGCACTCTCGTATCGAGAGTGCTAAAATGCGAATTCGCTATGCAGAAACTAACCGAACGCCAAAAGTTGATCCTAGGGTTGGTGGTACAGGATTACGTGGAGGCCGCCCAGCCGGTCGGCTCGCGGCATCTGGTGGACCACTATGGCCTGGATGTTAGCTCGGCTACTGTGCGCAATGAGATGGCCGAGCTTACTGACACTGGCTTCCTGCGCCAACCCTTCACCTCGGCCGGCCGCGTGCCCACCGAAGAAGGCTTCCGTTTCTTCGTGGGTGAGTTGATGCACCGGCAGGAGTTGCCAGTGTCCATCAAGCACACCATCAGCCACCAGTTCTACCAGGCGCGCCATGATGCACAGCAATGGATGCGCCTGGCAGCCTCGGTGCTGGCCAGCCAGTCCCGGGCGGCCTCGCTGATCACGCCGCCCCAATCCCAGCAGCCGCGCTTCCAACATCTTGAACTGATCGTCACCACCGGCAAGCAGGTCCTGATGGTGCTGGTACTGGAAAGCGGCCAGGTCATCCAACAGATGCTGGTTTTGAAAGAAGCCTTCGCGCAGGAGAAGTTAAGCGCCACAGCCGAGCAATTGAACGGCCTGCTGCGCGGCAAGCCGCGCATTGAGATGGCAACCCCCCCGGAAGCCATGGGGACGTTGGCCAGCGAGATCTTCAAGTTAGTGCAAACCGAGCTCGAACGGCTGAGCACCGGCTTCGGCGAGGTGTATCACGACGGCTGGACCAACGTGCTGGCCGAGCCGGAGTTCAGCGAGGGCACCGCCGCCCAGCGCGCCTTGCGCGTATTGGAAGAGCGCCCGCTGCTGGAGGATCTGCTCACCCAAGTGATGAACGAGAGCGAGATCGGCGGGGTGCAGGTGCTCATTGGCGGGGAAGGGCGCTGGGAGCAGCTCAACGATTTCTCCCTGGTGTTGGCCCGTTATGGCTCGCGCAACACGGCCAGCGGCTACCTGGGCATCCTTGGCCCCATCCGCATGGCGTACGGACGCGCCGTGTCCACGGTGGATTACGTGGCCGGGCTATTAAGCGAGATGGTAAGCGAATCGACGGGGGAGAAAATCGAAAGCGGAGATTAGTTCAAAGCCAGTGAATGGCAAAAGTGATTAGTGAATAGGATAAGAAAACAGGAAAATTGATGGACGATAAAGAAGAGATCAATGATTTTGAAAATGAAGGCGGGGCCCCGGCGATCAGAGAGCCGGATTCGGCTGCGGTCGGCGGCGAGTTGATCGCGCTGGAAGGAAGACTGGCCGAGAGCGAAGCCAAGGCCGCCGAACATCTGGACGGCTGGCAGCGCGCCCAGGCTGAGTTCGCCAACTACAAGAAACGCCTGGCCAGCCAACAGGAGCAACAGGCCGCTGAAGTGCGCGGCCGGGTGATCAAACACTACCTGGATATCGTCGACGACCTGGAGCGCGCCCTGAAAAACCATCCGAAGAAAGGCGAGGGGGCGGCTTGGGCCGAAGGCATCGAGATCATTTACAAGAAATTGCAAAGCTACCTTGGCAATGAGGGCCTGACCCGCATCGATCCCTTGGGCGAGCGCTTCGACCCGAACCTGCACGAAGCGGTCACCCAGGAAGAGGGCCAGGGCCACGAGAGCGGAGTCATTATCGAAGTGCTGCGGCCGGGCTACATGCTCGGGGAGCGCGTATTGCGCCCTGCGGCAGTAAAAGTTGCGCAATAAGAGGAGCTACGATGGCAAAAATCATTGGTATTGATCTGGGTACCACCAACTCGGTAGGCGCGGTAATGGAAGGCGGCGAACCCGTTGTCATCCCAACCGCTGAGGGCGACCGGCTGGTGCCTTCGGTGGTGGCGGTCAACAGGAATAACGAGCGCCTGGTGGGGCGCCCGGCCCGCAACCAGGCGGTGGTGAACCCGGAGAACACCATATATTCCATCAAGCGCTTCATGGGGCGCAAATTTGACGACGCGGAGACCTCCAAGGCGCTGGAGGTGGTGCCCTACAAGATCCATAAAGGACCCAACGAGGGCATTGAGGTCGAACTAGGGGGCAAGAATTACAACCCGCCGGAAATATCGGCCATGATCCTGGCCAAGATCAAGCGGGATGCCGAAGCTTACCTGGGCGAACCGGTGACCCAGGCAGTCATCACCGTGCCGGCCTACTTCAACGATGCCCAACGCAATGCCACCAAAGATGCCGGCAAGATCGCCGGCCTGGAGGTGCTGCGCATCATCAACGAACCCACGGCCTCCTCCCTGGCCTATGGCCTCGACAAGAAGAAGAACGAAGTCATCGCAGTATACGACCTGGGCGGTGGCACTTTCGACATTTCCATCCTGGATGTAGGCGACGGCGTGTTCCAGGTGCGTTCCACCTCAGGCGATACGTTCCTGGGCGGTGATGATTTCGATCAGCGCATCATCAATTACCTGGCTGACGAATTCCAAAAGACACAGGGCATCGACCTGCGTAAGGACCGCCAATCGCTGCAGCGATTGAAGGAAGGCGCCGAAAAGGCTAAGATCGAGCTCTCCACGCTGCAGCAGACTGAGATCAACCTGCCGTATGTCACCGCGGACGCTTCCGGCCCGAAGCACTTGGTCACCCCCTTCACCCGCGCCAAGCTGGAGCAGCTTACCGGCGACTTGATCGAGCGCACCCTGGGTCCTGTGCGCCAGGCGCTCAAGGATGCTGACCTGAAACCCAGCGATATCAACGAGATCGTGCTGGTGGGCGGCATGACGCGCATGCCGGCCGTGCAAGAGGCGGTCAAAGAGCTGTTCGGCAAAGAGCTGCACAAGGGCGTGAATCCCGACGAAGTTGTCGCCGTAGGCGCCGCCATCCAGGCCGGCGTTTTGGGCGGCGACGTGAAAGACATCCTGCTGCTGGACGTGACCCCGCTGACCCTGTCCATCGAGACCCTAGGCGGGGTGGCCACTCCGCTGATCGACCGCAATACCACCATCCCCACTCGCAAGAGCCAGATCTTTTCCACTGCGGCCGAAAACCAGAACCAGGTGGAAGTGAACGTGCTGCAAGGCGAACGGCCCATGGCGGTGGACAACAAGTCGCTGGGGCGCTTCGTGCTGGACGGCATCCCGCCGGCGCCGCGGGGCATTCCGCAGATCGAAGTGACCTTCGATATTGACGCCAATGGCATCCTGAACGTGACCGCGGCCGACAAGGCCACCGGGCGCAGCCAGCACATCACGATCACGGCTTCCTCGGGTTTATCCGACCAGGAAGTGGAACGCATGCGCAAGGAAGCTGAAAGCCATGCGGACGAGGATAAGAAGCGCAAAGAATTGGTGGACGCCCGTAACACGGGAGACAGCGCTGCTTACACCGCTGAGAAGACGGTGAAAGACCTGGGCGACAAGGTTTCCGCCGAGCGCAAGAAAGAGATTGAAGAGGCGGTGGCCAAGGTGCGTGGCACACTCCCCAGCGAGGACGCTACGGCCATCAAGGCTGCCACCGAAGCCCTGATGGAGATCGTACAAAAGCTGGGTGCTGAGGCCTACCAGCAAGGCGCCTCAGGCGGCCCGCAAGCCGGCCCCGAAGGCCAGGCTGGCCCGCAGCCTGGTGACGATGGCAAGGGCAAGGGCGGCGAAGACGTGGTGGAAGGGGAATTTAAGGAAGCTTAAGCAAGCGGTATTGGGTTCAGAAAATAGAGGAACCCTTTACCGCTTGCATTTGGAGTTCGCCCAAAAGGGCGAACTCCATGTTGTTTTCAGCAACTGACCAGGATTCAGATTCGCAAAATAGCTAACCTTGGCAACTAAACGCGATTATTACGACATCCTGGGCGTGCCGCGCGGCGCCCCGCCGGAAGACATTAAGTCTGCCTTCCGGCGTTTAGCGCGCCAATATCACCCCGATGTGAACAAGGCGCCCGACGCTGAGGAGCGCTTCAAGGAGATCAACGAGGCCTTCGCCGTGCTCAGCGACGACCAGAAGCGGGCAGCCTATGACCGCTTTGGCCATGCCGGCCTGGATGGCATGGGCGGCATGCCGGACTTCAGCAATATTGATCTGGGCGATATCTTCGAGGAGTTGTTCGGTTTCGGCTTTGGACGCCGCTCCGGCGGCCAGCAGCGCAACGTCCCGCGCCGGGGAGCAGATCTCCAATACAACCTGACGCTGGCTTTCGAAGAAGCCGTGTTCGGCGTCGAGAAGGAAGTGGAATTCACCCGCGACGAAGTGTGTGCGCGCTGCGACGGCGCCGGGGCCGAGCCAGGCACCACCAAATCGGCCTGCCCTACCTGCGGCGGGCGCGGCGAAGTGCGCCAGACGCGCCAGACCTTCTTCGGC
>Ga0209431_10004358_pt1 | contig 11094 bp, 11 predicted proteins | sample RifCSP13_3_FD_184021 | JGI IMG/M metagenome (GOLD analysis project Ga0209431, IMG submission 184021) | Soil microbial communities from Rifle, Colorado - Rifle CSP2_sed 13_3 (SPAdes) (version 2) | ecosystem: Environmental > Terrestrial > Deep subsurface > Rock core/Sediment | place: Rifle...
TTTGTTTGTTGATTTATTGTTTTTATCTATACAAAAATAAACAGCTTACGCCACTTTTCCTGTTTTTTATTTTAGAATTTTAGGTTATAAATAAAATTTCTGTTGGTTTTCCTGATAAATCAAACATCAAAAGTGTTAAAGGAATATTAGGTAAAGAAAAAGAGAAGTGGGTGTGTGGTTTTTGTGATAACGAAAATGATATGGATATTGTTTATTGCACAAAAGCAAAATGTATGAAGAATAGATTCGGATTTGTAGGGAGTGAAGTTAAGCCAAATGATATAATTGAATTGTTAAATGATGAAATTAAAATACTTCAAAATATATTCTAAGGTATATATGGTTTGCATTTAACTTAATTTGGTTCACTTGCGCTGGGTTCTCTATTAACCAAATGAACAGGAAAAAAAAGAGAAGCAAGCACAAGAAATAAATACTATTGAGCTGACAGCTTACTGTTGTGAACAAGAAAAAAACAGATTATACTTGATAATAAAATCCAGTGTATCCTATTAATTTTATTAAATATTCTCGTATAATTTTTATACAATTATTCAACATTTGAAATTTTTGAGCGTCGGATTTAAACAATATCCCGGAATGTATAAGTTCATTTCTAAAATTTGTTAAATCCTTATTTGGTATTATCATTGCTTTATCATTGAACATCTTATTTAATAATTTTGAAAAAGAGTACGGTTTATTATTATTTGTTCTAAATCTACCATCCTTATATGGTATTTGCTGTTCAAGTGCATAAGTATATTTAAGACTCTCGAGTATTAAAAAACAAAGGACTATTTTATGTTCATAAATTGCACTTTTTGTTGTCTGAACTAAATACTCAAATATGTAATCTAATTTCCTTCCTGCATATTCATCATTAAACTTATTCCAAACTTGATGTATAAAATCTTCAACTGATTTTTTATGAAGTGGAATTAAGGAACGACTCCAATTGCTTGTTCCTATGGTAGCCCACAATTTTTGCATCTTGTTTTCAGGATAAGCATACGCATAAAAAGTAACCTCCTTATGAGTCATAAACTTCAAGAGATGAACTAATTTCTCTACAAGATTTTTTATCACGTCAATTTCAGATTTATCAACATCATGGATAATTATATAAGAAGTTTCATTTCGAATATTAGTCAAAAACTTATTTGATTCCTTATATTGAACTATTTCCATACTCTTACCGTCAAGGTGTAAATTAATTTTTAGTGAGTCCAATATACAGTTAGTTAAATATGCTTTTAATGTGCTCATACGAATTATTATATATAAGTGGCTACTATAAAATACTCATATCTTTATTAATTATTTAAATTTAATTACAAACGAGTACAAGACAATTGAGGACATGATAAGAGAATTTGAGGAAGACAAATCCGGTATTCATGTTGATAAGGATGAGTCAGAAGTGCCGAGATTTAGAACGCCGTGAAAAGAGAATGATTGGTAAAAAAATAATACCGGACAGAGAAAATATTTGAATGAAAGACCATAATTTATTAACTTTGCACGCTCTAAATACCTATTTATTAATCAATCAAAATTGTTCTCGAAATAGTGAATGTTTTGTGTCAATTAGGTGAGCACAAAAGTTACCACTAAATTTTAGCTTTTTAGTGAAAGGAAAGAAATTCGAGAGACGAAAAACTTTGAATTTAGATTATTTTAGCCGGGCTCTTAGCTCAGTTGGTTAGAGCGTCTGCTTGACGTGCAGAAGGTCAGAGGTTCGACTCCTCTAGAGCCCACTAAGTCGGAGAATGCTCCGATTTTTTTTATAAGAAATTAATATGCAATCAATAAAAATAAAATTACCGGACGGATCTACAAGAGAATTTGAGAAAGGCATTACCGCGTTTAAAATTGCAGAATCAATTTCTCCTCGCTTAGCTCAAGATACATTAGCTGTTGAAGTTGATGGCTTTGTTAGAGATTTATCTTTCAAAATAGCGAAAGATGCCTCAATAAAGTTTTTGACTTTTGATGATAACAAAGGAAAAGAAGTATACTGGCATTCAACCTCACACCTAATGGCGCATGCAATCCAGGAAATTTATCCTGAAGCAAAATTTGGAGTTGGACCGGCAATAGAAGCTGGGTTTTATTACGATATAGATATTAACTCTCAGTTATCCGAAGAAGATTTGAAGATTGTTGAGAAGAAAATGGCGCAGCTTGCTCAATCAGATTCACCGTTTATTAGAGAAGATTTATCTAAGAACGCTGCCATAGATTTCTTTACACAAAAAGGAGACAATTATAAATTAGAAATTCTTTCAGAAATAGATGAGAATTCTCAGGGAATCAGCATCTATAAAGAAGGAGGTTTTACTGACCTTTGCAGAGGACCACATCTTCCATCTGCCGGAAAGATAAAATATTTTAAGCTTCTTAATATTTCCGGATCTTATTGGCGAGGAGATGAAAAGAATAAACAAATGCAAAGAATTTATGGCATATCATTTCCTAAAAAGAAAATGCTCGATGATTATCTCATCATGCTTGAAGAAGCAAAAAAAAGAGATCATAGAAAACTTGGTAAAGATTTAGAACTATTTTTCTTTTCCACTAGTGTCGGTGCCGGGCTTCCAATTTGGCTTCCAAAGGGAACAATTTTAAGAGAGACTCTTGAAAAATTCTTGCGAGAGGAACAGACTAAGCGAAATTATCTTCCTGTTATTACTCCTCATATCGGAAATATAAATTTGTATAAAACTAGCGGACACTATCCTTATTACAGCGACAGTCAATTTCCGCCATTAAAATTTGGTGACAGGGAAGAGGAATACCTCTTAAAACCTATGAATTGCCCGCATCATTTTCAGATTTATGCTTCGAAGCAAAGAAGTTACAGAGATCTTCCAATCCGCTATGCTGAATTTGGAACTGTTTACAGATATGAGCAATCCGGTGAATTGAATGGCTTGACGAGAGTAAGAAGCTTTTCCGTTGACGATTCACATCTGTTCGTTCGTCAAAATCAATTAAAAAGTGAATTGTGTAATGTAATTGACCTGATTCAATACGTGTTTAAAGTAATGGGTTTTGAAGATTTTACAACTCAGCTTTCATTTAGAGATGACAATAAAGAAAAATACGGTGGTGATATTGAGTTGTGGGAAAAAGCTCAAAAAGAAATTAAAGAAGCTGCAGATGAAATGAAATTGAAATACACCATTGAAGAAGGTGAAGCAGCATTCTATGGTCCTAAAATAGATTTTCTTGTGAAAGATGTGTTAGGGAGAAAATGGCAGCTCGGAACGGTTCAGATAGATTATGTAATGCCTGAAAGATTTAACCTGGAGTTTATTGGAAGTGATGGTCAAAAGCATAGACCTGTCGTAATTCATCGTGCTCCTTTTGGATCGCTGGAAAGATTTATCGGTGTATTAATTGAACATTATGCAGGTGAGTTCCCTTTGTGGTTAGCACCGATTCAAGTGGCTGTAATTCCAGTTTCACAGCATTTTCTTGAATATTCACAAAAAATTTACAATGAATTGAAAAGTAAAAGCATTAGAGTTGAGTTGGATGAACGGAATGAAAAAGTCGGTTATAAAATAAGGGATTGGGAAACTCAAAAAGTTCCTTACATGCTTATCATCGGTGAAAAGGAAGCTAATGCACAAAATATTTCTGTAAGAAAACATAAAGTTGGAGATCTTGGAGCTTTGTCTTTAAGCGAATTTATAAGTAAAATATCCGACGAAATTAAAAATAAAATTCATACAACTAATTAAGGAGTTCATCAATCGCTCAAAAAGAAGAAGCTAGAGTAAATGAGGATATCAGATCATTACGAGTTAGAGTAATTGATCTTGATGGTACTCAATTAGGAATTTTCGGTATCAAAGATGCTATAAGAAAAGCTCAAGAAAGAGGACAAGATTTAGTGGAGATTGCTCCTCAAGCGAAGCCGCCTGTCTGTAAAATTATTGACTTTGGTAAGTTCAGATATGAACAACAAAAGAAAGAAAAAATTCAACGAAAGCATCAAAAAATTACCGTACTTAAGGAAATAAGACTTCATCCCAACACGGATACACATGATTTTGATTTTAAAGTTAGACATGCAATAAATTTTTTAGAGGAGGGTGATAAAGTTAAGGTTGCTATTATTTTTAAGGGCAGGGAAATGGCTTATGTTGAAAAAGGTGAAGAATTAATGAATCAATTTATTGAGAGAACAGCTGAGTATTCGAAAGTTGAATCTCCGATGAAAATGGAGGGAAAACATCTTCTTATTATTCTTGCTCCACAAAAATCAAAAGGGAAAAAAATTACTTAAATAATAAATGGATTAAAAAATGCCTAAAATGAAAAGCAACAGGGGCGCAAAAAAATCTTTTAAAGTTAACGCTTCTGGAAAGTTCAAAAGAAAAAGTGCTTACAAAAGTCATATACTAACATCAAAAAGTACAAAGAGAAAAAGAAAATTGAGACGAACCACAGTAGTGTCAAAGTCTGAACTTAAACGTGTAAGAATTATGCTTCAATAATTAAAAAGGAAAAACAGAATGCCTCGTTCAAAAAATAAGGTAGCAGCACACCACAGAAGGAAAAAAGTCCTTGATCAAGCAAAAGGATACTGGGGTAGGCGCAGCAAGGTTTACACCATTGCCAAAAACCATGTTGAAAAAGGAATGCTCCATTCTTTTAGGGATAGAAAATTAAAGAAGAGAGTTTTCCGCAAACTTTGGATAACCAGGATAAATGCAGCCGCAAGAGTAAATGGAACTACCTACTCGAGATTAATTCATGCTCTTGATGCAAAAGGAATTTTAATCAACAGGAAGATTCTTGCAAATCTTGCCGTTGAAAATCCGGCTACATTCACAGAGCTGGTTAATTTTTCAACCAATTAAATTAATACCCTCTCAAAATTTTTGAAGAGGGTATTATTTTAAATTTCCCATTTATTGCTATGCTTGCAAATAAAATAAATTCTGTTCTTGAAGATTTTCAGAAAGATTCTTCCGCTATAATTGATCTCAAGATTTTGGAAGAAATCCGGATAAAATATCTTGGTAAGAACGGACTCGTCACAAATCTTTTCGAAGAGTTAAAATCTGTTCATAAAGAAGAAAAACCTTCACTCGGTAAATCTCTTAATTCTTTAAGAGATCAAATCACTTCTAAGATTACAGAGCTTAAGCAAAACTTAACTTTGCAGCTTGAAAAGGAAAAATCTTACGTAGACCTTTCACTTCCCGGAAGGCATAAACAATTGGGCAGCAATCATCTGCTCACACAAACTTTGAACGAAATAAAATCAATTTTTAGGAGCTTGGGCTTTTCATCTATTGAAGGACCGGAATTAGAATCTGATTACTATAATTTTGAAGCTTTAAATTTTCCGAAAGATCATCCAGCGAGAGATATGCAGGATACCTTTTTCATCAGCAAAGATTTTGTTCTTAGAACACATACAACTCCTGTTCAAGTTAGGATAATGGAAAAACATCAGCCGCCGGTTCGTGCAATTATGCCAGGCAGAGTTTATAGAAACGAAGCAGTAAGTTCGAGAAGCTACTGCATGTTTCATCAGGTTGATGGAATTTATGTTGATACAGATGTCACTTTTGCAGAATTAAAGGGAACACTCGTTGCTTTTGCCAAGCAGTTCTACATGGATGATTTGAAATATCGTTTTCGTCCGAGCTTCTTTCCATTTACCGAACCAAGTGCGGAGATGGATATCACCTGTTATTTGTGCCACGGTAAAGGATGTAAAGTTTGTAAATACAGCGGTTGGCTTGAAATTCTTGGCTGCGGGATGGTTGACCCGAATGTTTTTAAAATGGTTGGTTATGATCCTGAAAAATATTCGGGTTATGCTTTTGGAATGGGCATCGAAAGAACGGCAATGTTAAAATACGGCATTACGGATATCAGAATATTTTTTGATAATGATTTCAGATTTCTCAAACAGTTTTAGTTTGGAGAATTGTAATTGAAAATACTTTTAAGCTGGCTAAAAAATTATGTTGATCTCGAAGGAATTTCTCCCGAAGAAATTTCTCATAAGCTCACTATGGCCGGACTTGAAGTAGAGGATATTTATTCTGAAGCTGAAGTTTATAAAGGATTCATAGTTGGATTAGTCAAAACAAAGCAAAAACACCCCAATGCCGATAAGCTGTCTCTATGTACTGTTTCCAATAGTGAAAAAGATTTTCAAGTAATTTGCGGTGCTCCAAATGTTCAAGAGAATCAGAAAATAGTTTTTGCACCTATCGGAACCATCATTCCTAAAGGACAATTCAAAATTGAGAAGGCAAAGATTCGCGGCATCGAATCATTTGGTATGATTTGCTCTGAAGCTGAACTTAACATCAGCGAAAACCATGAAGGCATAATGGTTTTGCCGGATGATTTGCAACCGGGTACACCAATAACTGAAGCATTAAAATTGAATGATGTAGTTTTTGAGATTGGCATTACGCCCAATCGCCCGGATGCACTTTCGCATATTGGAGTAGGAAGAGAGTTAGCTGCACTTTATAACAAATCACTTACTCTTCCTAAAATAAAGTTTAAAGAATCTAAACATTCTATAAATGAATTTGCTTCAATTGAAATTGAGGATGAAATAAATTGTCCGCGTTACTCCTCTTTAGTAGTTAAAAACGTTGAGATAAAAGATTCCCCTCAATGGTTGAAGGATAACCTCACTAAAATGGGCCTGCGACCACTAAGCAATGTTGTTGATATAACCAATTATGTTATGTACGAGACAGGACAACCACTTCACGCATTCGATCTTGAGCTTCTTGCCGGAAATAAAATAATAGTTAAAAGCACGCAAAGTGAATCAATATTCACAACTCTTGATTCGAAACAGAGAAATCTTCCAGTTGGAACATTAATGATTTGCGATGCAGAAAAACCTGTTGCAATTGCCGGAGTAATGGGCGGAGAGAATTCTGAGATAAATTCCGACACAAAAAACTTATTGATCGAAAGTGCATACTTTAATCCTTCAAGCATAAGAAGGACTTCTCGCGCATTAGGATTATCAACCGATGCTTCTTATCGTTTTGAACGCGGTACTGATCCAAATAATACACTTTATTCTGCACGGCGAGCCGCTCAATTAATTTCTGAAATTTGTAATGGTGAAGTTCTTAAAGGTTCTATCGATATTTATCCCCAAAAGAAAAAACCAAAAAAAATTCTTTTTAGAAATAACCAAGTAAAAAGAATTCTTGGCTATACAATCCAATTAGCAAAAATCAAAAAAATATTTTCAAATCTCGGTTTTGAGATTCTAAAGGGTCGAGCAGATGGTATTACTATTTCGGTTCCAACATTTAGACCTGATATTGAAAGAGAAATTGATCTGATTGAAGAAATTGCGAGAGTGCACGGGTACGATAATATTCCAACAATTTCTAAAATAGCGGTTACACTTCAAAAGAGAATTGATGAGTCGGAATTTACTGATCAAGTTAGAAATATTGCTAACTCCCTTGGATTTTATGAAATGATAAATAATCCGTTAGTCAGTAAGAAGTTAGCATCATATTATGAAAATCCCATTCAGGTTCTGAATCCTCAAAATATAGACATGGAATTTCTACGAAATTCACTTTTGCTGAGTGCATTATCTGTCATTTCTCGAAACATAAATTCAGGAGAAAAAGACCTTTGTCTTTTTGAAATTGGAAATATTTTTATTAAGAATAGTTCAGAAGAGATAAAATCTTTTAATGACTTTAAGGAATCGCAAAAGTTGATTTTTATTCTTACTGGAAGAGCAAATGCAAAAGAATGGCATTCAAATGATAGAAATTTTGATTTTTTTGACCTCAAAGGCGTAATAAATACCTTTTTATCTAAAATTTCACTTGACAATTTTTTAAATGATTCCTATTATCACAATGGAAATAATTTATATAAGTTCCTTTTGACTAAAAGTTTTATGAATAAGGTTTTAGGCAAAGGAGGTAAAGTAAAAAAAGAAGTTCTTTCGGAATTTGGAATAGATCAAGATGTTTATTCTTTTGAATTTGATCTTCTATCTTTAATGAAAATTGAGAGAATAGATAAGAAATTTATTGAGTCTAGTAAATTCCCAAAAATATTCAGAGACTTTGCTTTCATTTTTGATAAAGCGATTTTGGCTGAAGAAATAATTGCACATATTAAAAGCGAAGGTTCAGTATTACTAAAGACTGTGAAACTTTTTGACATATTCGAAGGAGAATCTGTCGGAGTAAATAAAAAAAGTTTAGCATTTTCACTTGAATACGGTTCTGATGATAGAACATTAACAGAAGTGGAAGTTGAGAAGGATTTTACGGCATTAATAAAGTCCATCACCCAGAAGTTTAATGCAACCTTAAGAGGAAAATAAGTGAGCGAACCTTCAAAATACGAAAGTATAATTAACGACCTCAACTTGATTGAAACTCAAGCTGAAGTTCTTAAAAACAAAGCAAAGGATATTGAACTCCGAAATATCCACGTCGAAAGAACAATCGAACAGCTAAAAGCTGAAAATGCCGCACTTAACCAAAAGGTAATTAAACTTGAGGGGGAAATTGATAGATTGATAGGTAAGACAGAATTGAATATTTTTAACTCACTAACTTCGAAGGAGAAAGAATCGCTTAAATCTAAAATTGAAAATCTAATTAATAAAATTGATTATCACTTAAGTTCTTAAAAATTATTGATCGTTTGATGGAAAAGGCATAAATGTCCGAAAAAAAGAAGCTGAAAATAAAAATATTTGACAAAGAATATTCTTTGCTGGTCGAAAATGAAGAAATAGCAAAAGAGCTTGCTATTTATGTAAACAAAGTTATGGAAGAAACGAAGGAAGAACTTCCAGACCAGCCCGCTCAAACAATAGCTATAATAGCATGTCTGAATATTGCGTATGATTTTTTTCTTGAAAAGAATAAAAACCGGGAATTCTTAATTCAAGCATCCGATAAAATCAAAAAGCTAAAGCTTCTTCTCAACGAACCGCAAATGTCCAATCCATCTTAATGTAAGTTAAACTGCCGCCCTGTCAGTTATCACAAAAAGAAAAACTAACTTTCTTCAATAGGGATTTTGACTTTCGGCGTCTATTGCAGGCCTTATCTTGAGTAATCAGGAATCCGATTTATTTTGGAACAGAGGAAGCAAAAACCGTTCGGGCGATTTCCCACACTGATTACTTTGGGTTTTTCCCATTAGTCAGTAGCTGGCAGGCCGGCTTAAATTTATTACCGTAATGGAGGAAATATGGATGTTGCAAACATTGGTCTTTCAGTGATTATACCAGCGGTAATTTTTCTCATCGTTTTATTTTTTTTCTTAGGATGGTACTTAAACTCTAAAGTTGGCAAAAGAAGTCTATCCGCCGCCGAAGAAAGATCTAAACAAATTATAAACGATGCTCAAAAGGAATCTCAAAACTTAAAGAGAGAAAAATTACTTGAAGTAAAAGATGAATGGTACAAAAAGAAACTGGATTTCGATAATGATCTAAATCAAAAAAAACAAAAATACTCCAACATCGAAAAACAGCTGTCTGCTCGCGAAGAGAATATAGAAAAGAAATTTGATCTGGTACTAAAAAAAGAAAAAGAAAACAAACAGCTTGAAAGAGAATTACAGAACATAAAAAAAGATCTTGATTTAAAACTTGTAGAAATACAAAAGCTCGAAGCCGAGCAAAATGAAAAGCTTGAAAAGATTTCAGGATTGTCAAAAGAAGAAGCAAAAAAAATGCTTATGGAAAATCTTGTTGACAATGCAAAAGCTGAAAGCGCAAGGTTAATTAAAGACCTGCATGATAAAGCAAAAACCGACGCTAAAAAAGACGCTCAAAAAATAATAGTGCAAGCCATTCAAAGAACTGCTGCGGACTATGCAGTTGAAACGACTGTTTCGGTTGTACAAATCCAAAATGATGAAATGAAAGGACGAATCATTGGTAAAGAAGGACGAAATATCCGTTCCTTCGAAGCAGCTACCGGTGTTGATGTCATTGTTGATGATACTCCAGAAGCCGTAATTCTGTCTTCCTTTGATCAGTTCAGGAGAGAAGTTGCAAGACTTTCCCTTGAAAGGTTAATTGCAGATGGAAGAATTCATCCCGCACGAATTGAAGAAGTTGTTGAAAAAGTTCGTCAAGAGCTTGAAGAGGAAATGGTTCGCGAAGGTGAAAACACAATCATGCAGCTTGGTATCCATAACATGCACACCGAACTGGTTAAATGCATTGGACGAATGAAATATCGTTCCAGTTATGGTCAAAATCTGTTACAGCACAGTGTTGAAGTTGCTTATTTAACCGGGATAATGGCCGCTGAACTTGGCTTGGATGTTACTTTAGCAAAGAGAGCCGGTCTTCTCCACGATGTTGGAAAAACTTTGGATAAAAGTATTGAAGGTCCTCATGCTTTACTCGGCTATGATTTAACCAAAAAATTTAAAGAGCATCCCATTGTAGTAAATGCAGTTGGTTCACATCACGAAGATATTGAGATGGAACACCCGATTGCTCCATTGGTTCAAGCTGCCGATGCAATCAGCGGTGCTAGACCAGGTGCAAGACGCGAACCACTCGAAAGTTATGTTAAAAGACTTGAAACTCTTGAAGCCCTTGCAAAATCATTTGAAGGTGTTGCAAAAACTTATGCCATTCAAGCTGGCAGAGAGATTCGAGTTGTTGTGGAATATGATAAGGTCGATGATTCCCAGGCTGATAGACTTGCAAGTGAAATTGCTACAAAAATTGAAAATGAAATGGAATATCCCGGGCAAATTAAAGTTACTGTAATCCGAGAAGTTCGTAAAATTGGATATGCTAAATAAAATATTTGAGCAGTTCGTTTTAGTGAATAAGTCACCTTACGCAAAATGTAGAGATGACATCTTTTTAAGAATTAAATAAATGGTAAAAATTGAATAAAAATATTACCTCTATCTAAAATCTATGAGAAATAAAGATGTCATCTCTTTGTTAATTTCTTATCTGCGTAACATGACTGAATAATTAGGTTTATCCATGCCCATCTTTTTTGATGGGCATTATTTTATAACTATGTCATGAATTATACAAATAACCAACATTGTTAT
>Ga0209431_10004360_pt1 | contig 11092 bp, 9 predicted proteins | sample RifCSP13_3_FD_184021 | JGI IMG/M metagenome (GOLD analysis project Ga0209431, IMG submission 184021) | Soil microbial communities from Rifle, Colorado - Rifle CSP2_sed 13_3 (SPAdes) (version 2) | ecosystem: Environmental > Terrestrial > Deep subsurface > Rock core/Sediment | place: Rifle...
ATTACGGTGGAGCGCAGATGCCCGATACCGAAGGGCTTAGCAATATTGGGTGAGGAGTAATCAATGGGAATTGTTTTACCTTTTCCGATTGCATCCGAACCGTAATTTGAATCTTGTTTTAAAATCTGGCCCAGAACCAATTCTGCTAATTTGATTTTATCCACGAAGAAATTTATATAACCACCCACAGACTTAACTTCTGAAAAGAGATTTGCGGTTTTTATTTGAGAAGCCAGCTCGGCGGCAATTTTATCCGGGGCTTTTTTAAATTTTTTAGCCAAGCCGAAGCAGGGAAAAGCATAATCCCCTAATTTTTCATCCGGAGGAACCTCCAGCATTTGCTCAACCTCCTGGGGAGATAAATCAGCAACCTTGGAAATACCCTTAACAACCTCTTGAACAAAAGGATTATTCATTGTCAATCTATTGAAATTGGACTTCTATGAACAAAATTGGTGCCATCATTCGTGGTATAAAGTTCCTTCGAATGATTTTTCTGTCGGTCCTATTAAGAAAAGATGGTTATTCTTCAAATCCCATTTTACTTCTAAGGAACCATGCTTAAAAACCGCTTCGATCTGGGGTTTCAATTTTTTATCCAGATAACCGGTAATCAAAGCTGCTGTGGCACCGGTTCCACAGGCGATGGTCACCCCGCAACCTCTTTCCCAGGTTTTCTGCTCAAATTTACCCGGGTTTAGTATTCTCACGAATTCCACATTGGTTCTCTTGGGAAAAACTCGATGGGTTTCAATTAAACTTCCGATTTCAGTCCAGTTTTCCGGAAACTCTCTTACAAAAACAATAGCATGCGGATGCTCTCCCAAGGTGACATAATCTACTTTCCAGTTTTTATTTTTCAATTTCAAATCTAATTTTCTAACCTTATATTTAATTTTTCCTAAATCTGCTTTGACCCAAAAGGTTTTGGGGTCCACAATTTCCGTTTCAATAATTCCGGCCTTGGTTTCAATTTTCTGCTTTTTATTTTTGGATAATCCGTTTTCATAAATATATCTGGCGGCGCAACGGACCCCGTAGCCGCACATTTCTCCTTCGGTTCCGTCTACGTTGAAAACCCGCATCCGGAAAGGATATTTCTCTCCCTGGGTAATCACGATCAAACCGTCAGAACCGATGCCTAAATGCCGGTAACTTACTTTTTGGGCTAAGCGGTTTAGATTGACATTTTTCATGCCGGGGCTGAAAGTGTCAATAAAGACATAATCATTCCCCAGCCCATGCAATTTGGAAAATTTTATCTGCATAAACTTTTTTTAAATCTAATTAAAATCACAGCTTTTGGCAAATCCTTTTGAACTGGCTGCAATTTGCTGTCATTTCACTTGACACCTGTCTCAAATCTCTTATAATATTAAACTAATTGATGCCGATTAAATAAATGAGGGTATGGATAACCAAGCTTTTGATCTAAATTCCAATTCTGATAATTGCACAGATGGCTCCCCCACCAGGGAAAAGTCCAACTTTTTGAGTTATCTTTTAGTAATTGCCAGGAATCGAAAGTTCATTATCGGTTCTTTTTTTGTGGTGACCTTTACGGTTGCCATTCTTTCTTTGTTCCTACCCAACTGGTACACTGCCAAAACCACCATTCTACCGCCGGAAAAAGAAGGCTTCTTGGTGGGTGTCTCGGGAAGCGGCGGGCTCTCTTCTATAATGGGGGATTTGGCTTTACCTTTAATGGCTACCCCTTCGGATGTATTGGCTTCTATTTTAAATAGCAGAAGAGTGGCCCAGGCGGTCATTGATACCGAGGATTTGCAGGGATATTACGGCCTTAAAACCAAAGAAAAAGCATTGAAAGAAGTCTGGTCACATCTGAAAGTCTGGGTAGGAGAAGAAGGGATTGTGAATTTAACTTATGAAGATAAAAACCGGGACAGAGCCGCCAGCATTGCCAACAGTTTTATTGAAAAACTGGATGAAGTTAATCGCCAGACCCAAATTTCCAAAGCCAAAAATAAGAGGGTCTTTTTAGAGGAAAGATTGGTCCAGACCGAGGAACTGTTAAGAGAAGCAGAAGTGAATCTGAAAAAATTCAAAGAATCCAAAAAAGTGGCTTCTCTGGACGAACAAACCAAATCCACGATTGAATCGGCGGCTGACTTAAAAGCCAACCTGGATTCTATCGAAGTGGAACTTTACGTAGCCACCAAGACCTCTCCCGCCTCCCCCTTTACTCTTGAACTGAGACTGAGAAGAGAAGAGCTGACCCGAAAGCTGAAGCAGACTGATTCAACTTTAGTTCAGATGGCTTCCATGAGTCTCGATTTCACTCTCCTGTACCGGGATGTGGCCCTGCACAACCGGGTTTTTGATCTTTTGACCCAGGAATTGGAAAGAGCCAAAATCGAGGAAGCCAAGGATACCCCTTCTCTGCAAATATTGGACCAGGCCGTGCCACCCGAAAAAAAAACCCGGCCTAAAAGAACTTATCTGGTAGCTTTCGCCGGATTTTTGACCTTACTCTCCAGTATTTTCTGGGTCTTTTTGAGAGAATTTCTCTCTAATTTCAAACGACAAAACCCCCAGGAATTCAACAAATTGCAGAATGTATATCAGGGAGTCTCCGGGGATATTACTCAATTCCGCCGGTCCCTCTTGAAATTCAAGAAGACCAAAGTTTAAAAATCCTCCTTGTTGCCGAAATTAATTAACAAATGATAAAAGTTGGCATAATCGGTGTGGGCGACTGGGGGAAAAATCTTTTGCGGAATTTTGCCAGTCTGAAGGATTGTGAGGTGGCTTTTGTCTGTGACCCGGACGAAAAAAATTTAAAAAAAGCCGCCCGGCTTTTTCCCCACCTGAATTTCTGCCAGGATTATAAAAAAGCCCTGGCCCAAGACCAGATTCAGGCCGTAGTTATTGCCACACCTCCAGCCACTCATTATGAGATAGCCCAGAATGCTATCCTGGCCGGCAAAGATATCTTTGTGGAGAAACCTTTGGTCTTGGACTCATCTGAGGGAGAAAAGCTGTGTGAATTGGCCGAAAAGAAGCAACGGCTTTTGATGGTGGGGCATATTATGCTTTACCATACTGCTATTTTGAGATTAAAAAAATATATTGAAGAAGGGGAACTGGGAGAAGTCAGGTATGTTTATTCTACCAGAGTCAATCTGGGTAAAGTCCGGCAGGAGGAAAATGCTTTGTGGAGTTTTGCCCCGCATGATATTTCAGTAATTCTATATTTATTGGGACAGACAGCGGTCTCGGTTTCCTGTAGCGGAAGCTGTTATCTGCAGCCGGGAATTGAAGACGTGGTCTTTCTGACCATGCACTTTAATAATAATGTTATAGCCAATGTCCACGTCAGCTGGCTGGATCCGCATAAAGATAGAAAATTGACCATAGTAGGCAGCAAAAAGATGGCGGTATTTGATGATACCAAAGCCAGTGAAAAAGTCTGGATTTTTGATAAAGGGGTGGACAGTAATATGGATTATAACACTTACGGTGAATATTTGAGTTTAAGAACCGGAGATATCGTTATTCCCAAAATTGATTCGGTGGAACCTCTGCAGTCCGAATGTCAGCATTTTTTGGATTGTGTCAAAGACCGGAAAAAACCACGCAGTGATGGGAAGGAAGCCCTGGCAGTGTTGAAAGTGCTGGTGGCTGCTCAAAAATCTTTAAAAATGGGGGGAACCCCGGTGGATGTCAAATGCTAAAGCATGGCGTAGTCAAAAATAGGAGAAACTATGCAAGCTTTTGTGGATAAAACTGCTCAGGTAGGAGAAAATACCAAAATCGGTTTGGGTTCCGTGATTGCTGAAAAAGTAAAAATCGGCAGGAATTGCCAGATTGGAAACCATGTGGTGATTCATCCGGATACCGAAATCGGTGACAATGTCAGGATTGATGACCACTCTGTAATTGGAAAATTGCCTCTGCGAGCTAAACAAAGTAAGACCACCTCGGAGAAGATATTGCCACCAGCTAAAATTGGAGAGAATTGCTTAATTGGGACTTCAGCTATTATTTACGCCGGGGCTACCTTGGGCAAGGCAGTTTTGGTGGCTGATTTGGCGACGGTTAGAGAGGATGTTACTATAGGGGATTTTACAATTGTAGGAAGAGGTGTGGCAGTTGAAAATCAGTCTAAAATCGGTTCATATTGCAAACTGGAAACCAATGCCTATATTACTGCTTATTCAGAGCTGGAAGACAGAGTCTTTATTTCTCCCGGTGTGGTAACCAGCAACGATAATTTCGTAGGCAGAACCAAAGAAAGAGTAAAATTTTACAAAGGGGTTACCGTGAAAAAAGGCGGCCGAATTGGAGCCAATACTACTGTTTTACCCGGAAAAGTAATCGCAGAGGATACTTTAGTGGCAGCCGGTTCGGTGGTGACCAAAGATACACCGGCTAGAAAGGTAGTCATGGGTACGCCAGCTAAAGTTATCAGAGATGTTCCCAAAGAACAACTCTTGGAGAATCAATAATGCCCGAGCCCAATATTTCTGAAATCAAAGATACTAAGAAGACCACAAAGGAATCTGTGACATCTGTTCCTTTATTGGATTTAAAAAGACAGTATGCTTCTATCAAGACTGAAATTGATGAAGCCATTGCTAAAGTCGTCACCCATGCTCAATTCATTCTGGGTCCGGAAGTAAAAACTTTCGAGGAAAGCGTTGCTTCTTATTGTAAGACCAAATTTGCTATCGGAGTTGCATCTGGAACCGATGCTTTGCTTATTAGTTTGAGAGCTTGTGGAGTAGGAACTGGTGACGAAGTAATTATTCCGACTTTTTCATTCTTCGCCACTGCTGGCGTGGTGCACAACTTGGGAGCTAAGCCGGTTTTTGTGGATATAAATCCGGAGACTTACAACCTCGACCCTGATTTAATCCAAGAAAAAATCACCAAGAAAACCAAAGTCATCATGCCGGTGCATCTTTTTGGACAGACCTGTGATATGGATCCCATTTTAGATTTAGCGAAAAAATATAATTTGAAGGTAGTGGAAGACGCCGCTCAAGCTTTGGGAGCAGAATATAAAAGTAAAAAAGCTGGTTCACTCGGTGACTTGGGCTGTTTTTCATTTTTCCCCAGTAAAAACTTAGGCGGAATGGGGGATGGAGGAATGGTGGTTACCAGTAATCCTGAATTAGCAGAAAAAATTAAACTCTTGAGAACTCATGGAGCTAAGCAAAAATATTATCACGACATCGTAGGTTATAACAGCCGTCTGGATACTCTTCAGGCCGCGGTCTTGAATGTCAAGCTGAAATATCTGGATAGCTGGAGTAAAAAAAGAAGAGAAAATGCCCAGGTTTACAATCAGCAACTGAAAGGTCTTGAAATTACCCTGCCCAAAGCCGAGAGCTTTAATTATCATATCTACAACCAGTATACTATTGCGGTAAAAAATCGGGATGAATTGAAGGACATCTTAAAACAGAAAGGAATCGGCTGTGAGGTTTATTATCCTGTGCCTCTACATCTACAGGAATGTTTTAGCTACTTAGGTTATAAAAAGGGTTCCTGCACCATTTCAGAGATGAAAGCTTCCGATGTTATTTCTTTACCAGTTTTTCCGGAGTTGACTGAAGCAGAGCAAAATTATGTGATTTCTGCCATAAAACAGTTTTATCAGCATTAAAATGAAGGTTGCTTCAGTTGTAGGAGCCAGGCCTCAGTTTATCAAACTCTCTGCCCTCTCTTTCAGATTAAGAAAATATCATAATGAAATTATTATTCACACCGGCCAGCATTACGATGAAGAGCTTTCAGCTCTTTTTTTTAAGGAATTGAAAATTCCTAAGCCGGATTATGATTTAGAAGTCGGCTCCGGCTCTCAAGCCGAGCAGACCGGCAAAATGTTGATTAAACTAGAGCAGGTTTTGGAATTTGAAAAACCGAACTTGGTCTTGGTTTATGGTGATACTAATTCCACCCTAGCTGGGGCTTTGGCAGCCAGTAAATTACAGATTCCTCTGGCTCATATTGAAGCCGGCATGCGAAGCTATACGGCTATGCCGGAGGAAATAAACCGCAAAGTCACCGACCATTTATCCCAAATCCTTTTTTGTCCAACCCCTCAATCAGTGAAGAATTTAAAAAAAGAAGGGATAACTAAAGAAGTGTATCTGGTAGGTGATTTAATGTTTGAAGCTCTGTTATCTAATCTACAGGTAGCTCAAAAAAAATCTACTATTTTGAAAAAATTAAACCTAGACTCCAAGAATTTTTATTTAGCCACCATTCATCGGGCTGAAAATACTGATTATCGAGAGAACTTAGTCAAAATTACCAAAATCTTAGAAAGCTTAGATAAGAAGACAATTTTCCCGGTCCATCCTCGAACCAGAAAGTATTTAGAAGAATATCAACTCTGGAATAGATTAAAAAAGACCAGAAACTTACTGTTGCTTGACCCTATCAGCTATTTGGATATGCTGGTTTTGGAACAAAACGCCAGTCTGATTTTAACCGATTCCGGCGGTGTTCAGAGAGAGGCCTATTTTTTAAAGACACCCTGCCTGATTTTGAGAGAGAGAACCGAATGGACCGAGATTACTCAAGCCAACGGCTTTATGACCAGCTCCTTGGATATAAAAAAAGTGCAAAAAAATTTGAAAAGATTAAATAGCTCACATATTTCTAAGAATCAGCTGACTACCAAATCATATACCAGCCAAAAGATTTTAAATATCTTAAATAAATATGATGAATAATTCTTTATACTCCACTATCTGTGTGGTAATTCCTACTTTTAATCGTAAAAATATTTTAGGAAAATGCCTGGAGGCTTACTTTCAACAAATTTACCCTTTAGATAAAATTGAAATTACTATCGTTGATGATGGCTCTAGCGATGGAACTGAGCTTCTTATACAAGAAATCAAAAAAGAAAGTCCCATTGAAATCATATACTATAAGCAAAAAAACTTAGGAGTAGCTAAAGCCCGTAACCGAGGGATAAAAAATTCCAAAAATAAAATAATATTACTTTCAGATGACGATATACTCCCCACTCCAAATTTAATTTTTGAACATATGAAATGGCACAATTTACATCCGGCTGAAGAAGAAGCTATCTTAGGCTATATTACCTGGCCTCCTGAAGTTGAAATAGATGATTTTAGGTTTTGGTGTGAAAATGGAGGATTAACCAATTATCCTTTAATAGAAAACAAAAGCCAAGTAGATAGTTACTTTTTTGCCTCCGGCAATATATCGCTTAAGAATATTTTTTTAAAAGAAAATCTTTTTGATGAGGATTTTTATTTCGGATATGAAGATTATGAATTAGGCCACCGTTTAAGTAAAAAAGGTTCAAAAATCTTTTACAATAAAGCTGCCTTAGGGTATCACCTTAAAGAAAAATTCAACTTTTCAGTAATGGAAAAAAGGGCTGAAATAACTGGACAAGGAGCCAGATTATTACATCTGAAGTGGCCCGAGCTAAAAAAAACCGTCAAAACTAGGAATCTTTGGCTTTTAAAAGTTACTAAGTTAATAAGCACATTACTTTACCCTTTAGCTAAGATTTTTAGGTGGAAAAGAATTATCTATCACTATAAATACGGAAATCGGATTTCCCATATTTTTTCTAAGTCCTATAAGCAATTAAAACCTAAAACCTTTCAAATCTCAAATCTGCTTGAGAAACAAATTTGACCTGATTTTTATTTTAATTTCCATAATTTTTAGTTGGCTTGCTCTTTGGGGACCTTCTCCCTTAAAAAATCTTTATCTGCCAGCCATCTTCATTTTAGCCCTCTCGACCATAATTTTGTACAGACAACAACAACTTTCTCTGACTTCATTTTTGGCATTATTGATAATCTATACTGCCCCCCTGGAGAAAGTTATGTGGAAAATCGGTTTTGCATTAAGACCGGTCATGCTTTTTTCTTTTGCTGCTTTTTATTTCTGGGGGATTCTAAGCTTTAAGGATGGATTTAAAATTGAGAAGAAAACCCAAAAACTTTTAATCCTGTGGTTCGTTTTGATTCTGACTTTTTTATTGAGCGGTATTTTTTCCCTCAATCCGGTCAAGAGTATGAGAGTAACTATCTTGCATCTGACTTTATTTTTAATCTTATTTTTGATAGTGCAGTTTGTCAAAAACCGGCAAGATTTGGTTAAGTTTACCCAACACTGGATGGTGATCGGTTTTATCTTGTGCTTGTATGGCTTAGTCGAGTATTTGGGTAGTTTCATCGGGTTTGATATCGATCGAGCGATTTTTGGTCCCATCTATTCTCTGACTACCCCCGGCCAGTCAGTGGCTCAAAGAATTTTCGGCCAGAGAATTTATTCATTGTTTGGCGACCCCAACAATTTCGCCGGCTTTTTAAACACCATCTTCCCCTTTTTCCTGTGCTCCACCATTTATTTTGCCAAACTTAAGCAGACCAAGAGATTTTTCTGGTTTTTGCTGGCAACCCTGACGGTCTTTTTTGTTTTTATTATGACTCTGTCCCGCAGCGGCTGGTTGGGTCTTACTATGGGACTTTTAGTGGTAGCCTGGTATAAAAGAGCTCAAATTTTTAGGAAAGGCAACCTGAAATATTTAGCTTTTGCCTTAATCGTTTTCATAATCTTTTTTGCCCAGATCTATCAGTATACTTATTTCGTGGTCTCGGCCAAGTTGGAAGAAATGGAATCCCGGCAAATTCACTTATATCTGGTCAAATCAGCTTTTCAAATGTTTTTATCTCATCCTTTGACCGGAGTTGGCATAGGTAACTTTGGCGAGGCATATGGGAGATACTTCAAGCCCGGCTATGAATATTATAATGCCCATTCAGCTTTTCTGACCATTTTATCCGAAACCGGAATAATCGGATTTATTATTTATATTTCATTTTATATTTTTGTGCTTAGACAGATTTTACTATTTTTCAGAAATTCAAGCGGTTACCATAAAGAGGTCATCGGATTGGGGCTTCTGTCCGGTTTCTGCGGTCTGATGGCAGCCAATATCTTTTACCAAAATTTCACCTTTCAGTTTTTCTTTGTCTTTCTGGGTCTGGCTTTCGCCTCAGGTATCGTAGGAACCCAGGCAAATCCAAATTCCCTTAACCAACAGCTGTAAATCCTTAGAAATATTTTGTTTTTGTCTCAAACTCTTATTAAATTATCCCCCAACGGCCAATTAGTTATTATTATTTAAAAATCAAAAAAGGATAGATAATGCTGGATTTGAAATTCATCCGGGAAAACCCTGACAAAGTAAGAGAAGCCATCCAAAACAAGAAAGAGAAGCTGGATCTGGATATAATTCTCAACCTGGATGAGCAGAGAAGAAAAATCTTACTTGAGGCGGAAAGCTTGAAGCAGAAAAGAAATGAATATTCCAAAATCATTGCCCAGATGAAAAAGGAAGGGAAAAACACGGATAAAGAAATTGCCCAGATGAAAACGGTCTCGGATAAAATAACTGTTTTGGACCAAAACCTAAGAGATGTGGAACAACAACTGGAGCAGTGGTTGCTCAGAGTTCCTAACGTACCGCATCCCTCAGTGCCAGTGGGACAGAATGAGAGCGCCAATAAGCTGGTTAAAGAATGGGGGGAGATTAAAAAATTTGATTTCAAACCTCTGCCTCATTGGGAACTTGGCCAAATCTTGGGAATCCTGGATTTAGAGAGGGCTTCCAAAATTAGCGGTTCCGGTTTTATCGTATTCACCGGGAAAGGGGCTCTCCTCGAACGAGCTTTGATCAATTTTATGCTGGATCTGCATACCCAGAAGCATGGCTATAAAGAAATTTTTCCTCCCTTTCTGGTAAATAGGGATTCTATGACCGGCACCGGACAACTGCCCAAATTGGAAGAGGATATGTATCAATTGAAAAATGATGATTACTTTTTGATTCCGACCGCAGAAGTACCGGTGACAAATTTACACCGAGATGAGATTTTAAAAGCGGAGGGTTTGCCCATTTACTATACCGCTTACACTGCCTGTTTCAGAAGAGAGGCCGGTGCCTACGGCAAGGAAACCAAAGGAATGATTAGGGTGCATCAGTTTGATAAAGTAGAGCTGGTCAAAATCGTTGAGCCCCAGAATTCTTATGACGAATTGGAAAAACTTCTGCAAAATGCCGAAGAGGTTTTACAACTTCTGGGTTTGCCCTATAGGGTCAGACTTCTGTGTACCGGAGATTTGAGCTTTGCCGCTGCTAAATGTTATGATATCGAAGTCTGGGCCCCGGGAGTGGAAAAATATCTGGAGGTTTCTTCCAACAGCAATTTTGAGGATTTTCAAGCCAGACGAATGGAAATTAAATATAAACCGACCCCCAATTCCAAACCGGAATTCGTCCATACTTTGAATGGGTCCGGCGTGGCTTTGCCCCGTACAGTCATCGGGATTCTGGAGAATTATCAGACTGCTAAGGGAACCGTGGTTATACCGGAGGTTTTAAGGCCGTATATGCATGGACTAAGCGAACTCACTTAGCTTATGATTAAAAAGAAGGACAAAGAAAGTTTTATTGTGGAGTACAAGGGTTACTCCCTTTTTTTTAAGATTTTTTTGATCTTCGGAGTTTTGGTCATCGCCGCTGTCTTTCTTTATTACACCCAAGATATTGTCAATAAATTAAAAACGGACTCACGCCGGGTGGTGGCGGCCTATGCCCGTCTGTGGCAGATTGCGGCTTCCGAATCGGCCGGAACCGAAGAAGTCAGTTTTTTATTCGAGGAGGTCATCCAGAGGTCGGACTTCCCTTTGATTGTAACCGGTCCGGACGGAGAACCCCAGGCCTGGAAAGGGGTGCCGGGAATTCCCTCTGATGATACGACTTTCCAAACTAAGCAAAAACTAAAAGAAATAGCCAAAAAATTGGATGAAGACCATCCCCCGGTTCCCATTTTTTACGGTAAAGAGGATTTTATTATAAGCTATCTGCACTATGGAGACCCGGAAATTATCGCCCGTCTGCATCTGATGCCGATCGTGGAGGTAGGTGTAATTGCTCTCTTTATCCTGATAACTTTCATAAGTTTTCGCAACATCAAAAAATCAGAACAGCACTCCATTTGGATTGGAATGGCCAAAGAAACCGCCCATCAACTGGGGACCCCCATCTCATCCCTTATGGGTT